>Ga0114968_10002441_pt1 | contig 14207 bp, 17 predicted proteins | sample M_130807_EF_Meta_FD_87020 | JGI IMG/M metagenome (GOLD analysis project Ga0114968, IMG submission 87020) | Freshwater microbial communities from Lake Montjoie, Canada to study carbon cycling - M_130807_EF_MetaG | ecosystem: Environmental > Aquatic > Freshwater > Lake | place: Lake Montjoie... | reverse complement strand
CTTTGCGACAGTCTTCGCAGGAGCAGGGATAGCAGCTGGCTTTACAGCAGCAGCAGCAGGAATGGGAAGCTCGACCTCAGCCTTAGGAGCAGCTTTTGAGTTCGTAGTAGTGGTGGTTCTCTTCTTAGTAGGGGCTTTAGCAGTTGTTGACATTTTTCGTTTTTTATAAAAAACACCGTGTCTTTAAACTTGTTTTATAATTTAACTTTACAATACACCTTTAAAAAATCAATATACTTCTTTGAAAGAATTTTTTCAAGAGCGGACATTTTTTCTGCGCCTCTTTAAAATTAATTCGATAGTTAATGACCGTCATTTCTCTTAACTTTGGGAATTTATCCCAATTCATATGAATCTCCCGATCACAGGATTTTGAGCTGATGTATAAAACTTCTGTTTCTGTAACTTGAGACGGATTGATTTCTTGCTGAATTCGGCAATTAAAAAAATACACCTTTTGTACCCACTTTGGAAGCCAAAGAAACGGATTATTTAAATTTGACATAGAACATGTCCTCAGGGTATGTTGATGGGTATGAAATCGCCTCAGGAAGGTATCATATGTCGATTCTGATGCATACGAATCATACGATATATGTTTGGCGAATCCTTTTTTCAATGTGGTTTGAGAAATATATTTATTTGTCAATGCCAAATAGAAACTTGTCGGTAAATCACAAAAATCCAAGATGAGTACTATTAAATGTTCACATAAATCATTCATTTTTTTTCTTTTTTTTTGCTACAAAAATTATTTTTTTTTTCATACAAAAATCGTATTTGGATCATTCACATATCGATTCCAAGAATCCTCCAACGCGGCTCGAACTTCTTCAGCATTAAAATCCCCAATGTCAACTACAGGATTCATAAATCCACATGTATGAATCACAAACGGTGGTGGTAGCTCCGGCTCAAGCTCGACTTCCTTTTTCTCTTTTTCCGAAATCTCAGTCATGATTTCTTTGACGACTTTCTCCCACTGTTCCTCCACTTCTAAAATACCAACTGTCTTCCACCATGAAAACAAATCCGTCTTTATCAGAACAAGGATACAAAGCAATGTGTTGGGTATATCAGCATGGACATCTTTTTCTATCGTATCTAAAAATCGGAGACAATCTTCGACAGTTTTCGTCATGGATTTCGTGTATGGTAAAATGTCAATCTTCATCTTGGCAAGTTCGGCGCTGACGGCTTCGTTCAATTCATACAATATCATGATCCGAAACACTTCAGACATGATATCAAAGACTTGCTCCAACGCAACCATATCTGCTGTTTGTACCACATAGAAATCGACATTCTCTTTCTTTCCGTCTGGAGTTATGATTGACAATGGGACTGGGGCAGAAGAGGCTTGAACTGATGAAGAAACAGGATTAGGAGAAGGACGTAAGACTTCCAGAGAATAAAACTTTTCCAATTCTCTTGATTGTTCCAAACTGACACTGATGTAATGCTCATCTTCAGACAACCCTTTGCCATGATTCCTCTTTTTACTCTCCATTATAGTTTTCGTCACTTCATGGCGAGGAAGGAGGAGGGGGGTAAAGCCAGCCGGGATAGGTACAACAGAAGGTATACCATTGTTCGCAAACTTCATAGAAGCACTAGGAATCTTGCTACGTGGACGTTGAGGTAAATTTGAAGCACAATTGACGGAATACATCTTACACATTTTTTCGAAGTGAGGTTCTAGAAGCCTACCTACCCACCTCCCCTACGCGCAGTTTTCGCCTTAAGCATATATTTTTTTTCCATGCGAAAAAAAATCAATAATACCTTATTTAGAATCCCAAATCAGCATCCTCAACCAAATACTTGATAAAATTATCAGCTGCCTCTTCCTTACTCTCCTTAATTCCTGCTTCCTCACGAGCCTTCATATACTTATCATAAAATGAATGTTGATATTCAGGATAGGTGACATCCATCTCAGCAATAATTTTCCTGGTCTTTATAATGATATCCTTAATCTCGGCCATTTTCTTTTGATGCTCTAAGTAGGTAAACATCAATTGACTTTTCTTGACTCGTTGGGTGATGTACTCATCATAGGGGTCGACATCTTCTTTCTTACTTTCCTCAATCAATTGTTTCTCTCGTTCCTTAATTTCCTTGATCTGCTGTTGCTCAATCTCTTTCTTATCCTTAACAGCATTGGACATGGCTGTGGCAGTCTCTTTTCTAATGTCAATTTCATCAGTAACGGCAGAATAGTCAGAAGAATTTGTAATAGGAAAAGGACGACCAACATAGGCATGGTAAATTTGATGATAGGAGTCTACATTACGTATCAAGTATTCCGCTCTTTGATTGGACTCCATCTCAGTTGAGAAATTTCCTCTCAATTTTGCGAAACCAAAAACTCCCTTCTCATTAGGAGTTGCACCTTTTGCGGGGACAAAGGAAATCAACCCAATGTTTTGCATGGGAATCATAGGATCTTGGTACGTCTTGTCAACCTTGGGGAACTTATCGATATAATCTGTTTTGTTTAATTCCTTCAACGCATGATTGGCTTGTTCATTCGTCAAAGGAGGGATGCTTTGGTCAGGCTTCCATTTATTCACACGATCTCTATCTTCGGGTGATGTCAGTGATGATTCAGTCTCTGTACTCATTATTTTTATTAGTAATAGTAGTTGGTTTTAAATTATATTATTTTTAGTTTTGTTTGAAAATTCAGTTGACGCAAAAGTTTCGCGAAGGGAGGTGGGTGGGGTGATGACGTTAGACCTCACTTCATAAAAATTCTCACTCAAAAAATGAGACGTTCATTGAGTTTACTAAGTTTAGAAAATGGTTTTCCTCCTACTGCTGATGAAGATGCTATATCTTTAGCTACTTCTTCTGGAAAGGATGCTCGACCTTTACTCCTTGTCGACCCTCCCCCCTCCTCCTCTAACTTAATTGGGAAAAGAGAGGAGGAAGAAGCTAGTACCTCTCCAGTCAAGAAGAGGCAGAGAATAGAGTCAATTGCAGAGTCAATCATAGTCAATGACATTCATGTATTGGAGCTTGCCCATACTGAAATGATGGAAGATTCTCCATTTTACAAGGCTCTGTTTGAAGGTGGTGAGACTTGTATCTCTGTGAATGAGATTAGCCCAATGATTTTAAGGACCTACATCAATATGATTGAGAACAAGAGTATGTTAAAGGAATTCTTGTTTTCTGATACTCGAGGTTACTACGAATTCATCGAGTTTTTGGATCGGATATCATCCAAGAGTCTTTTCACTGTCATTGACGTGTGGGCGCAAGAGATTCGTTATGATGGGAATAAAAAGGTCTTTATGGCTCTTGAGAATTATCAAAACGAACAGAAGGAGGAGACTGTGCTATCTCTGTCAGAAAAAGCGTATTTGGAAAAAGATAAGGGGTATCAGATGTCTTCTTTGTTGACTCCTATCAGTTACTGTTTTGATGACAATGTTTACATCATGCTTAAGATATCAGTATTTCAGTATACGGTGTTGACTTCGATGAATGCCAGGTGGTTATATATCCATGGTTCAAGAATCGATCGATTGGAATCAGTGACAAAACTGGAACGCGCTGTATTGGCTTTGGAGATGTCTGAAGGCTGCTGTGTCAAACGTGTGGATTTTCCAAAAGACGATAACTTAGATGATGGGTTCAATCTGCTAAAGACAAACATTCACTACAGCAACGTTGAGGGACACCAAGAGAATCAAGAATATAGTGACGTCGATGACAGTAGTTCTTTTACAGATGTCTCTGAAGATTTTGACAGTGAACGTGTTGATGGTGGGAAAAATTTCTATTACGAAGGGGGTATGAAGTTTGATGGAATTTGTGGTGTCGTACAACAAGGTTGGGGTAAAATGGTGGAATATCCTATTGATGAGCGGAATAGTCCTTTGGAAGTGAATCGAATCGGTATCTACGCTAATAACAAGTACTACTGTAATCTGGATTGTTCTCTGCCAAGCAAATGTATTTGCCGATGTCGTCGAAAGGTTGGTGAAGCTTCTTCTGGTGACAGTGACGACGAAGATGAAGAATCTGATGATGAGGACGAAGAAGACAAAATTAGCAACAACTATGACAGATGTGCGTTCCACATACGCAAGATAGAAATCCATACTAACTTGGAATCAGATTCAGAGATGTCTTTACAATATTGTCAACCATGTGCGGAAAAATTGAAGACAATTGAAGATAAGGAGTACCTTGGTCGTTTGTTCCATGCTATTACTGAGGTTACGTTTTCTGGGGGACATAGTAGTGACATGATGAGTTTATTGGATAGGATGAACCCTCATACTTCCTTAGTCAAAAGCATTGAAACTTTTGAGGATTATGTTCAATTGGTGAAGCCATCAGAACAAGTCATTCGTCATTGGGATAACTGTTTGGAAGAGCAAATTCGTTGTTTCATTAATAAGTTACTGTAATAATTTCTGTTTATACAAAGCATTTTCTAGCAATAAAATTCTATCTTCAAGTATAGTATACCGTTTTCTTACTTCTTCTTGGGCTTCTTTCAAACAATCAATCTCCTTCCTATCCTTTCGCCTTCTTGACAACAACTTCCCCGTGAACATGAGAAAAATTGCGATTATTATACCATAAACAGTATACTGCTCAACTAGTTTTTGGAACATATCTGGTTGTTTCATGGATGTTGTAGAGTGGAAGTAAAAAAAAATTTTCTTTGTGGAAGATAAAATATCATAAAAAAATAATGTTATTCACCTACTATTCTTTAACACTTGTTTTACTATTATTCATTGTCGTTGTTACTCTTCACTATAACTTACACCGCTATGCGTTTCTCCATTTGGATTATTCTGATGACCCTTGTATTAAAAATTACATGTCCTTGAAACGCGTCAATTATAAACATAAAGTCATTGTTTCTTTGACGACAACACCGAAAAGAATCCATAAACTCAAACCTATGATAAAATCCATATTAAATCAGACAGTCCGTATCGACCAGATAGTCTTGAATATACCCAACAGTAAAAATTTCAAAGTTCCGAAGGAATTAGAAAGTATGATTCATGTCTACTCTTGTGGAAGAGATTATGGCAGCGGCACAAAGTGTATCCCGACAATTCTTCGTGAAAATGACTCTGATACTTTAATCATTATGCTTGACGACAAATATATCTACGGAGAAACATTTATAGAAGATTTGATGGAGAAAGTCAAGAAAGATTCTGACTCTTGTCTTTATTGTAAAGGGACGATTGTGGCAAAAGCAGGTTTTTTCAAAGAAGATATAGTCGATGTGACTCGGGATGCAGTCGATGATAAGCTTTTGATGAGATATATTAATGCGCCAAAGAAAAAAGTAGAAATGACAACGTCGATTTATCCTAGTAATTTTGTCTGGTGATTTGGCGGAGAGTACACATGAAGAGAAACGGCAATGTCTGTTGTAGAATGATTCGAGATGCGATGATATCCAATCGAATTGTCAATGTATCCGACGAATCCTTCTTTAAATGTCTTTGTTTGGAGAGGAGCAGTCGTGGAATCTTTACTGTAGATTTCTTCAACGAGTTCCCCTTGTAGCATCAGCATATAACAGCCATTCTCAGAGTGGTCATGAATTTTAGATTGTTGGGACTTATTCCAGGTAATGACGAAAATCTCAAAGTCATTATTAGAAAAAACTTTTGTTCGATGGTAGTGATTCGGGTTTAAGGTTACATAGTGGAGGTAGTCGTGGTTTTCAGAGGACGAATTTTTTTTCAAAATGTCTTCAGTATTTTGGAAGCCGTTTTGTTTGATCGATTCAATGATTGTGTTCATATTTTTTTATTATGATAATAAAAAATTACAAGTTTTTTATTTTTTTTTGACAAATAATAAAAAATGGCAGCAGTACAGAGACAAATAACTCAAGCTGAAATTACAAGTTTAACAGGAAATATAACAGTTAATGTGACTACAAATAGACCAGGTTCTGGTCACTTAAGAAAGCTACAAAAAATACAGCAGATTTTGAAAAAAAGCGCTGAATCTCAGCTTCTAGTGGCTGCGTATTATAATCAATTAATCCAAGAGACTCAAACAAATCCTAATTTATATAATGATGCTGTTGATTACTCCACTTATACAGTATCAGTGAATACAGGAGCATCAAAAATTGATTTAACTCCACAAGCTGTTGGTTCTATAGATAATAATGCTTTTGATACAATTCCTCTTGTTATTTCCTATAAGGAGCAAGTACAAAGAATTAATACAGAAATTACCAATGCTCTTGCTCCAGGAGGAATCATTGACGACGGAAATACTTACGACGGAGGGCGACCTTCTCTCCTTTTAAAATCGAAAAAAAAGAAAAATAAAAAAATCTCACGAAGAGGATGACGGGAACAGTAAATCATTGATATATGTCCCTCTAAGCAAATGTGAGATTTTGTTAATATTATGAATTTCGTTCGGTGGAGGCTTGTACATAAAACAGTCTTGTTTCGTCAAATCCATAAATAAAATTTTCGTTCGGTCGTTGAATACATAATTGTCTTTTAAATTTACAGAGAGAACTCCGTAAATTTCTTCTATACTAGAAACTGGTAACTTTTCATATTCAGCTTGTTTTACCGATACAGTTTTTTGGACGACATCATAGAGCATTCCTTCCAAAGAAGTCGCGAAAGAATACAAAGAACAGAGTAATTTTTCATAATGAATGTCTTTGGGATTACAGAACTTGGCGACAGAGTCAATAGAATCATGTAAACTTTGTCGGAAAATCCGAATGGCTTCGTTTTTTGTGGTTTTATCCATATATTCAGGGCGAATCGTTCGGGCAACATCTACCATAGATTTCAAAATATACAAATTATAGAACGGATTTATTATTAAATTCTCAATCTTGACCCATTCCTTCAAGAAAATCTCGAAATTAAATTTGAGATTTTTTTGATAGGATTGTGGTTGAAGAGGTAAAATAATAAGCGTTTGTATAATATCGATACAGTAGCAGTCAAATTTGTAAAATAAATTGGAAATTTTGTTGTATCCGTCTAAAACTTTCGTGACTTGGTCAGAAGCGCCCTTAATACCGTGTTCATCCCATCCTGACTGCCAATCCATTGTTAGAGGGTGAAACATATTACGAACAATGCGTCGGAATCTTCGGGATTTCTTTGTGCCTCTTTTTTGTTTAATTTCTTGAGAGACTGTGACAAGAAAAAGCTTAGGATCTGCCACCCAGTCGAATTGGTCACTCATAAATCCAACATCCGTATGAGCCATACTAGGCCACAGGGGAGCGTCATTCATATTTTCTATATAAGAAAAGCCAAAGTCGATAATTACAGGGTACGAACCATATGTTGGTACACAAAATTGGTTCTCTTGGTCGATTTTATACAAAAAAACAATGTCCTTATCACATTCTTTGACCATGACATTGAAGGAATGTAAGTCATAGTGACTGAATTTTTTCAATTTTTGAGCAAATGAAATGGAGAGAATAACTTGTTTGACGATTGAGTAAAGAACGTCTTCATGAATTTTTTCAGATCGAATGTAGTTGTAAAATTTACAGCTATCATCAATAAATTCCGCAAGGAGAATGTCTTTGTTGATAGGATGGTTGTTTGTAATTTCAAAAGGGTTAGAGCAATTTTTTTTGTATTTAGCATCAATCTTTGTCTCTATCATTCCAATCCCACGGCAAAAATGAGGGCAAAATTTTGACACTTCCATCAAACCTTGCATGATAGTGAGTTCGTGCTGTACCAAGTAATTGATGAATTGAGAAATTTTAAAAATAACCTCAATAGGTTCTTTATGTTTGGTCTTGAATAACCCGACGATGCCTTGCTTACCGGGTTTATCTAATATTTTATCAAATGTCAACCATTCCTGGTAAGGTTTTGATTTATTTTCATCAAAATAACGGACAAGTTCGTGGTAATGAGATGAAGCAGTATTTAAAGAATCTATATCCATTCTAAATTTGTAATTAAATAGAATCTTTTTAAGTCAAGAAATTGTTTTTTCATTTACTACATCTTAAGATTGACACGACAATAATGATACAAAGAAGAAAAACAATGAATAGCATAGCGCTTATCATAATCATTTGATCATTGGAATACCCCATAATACATCCGGGTTTACATAATTCAGCACCATCAGTAGTGTTAGCAACGAAAGACTCACCTTTTACTAAATCAGATTTTGTCTCTGGAGTTTCAGAAAAAGAAGAATCTGTATTGACAGTTGTAGGTTTCATAGCATTAGCTACCATCATATGAGAAGATGATTCTTCTTCATCATCATTATAACCTTCAGCTCTAGTACTATCAAGTTGTTTCTTCAAATCATCAATATCGATCTGTTGATTGAAAATATCATTAAAATATTTCACTGTAAATTGCTCAGATGTGAGATCTGAATTTTTCAAAGGATAATTATAATTCAAATACAACACGTCGTAGGGTGAAAACATTAAGTTTTGATTCGTTCCCGTACCGCAACATTGCTGAGTATTTGGATCGAGAACCAAACTTCCTGGGAAAAAATACAACATAATAGATTTACTATCAAATGTAGAACCGTTAATTTCGTTTAATTTGTAGCGTTCGATAATATTATTATCTGTAGTTTCCTGATCCCATCCTTGAGTGGATCTTGCCCATTCTCTCACACGTTCTTTATCCCAAAGAATGGTTTTTCCTTTAGGATTTTGATGTTCATGGACCATTCCTAAGGCATGGCAAAACTCATGTAAGGTCGTAGGAACATCAAACCAACCAAAATTCATGGTAGGTTCATTTTTGTCTTTAACAGTCAAACATTCTGTTCCAAGGAGAGACCACGCACCATTAAATTCATCGAAATCAATTCTAATATCAGCAACGTTGGGGTTAATAAGTTCTTTATTTTCGTCATAAAACATTAATTTGACATTGACAATAGGTTGGAGACGTTCAGTGATTGTTTTAATGATAGCATCTTTAATCGATAAATCCGCAACAGCTCTCTGGAGGGGGTCGACTTTTAATGAGTTACCTTCCGAATCTACAGTTTTTTCCATAATATCGACATCAGTTCGAGGAAGTCCCTCGTCAGGTTCTCTCATAAAACCAATTTTAATGGTTGTATTGGCAGGCCAGATTTTACTTTTGAGAAATGCAGCTCTCATTCTCATAGCTCTTTTTTTATCTTTCGGACCTTTACCGTCCTTAGTGTCTTTTTTCATGACTTTTTTGACAGATTTTGTTTTTGGAGGTAAACCCGCTTGAGCGCACATTTTTACTAATTTGGGAACAAAAGGTTCAGACTTTGACGACATATTTATTTTTATTATAGAGAATAATTTTTTGATTAATAATTAAAAGATATTATTTCAATATAAAATAAAAAAATATGTTCTCGTATTCATCATTAGTCAATAAAGGAAAACTTACCTTACCCAGTGTTGATAGCTGGGGTACGAATAACAATATTCAGAGAGATCCTCCTAAGTCTATCATGACCAGACGTGTTGATAAAGTGTCTGATAACAATGACATCACGAACATGATTGATAATTCAGATCGATCATCAGAAGCTATTTTGAGATTTTCAAGGGGGGTGAACCCATCTGTGAGTGTTATGTATAGTAATAGTGGAGGAAGTATGCAGAATTACGGCAATCAACAGTCTTTTTTACCCTATCGAATCAATAGAGACGGCGATTTCCACCCTCCTGTACCAGCCCCTCAGGATTTGTTGCCTTTATCTCGTCTCCCACGAAACACAATCGAAGTTAATACATTACCCTCTATGCCCCATTTTACTAAAGAACTTGATAATTCAAGAAATCAAACCGCAAGTAAGAACGTTCATCAGGAAATCATTAGTGCCTCAGTTAGAGCACCGCGAACTTATATGCTACAAAGACCTTTTCAAGAACCGTTTGAGATTAAATACAATATTCAAAATCCTATTTCTGTCTCTGGGTATTCTGGTAAAATTGCGCTTTCTGATCGCACAGTACAGAACAGCGATGTTATCCCTAGTCGGACGATTATGGTCGATAATTTGAATATTTCAGCAGAAACAAATAAAAATGAAAAAAGAAACACGACTAGCATGGATGATATTGATTTTTCGAAAATAAAAACGCAAGACGTGAAGCTCATTGAGTATGAGACACCATTAAAAGGTGATCAACAAAAAACAGATATGGATAAACTCTATGAAGGATTCGAGCTCGATAGAAATGTTCCTATTTACGATTCTTTTAGTAATATCAAGGGATTGTCACATGTTAAATTTGCGGCAACAGATGCAAATATTCTTTTGGAAAGAAACTTACCAGAGTATCAGACTCATTCAAATTTAACCTCTGGAGAGAGAAAGTTCAATAACGTCATACATAAGGATATCGAACTTGAGAGAAATTTACCAGAATATCAGCTATTTTCTAATGTAAATGGTGGTGGAATGAAGAAAATTTCAGTGACTCCTGACAAAGAAATGATTTTAGATCGTAATCTTCCCGAGTATCAAGTGCGATCTAATATTACCAGTGGAACAAAGATATCGTTTGTTCATGATGATATTGTTTTAGAACGTAATGTACCTGAGTATGATTCGTTCTCAAATATCTCTGGAAATAAAAAAGTCGAATTTATTCACAATGATATTGAATTGTCCCGTGTTTTACCCGAACATGAAGCACAGACAAATCAGTCAGAAAATAGAAGAAAAACCTTACTTCATGAAAAAATGAAGGAATATGAACGAAAGAGCATTCTCAGTCAAATGAGTACCAATGATTCCCGTAAAGGTGATGAAAGTCAGGTTAATTCACGAACATTCAATCATTTACACGAGAAACTTCAGGCAGGTGAGTTTAATAATCCAGGTTTCGTCCCTCAAGTGGATCGAATGTTTAATACAAATTATAATTTGGATAATGAAAAAAGCAAAATAGCAAAAGAATCGTTTTTCTTGTCAAAAAAATAATCAAAAAAAAATTTATATTTTTTATTTTTCTCATTTAAAAAATATTTAGATAAAAAGTATATCAAATGGGAAAGAACGTAAAAGGTGGAAAGAAATTCAAAAAGAAGAAAGATGATGGAGGAGGCGGAGGAGATGATTTGAAAAATATTATTTTCAGAGAACTCGATCAGGAATATGCTCAAGTGACAGCCTTACTTGGTAATTGTCGACTGCGACTGAACTGTATAGATGGGAAAACAAGAATTGGAAAAATTCGCGGGGCAATTCGCAAAAAATCATGGATATCGATGAATGATGTGGTTCTTGTTTCCTTGAGAGATTTTGAGGATGATAAATGCGATGTCTTACTATTATATAAACCTCACGAAGTCATTTATCTACAAAAATTAGGCGAAATTCCAGGTAGCATTAAGACAACAGACAAAATGGACGCTGATGAAACCAATCAGGATATAGGCTTTGATTTTGGAGATGATGATGATGATGAAGATGAGGACGACAAGAAAAAAGTAGAAATTGATTTTGATGCGATTTAAAAAAACAAATAATAAATTAAATAAAAATAAATATGAGTACAATTCAGAGTGATATGTTAGAATTAAAATCAATAAATAAGGCGATTCAATTACTAGACGGTAATAGAAAAGACTTAAAAGCAAAGGCAGCTGTCGTTGAAAAAAGAATTATAGATTATTTAAAAGAAAAGGATGGTGTCAAAGGGGTAAAGACGAAAGATGCGTCAGGAGCAGATACGGGATTTCTTCTACAGACAGCGCAAAAAACCTTAACTAAAAGTGAGGTTGAAAAAAAGAAAAGTGCTATAGAAATCTTGAAAGCTAATGGAGTGAGTAATCCGGAAAAAATTTTAAAAGAATTAGATGATGGTCGAAAGGGGAATAAAATTCCCATTCACAAATTAAAAATTATTCAAAATAAATAATTATTCTCTCTTGTAAAAATAAAAATGTACAAGAAGTCATCATCATATTCTTCTCAATCTATCAATGGTAACCCTTGTTCCTATGCTAAATTAAAAACGTATGCGAATTGCGCACGGGCTGAAATAAAACCTGCTCCTGTTGCTGTTACTCCTCCTGTTGCTGTAAAGGCTGCGGAAAGTTATAGATTCTAAAAAATAAAAGAAAAAGTAAAAAAAGGAAAAGTAAGAAATTAAAAAGTAAGACGAATAGTCAAAAATCTTAAAAATATAAAAAATATAAAAAAAATTTTAATCTCTTGACTACAAATAAAAAATGACTCATTACAATATGTCTTATCAATCCGTGAATGGACCTTCTTGCTCATATGCTAAATTGAAAACATATGCTAACTGCGCACGTTCTGAAACCAAACCTGCCGCCCCTGTAGCTGTAGCCGCACCTGTCGTTGTAGCTGCTCCTGCCCCTGTTGCCGTTGCTGCTCCTGCTCCCGTAGCTGCTGCCCCTGTAGCTGCTGCTGGCGCTCCTACAGCTGCTGCCACTCCTGAGGGATACAGAATGGAACGTTTCCTTGATCCCGCTGTCGATAATCTCCCTGGAAATGCCAACAGCGGACTTAAGAACTATACCCCTTCTTACAGAGTTCCTAACTACCCTGCCATTACCACTGATGCTTTGATCAGCGGAGAAGCGACTTGTGGAGGATACAAGAAGATTCTTGGTGCTTACGGTGGTATGTCTGGATCGTCTTGTACTACTAACTACATTAATAACTAAAAAATAAATATATAAAGAAAAGGATAATCAACGATAAAAAAATCATTATGAACTTATCGAATTATTCTGATAAGTCTTTTGTAATCTCTGGGAATACAAAAGAATATAAGGAAGAACTAAAAGAAATGGGTGGAAAATGGAATTCCAAATTAACTTGTGGAAGTGGTTGGATTTTTAGTTTGACCAAAAAAAAAGAACTGGAGGACTGGTTAGAAAAAAAGAATCAAGAAGGCGGTAAAAGTACTACGGCTGCTGTCGTTCCTAAAGTCGTTACATTGAAAAAAAACGAAGATACTTCTGATTCCCTTCTGTCAAATTTTGTCGAATACTTAAAACCACATTATAAAAATAATAAGAAATTAATGGATATTTTAGTCGATTTTTCAATGCTGAAGCTTAATCGGCAAAAATTAGATGACGATTTGGATACTTATTTTTCAAACGATTCTATAGTCCTTTACACACATTTTTTCACATTCTTTAGTCAACAAAAAACAGTCAGTCATGATATGTATCAGAATATAGATAAGGATAAATTTATTGAACATGGTTTGATTCAGTTATTATTATTGTAATTTTTTTTTCTTTTTGGTGGTCGGCTGCTGATTAAACAAATCAATCAGTTCCTCATCATTTAAAGGTCGAACTTCATTTTTCTGCTTATCATGTACCCATCCTTCCCTTACAAGCCGTTTGATGAGAGATTTTGGAAATAATCCTAAAGGATGCCCTAAGTCATCATTTATGATGAGTATAACATCCTTTAGACATTCAAAACCAAACTCATTTTCGATATAACAAAGTAATTCAGTCATGAGTAATTGACACTTGACGACATCATCAGGATTGCCTCTCCATCTATTATCAACTTCTTTGATTTTATCTGCTAAAATATTAATCAGTTGAACATCATCCACATTATAGTAGTCATCTTCTTTTTTTTCAAGAAGAGGAATGACCTCTTCTTTTGGTAACAAAGAAGAAGAAAGGCTTTCAGGAACGTCCTCAATCATAATATCGTCAGAAGGAGGAGGAAGAGGAGATGGTTGAGCGATAACATCCTCAATAGTAACAGTTGAATCATCAATCATTGTTTTTTTTCTTTTTTATTTACTTATTTAGATTAACTCTATCAATTATTAAAATTTGAGAAAAACTTCACCATAATTTCTTGCCCCAGCAAAAGCTACATTATTACCAAAATCGACCTTAGTCTCTCTGTTAGATACTCTATCCACTGGGTGAACGCCAAAAAGATTGTTTACAACGACAGGTTTTGGAGACATCATCGAACGTGGATTTTGGACACCTTCTAGAGCTTCTTTAAAAGATGTCAAGTTCATCGTTCCGCAACTCGTATTACAAGGTTTACATAACACTTTCAAATTACTTAACGTCGTTTTTCCACCATTTGCCTCAGCTATGATATGTCCTGCTTGGAAATCATCAACTTTTACATTTCTATGACAAGAAAAACAAGAACCATTTAAAGTGTCACCGAATTGCTGCTCCCATAATTTCATTCTCAAT
>Ga0114968_10002440_pt1 | contig 14207 bp, 14 predicted proteins | sample M_130807_EF_Meta_FD_87020 | JGI IMG/M metagenome (GOLD analysis project Ga0114968, IMG submission 87020) | Freshwater microbial communities from Lake Montjoie, Canada to study carbon cycling - M_130807_EF_MetaG | ecosystem: Environmental > Aquatic > Freshwater > Lake | place: Lake Montjoie... | reverse complement strand
GCCAGCAGCAGCGGGTCGCCATTGCCCGGGCGCTGTCAAACAGCCCGCTCGTCATTCTGGCCGACGAAGCCACGGGCAATCTGGACTCCAAGTCCGGCAAGGAAATTCTCGATCTGTTCGACGACCTCAACCAGCAGGGTAAGACCCTCGTCTTCGTCACGCATGACGAGCGCATGGTGCAGCGCTGCACTCGCATCATTCGCCTGCGGGATGGCGTGATCGAGCAAGATCAGGCGGGAGCCAAAGCGGACCGGCTGCGCGGCAAGGTGATCGGCGAGCATTATGGACTTGCGGCTTGAAGTGGCCAGCGTGCTACGGCAATGGTCAGCCCATGGCCCAATACACTGTCCAGCCCGGCGACAATCCCTCGAAAATCGCGAAGTCCTTCGGCATGACCCTCGCGCAGTTTCAAAAGCTGAACCCTGGACTGGTCGAATGGGGCACGGGCAACTGGAAGGTGCTGTTTCCGGGGCAGATCGTGAGCGTGAACGGTGTGGTGACGGGCCTGCCGCCTGAAACCACCGCGAGTGCGCCCACGAGTTTTGCCGCGCCGCCGCCGTGGATGCAGATCGCCATCATGGAGGTCGGTGTGCAGGAGTGGTCGAATGGGGACAACCCGCGCATCCTGGAGTATTTGAAGAGCTGCGGCATCGGCGGCGGCCTGTTGCACGATGAAACCGCGTGGTGCGCCGCCTTTGTGAACTGGTGTGTGCTGCGCTCCGGCTACTCGCCGCAGGGCAGCGCCAAAGTTTCCGACTGGTGGGGCTGGGGCCGCCCCGTGGCCGCGACGTATGGGGCCATCTGCATTCTGCAGCCGCTCACGGTGGATCAGGCCAGCAGCGGCCATATCGGTTTCCTGCACGCGCAAGACGCCACCAACGTCTGGCTGCTCAGTGGCAACTCGCAGAACCAGGTGCGCATCTCCGCCTATCCGAAGACCAAGCTGATCCACAACGCCCCGTATCGCTGGGCGTTTTGAGCGGAGCACGAAGGCTATGCGCCTTGATATGCTGCTGATGGGCTGTCCGCGAGACACACACTGACTTGCCGAGCCCGATGCACTGACGTAAGATCCATCATGACTACGACGGTCCCAACGCTCGACATGAGTTCACTGCCACCCTTTGTGAGTGCGGTGGAGGGCCGTTTGATGATGGCTCTCAAGTTCTTTGAACTCGGACGCTTGTCGTTGGGACAGGCCGCAGAGGTGGCTGGCTAAACGAAGCGGGCCTTCACCGACGTGTTGGGCCACTGTGAAATACCAGTGGCGGATTATCCGGCCAGTGAGCTTGCCAGCGAACTCGCATGGTGAAAAGACGCTGGCAGAAGTGCGAAACTGCCACATTCGTTTTACACCCGCACCAATCCCCGGCGAATGGCCTCGGCTGTGGCTTGGGCGCGGTCGTTGACTTTGAGCTTCATCAGAATGCGGCTGACGTGCTGCTTCACGGTGTCCTCGCCGATGCCCAGGACGGCGGCGATTTCTTTGTTGGCATTGCCACGCGTCACGAGGGTGAGGATTTCGCGCTCGCGCGGTGTGATCTCCGGCTCCGCGAGGCGGTCTTTGAGTCGTTGGGCGATGTCGGCCGGCAGACTGCGCTCGCCTTGGGCCACGGTGCGGATGGCGGCGAGGAGATCGTCGCGGGAAGAGGACTTTTGCAAATAACCCAGCGCACCGGCTTTGAGGGCGGCCTGGATTTCATCATCGCGGGCAAAGGTGGAGAAGATGAGGACGCGGGCGTTGGCGTGATCGCGCAGCAGGGCCGCCGTGGCCTCGATGCCGCTGATGCCGGGCAGTTGCAGGTCCATGAGCACGACATCCGGCTGCTTCCTGGCAAAGAGTGCGGAGGCGTCTTCGCCGCGATCGGTTTCAGCCACGACCTTAAGGTCGTCCTCAAGCTCCAGCGAGGCCACGAGGCCGCTGCGGACGACGAAGTGGTCGTCGATCAAGAGGAGTGAGATCATGGGAGAAGAGAGGGCGGGCAAATGACGAATGACGAATGAATGACGATGTGCCAAGCGCAACGGGCCTTCGGGGTATTCTGTTTTGGCATTGGAGTTTGGGATTTCATTCGTCATTCGACATTCTGCATTCGTCATTGAGAGAGCGGCAGCGCAATGGCCACAGCCGTCCCTTTTCCCGTTTCACTTTCCCAGGTTACTTCGGCACCGATCTTCCTGGCACGCTCGCGGATGCCCATGCAGCCGAAGTGGCCGGGCTGGCCGGTGGTTGCGGCACTGGCGGCGAAGCCCTGGCCGTTGTCGGTGATGCGCAGCGTGACTGCTCCAGCGGTGGCGGAGAGGTGCAGGGTGATCTCCGTGGCATGCGCGTGCTTGAGCGCATTGGTGATGGCTTCCTGGGCGATCATGCGCAGGTGATGGGAGACGGGGCCGGGGATGGCTGGAATGGGATGCAGGTCGAGATTTAATGCCGGGGCATTCGGCGGCATGCGGAGCTGGATTTCATGCAGCGCGCTGGCGAGTTCCGGCGGTTGCCCGGTTTCGCGCAAATCAGCGACGAGGTTGCGTGCTTCGCTTTGAATGCGGGAGACGAGACTGCGGGAGGTTTCGATGAGCGTGCGGGCTTTGTCTTCGAGGGGGCGTGTCGTGGCGGCATCCAGGCGCAGTGAGAGGCCGGTGAGCTCCTGCTCCAGGGTGTCGTGAAACTCACGCGCAATGCGCTGGCGCTCATCCAGCGTGGCCTGCAGCACAATGCGGCTGCTCAGGACGCTGATCTGCCGCCTCTGCGCAGCGATCCAGATGAAGGCCAGCAGGACGAGGCCCGCGAGGATGCTGCTGGCGATGATAAGACGTCCGGTGGTCCAAAATGGTGCGGAATGGACCACACGAATATCGTCTGCGGAGCGCAGCAGCAGTGAAGCACGCTCGGCCTGAGAGCGGAATCCTTTGTCTGTCGAAGACTCAACTAGGCAGATGCCCTTCAGCTCAAGGGCTGCACCGATAGCGAGGGCAGGAGCGTTTGATTGCAGCAGGAAGGCGCGCAGCGGCGTGCCCTGGGAGGTGAGGCGGAGTTCGAAACCGTCGGCGTTGCGAAAGAAGTCATTGAGCACCGCAGGTGTGGCGAGGTGGACGAGATCGGCATCGTGCGAGCCATTTTGAAATTCTTTGAGCGAGACAATCGTGGCGGCGGGTGAGGCATCCGGCTCTGTGGCGAGTACGAGCGCATCGGCGAGTGAGGCGCTGAAGCCGGCCATGATGGGGAAGCCGATGATCTCGGCGCGCTGACCGGACGTGAGACTGACCGGGGCCATGAGGCGAATCGCGATGGAGGGCGACTGTGGTGGTTTTGGCGGTGCATCCTCGGGCGTTTCACGCGGTGGCGGCGGTGGCGTGGCATCGCGCAAAAAAACGCGGCCATCCGGGAAGGCCGCGAGCACGGTGCCACGGATGCGCGCGCGATGGTGGGGTTCGTCCGCAACACCGAACTGCAGCAAGGTGACCACGGAGGTGATGGGCAGTGCTGCGAGCGGCGGTGCGGTTTTGATGATCTCCACATCATTCCAATCCGTGACGCGGATGTAGGGAAAGACGAGCTGGCGGCGGTCATTGATGCCGCCGGCTGCCAGCGCGGTGATGCGGAGACGGGCGTCGATCAGCGCCGGGGCAGTTTCGAGCGGTGCATCAATGCGCACTTCCAGCACGCGGCTGCCGATGGCGAGGCGCAGCAGCGAGCGGTTTTCATCGAGTGGCGTCACGGTGCGGCCAAGGCCTTCGACGATCACGCGCTGGTAATGGAAACGGCCCGTGGCGAGATCATCATAGCTGGCTGGCACCGCCATGGGAGCAGCCGCATGGCCGAGAATTTGCAACTGGGTGACATCGACGCCGGGAAAGTAGAGGCCCGCTGTCGTCGTGCCCTGAATGCGCACGTGGTCGCCCACACGCAGGTCATTGCGCGCGGGTTTGAAGTGCAGGTGAGTTCCGGCGGTGTCGTCTTGAACAAAGGCGGTGCCGCCGTTTTCGACGAAGCCGACCGTGGCGGTGAGATCGACGGGCAGCTTTTCCAAACTGCGCTCATACGGCAGCATGCGGATGTCGATGGCGCGGGAAAGAGGGGCGGCGCTCGCGGCGAATGAAGAATGTAAAACAATGAATGTCGAAGCAATGACGAATGCAGAATGACGAATGTCGAATGGCGGATGATGAACGAACCGCGAGAGGACTGATGCCGGGCCGCGAGGTCCGTCATTCGTCATTTTGCATCCGTCATTCGTCATTTTTCAATCATCCGTCGGATCGACACCGCGCTGCAGTTTGCGCACGAGATCCTTCACTTCGTGGGCACGGCGCATGTCCTTGAACTGCACTTCGATGCCGGCATTCGCGGCGGTGGAGAAGTCGATGGTGCCGAGTCCGAGCAGGCCTTTGATGCCGCTTTCATAAACGTCGATGCTGCGGATGTCGCAGATGCGCGCCTCTTTGGAGCTGCGGCCAATGAGGCCCCAGATCAGCTCCACACGCTCGCGCGTGACGATGTAGTCATGCGAGTAACGCGAGATGCCGACGGCGATGAGCGTGGAGGAGGCGCAGAGCAGGGCGATGACGGCGTATTCGAGCTGGATGACGAACAGCAGTCCGCCAGCAATGGTGAGCAGCAGGCAGAGGATCAGCGCCTTGGTGTAGCCCAGCCAGGAGGGATGCCCGTGGTGCAGGATGACCTCGCCACTGGGGGAATAATCCCGATCATCGTCTGCATCCTCTGCGGGTACGGTTTCTTCGATTTCCTCATCTGCCTCATCTTCTGCCTCCGCCTCTTCGGGCATCTCCGTGTCGGGGCTGATCTCCCGATACATGGGACGGGCGATCCGTGCCTGGCCGCTGCTGGCGGTGGGACGGCGCATGCCGCTGACGAGTTCCCCCACGGTGTGCGTGAGGCCGGTGTCCTCATCCACACACATCTCTCCACGAGCGAGGGAGCCGCGGGCCACTAGGGTGTATAGATCCTCCTTGGAAAGCGGATCGCTGAAAGCCGGGTGCTGCTGGAGTGTGTAGCGGGCGGACATTGTGGGGGCCTGTTCGCGGCCACAAAAGCACAGGCGGGCGGCCCGTGTCACGTCCAATCACTCGGCATCGGGCGCTGGCGGGAGCAAATCCTCGCGTTTCATCAGGTCGGCTACCTTGAGCAGCAGCAGCTCGCCTTTGGGCGTGCGGATGATCTCGCCGAGGAAGGGCGTGAGTCGGTCCATCTCCGCCACGGCGGAATGCACGAGGCTGGCGATGATGCGCGCGTCATGACGATTCGGCGGGAAGACATTCGTGACACGAAACATCACCTGGCCGCTCTCCCATTCGAGCTCGAAATTGCCGAGGTTCAGATCCTTGTTGGTACGCATCAGCAGCTCGCACACCGGCAGGCGGTGCGAGGACGGCACCTGCAGCGTGGAATTGGAGACGACGGTGATGATGTTTGTCTCGCCAAACACCTGCACATGCAGCGGAATCTTAGTGTGGTGCGCTTCAAAGTCGGCCTCGATGACGGCATGCTCGGGGACTTCGCGGTAGAGCCAGCCCATTTCCTTGAAGGTGTTCAGGGCGGTGGCGTAGAGGGCGGACATGCGGCGGGATAAAAATCTGAGATCTGAAATCTGAGATGGTCGGGGCGGCCAGATTCGAACTGACGACTTCTTGCTCCCAAAGCAAGCGCTCTACCAGGCTGAGCTACGCCCCGAAGGTTGTTTCCCGCATTCGAAACCGAACGAGGGGTCGCGATAGTGCCGCAGTCTGGAGCAGACGCAAGAGGAATGTCTAACGACGAAGGCAGAATGACGAATGAATCACCTCCCAGAGGCTTTCAGCGACATGGTGCCGCTGAATTGGCCGGTCGGCTCGCGTTCCCACCATTCGTGGGTGGCTTCCCGCACTTCCGGGCTGGTGAAGTGGTAGCGGTAGAGCCGGGCACGGATGTGGGTGATTTTTTCGATGGGGAAGGGGGGCGGTTCCAGCAGATCCCACACGGGCTGTTTGTGCTGGAGCAGGGCGGTGCAGAACTGGCCGAACCAATGCATGGGGGAGTTGGGGTTCGCGTCGCGTTGCGGGTCATAGTTGGGATACAGCGCGGCGAACCACATCTGCCAGTCCAGCCGTGGCTGGTGCGGGGCGATGAAGGGCGGGCGGCGCGTTGGGTCTCCGGGCTTGTACTTGAACTCCAGCGGCAGAAAGAGCGCGCCGTCGTCGCTGACTTCCAGAATGATCTCGGGCCGCTCCTCGGTCATGTCCTGAAACAGGCCGTAGGCGTTGAATGAGCGCGTGTGGGAGATGGGGGCGTCGAGCTTCTCGTGCAGCAAGGCGGGGAGCACCGGCTTGAAGTCGCGGATGCGCCCGGCGAGGAAGGAATCTGCGGCGAGAAGTGTGCACAGCATTACCGGAATCACTGCCGCCAGCGCAGGCCATTGGGTCCAGCGGGTGAAAGGTGGTCGCGGTATCTCTGCGTCGATGCGCAGCCAGTTGCGGATGCGTTTGGGAAACCAGCGGTCATCCAGCAGCGTGATGGCGAGTGCGGCGGTGAGGAGATCGAAGAAATTGTAGTTTCCCGTGGCGGAGATCATGGCCATCAGGGTGAGAAAACCCAGCGCGGCGGCCAGACGGCCCCAGCGCCCGAGGAAAATGGCGAAGGGCAGGCCGAGCTCGATGCCATACATGATCCAGCAGCTCGTCACATGAAACCAGCGTGGCGCATGGTGCGCAAACCACGACAAGCCATTGGGCAGCGGCTGCGTTTCGTAATGGTAGAGCAGCGCCGTCATGTCCTGCCACGGCAGATCACCGCCGCCGATCTTCACCAGGCCGGAGAGAAACATCAGGCGGAAGAGCAGCCAGTGCAGCAGAAAGACCGCGCCGCGCGGCGGTTCCGTAAGGCTGCGCCACGACCACAAGCGCCAAGGCGCGAGGAACAGCGCCAGGAATCCGGCCTCCAGCAGCAGCGCATCCCACTGGTAGCCCATGAAGATGTCGCCCGTGGTGGCGAAGGAGAGATACCCAAACCACAGCAGCGCCAGCAGCTGCCCCTGTGCCACTCCAGCGATCACGAGTACGGCCAGCACGCAGCAGGTGATCAGGACACCGTGGGCAAAGGCATCGCTGTAGTGCCAGTGAAACACGCTGGGCAACTGCCAGAACAGCGTCTGGTGCTCGCGTTCTTCAAAGGCGTGGATGTTTTCGAGCAGGTTCTTCGCTGGCATGATGCCGTTTTCACCCACCAGCCCGTCATACTGCACGCCCCACGAAATGAAGGCGATGAGGTAGATGGCTGCCAGAAGACGTGGGAAAAGCCAGCGAACGACGGTGTAACGTCCGCGATGGGATTCGAGCCAGAGGAGGGGATTCACGCCTTCACTTTTAGAAGGATTGGAATGGAAACGTCAACACAGGAGATGTTGCCCACGGGAAACTTGCCGTTCAAATAGCTGCGGAACAGACCATTCAGCCAGGGATCATTAAAGTCGCGGGCAATGGCATGGGCGAACAGACTGAAGTCATCAGAAACCAGCGGTGCAAACTCCGTGAAGTCTGTTGCCTTGGTGGCCGAATACACTGCTTTGAAAGCAGCTTCTTCGACGGCGTGAATGGTCTCACTGACTTCGGTTGAGTGAGGGGAAAGTTTGTCACGCTCAGAGAGCAGCAGATGGACACGCATCCATTCCGATTCAAATTCAGGTGCATCTCGAAGTTCGAGCACAGCAATAGGATCGGGAAATTGAAAAAGGTTTAAACAGACCAGCTTTGGGGCCAGCTCAAGAAGTCTGGTCAGGATCTGTTGCATGACTCAAAAGTTCGAAGGTGATCAACTCTTGATTGCCAACCTCGGATTCAAATCCAGCACCTGCTTCAAATCTGCCTCACTCATCCCCAACTGCCCAAACGCATTTGCCTTGATTCTCGGCACCGTGACCGTGCTCCCGACAAAGTGCGTGCCATCCGGCGAGCGGGCGACGAGGTCTTCGCCGATGAGGATGTCCCACCCGGCGAGGGTGTAGCGGCCGGGGCCGAGGCGGGCGGCGGAGATGGCGTCGGTGACGAAGATGGTGCGCTCCAGGCCGATGCTGGCGAGCCAGTTTTTCAGCACAAAGAACGGCACATGCACGCCGTCCGGGATGAAGCAGAGCCAGAGGCGGTCATGCAGGCTGAGGGCGCGCTGGATGATGTTGTCATGGCGGTGCATCTGGATGGGGCAGCCGTTGCCGAGGTGGGTGAACATGGTCAGGCCGGCATCGCAGGCGGCGCTGAGCTGATCGAGCGAGGGATCGCAATGACCAGCAGAGACGGTGACGCCTTGGGAGGCCAGGAAGGCGGTGGTTTGGCTCCCGGCATCGTGCTCAGGGGCGAGGGTGACTAGTTTGGCCAGCCCCCCGGCGGCGGCGAGGAGGCGCTTGGCGTCGTCCACATTGGCGGGTTTCACCGCTTGGGGCGGATGCGCGCCGACGTAGCCTTTGATCGGATTGATGAACGGCCCCTCAATGTGGATGCCGGTGATGATGCGGCGGGCGAGATCGTCCTTTTCCCGCAATTCGACCAGTTTGCCGATGCGGCGCTCCAGGGTGGGGATTTCATCGGTGATGAAGGTGGCCAGGATGGCAGCGCACCCGTCTTCGGCGAGGGCTTCACAGGCGTGGTGGAGGGATTCGGCGGTGAGGTGGTCGCCGTTGAAGTCGGTGCCCGCGTAGCCATTGACCTGAAGATCGAAAGGATTCATGCAGGCATTGGAGCGGGTTCAGGGAGGGGAATCAAGGCTGGGAGGTGATGGGTTTTGGTATGAATGTCACGTGGGGTGGGACGAAAAGTGAAAAGGTGGCGGATGCCCGGGGGGACGACGACAATTTTGCCCCGCAGCCTAGCTCTTCCCCTCTTGACCTCCGTCTCTCCTCCCGTTAATTTCCAGTGTTTACAAGTTATCAGTCTCGGCATAAAACATGCTAGGTATTTCACGTCTCTCCCGAACTGGCGTGTGGTGCGAGGCATAACCCATCACTCTCTCTGTTTCCCGACTCATGATAGATCTCATCTCCAAAGGCGGACCTCTCGTATGGCTCCTGATCGGGTGCCTGTGCTTCGCCGGAGCGATTTTTGTCGAGCGGCTGGCCTACTTTCACCGGGCGAGCATGAACGTCGGTGAGTTCCTGGCCGGACTGGCCAGCCTGATCCGCCGCAAAAACTTCGCCGAAGCCTTGCAGGAATGCGTGGCGACACGGGTACCCGCCGGGCGCGTGATCCACGCGGCGCTGCTGCGGCACCACGCACCGCGCGAGCAGCTCAAAGAAATCGTGCAGGAGGCGGGGCAGCTCGAAGTGCCACGCTTGGAGCGTTTTCTTGGCATTCTGAACGCCATCGCGCATGCGGCACCGCTGATCGGACTGCTGGGCACCGTGGTCGGCCTGCTGGACAGCTTTACCAGCCTCTCCTCCGCCAATGGAGTCGCGACGCAGGCGGACGTGGCACGCGGCGTATATCAAAGCCTGATCACTTCGGCGCTCGGACTGGTCGTGGCGATTCCGGCCTATCTCTCCTTTGCCTTCCTCAGCGCCCGCGCCCGCTCCCTGATGCATGATCTGGAACGCGCCGGCATTGAGATCGTGAATCTCATCGAAGACGCCAACAGCACCGACAACATCGTGGAATTCCGCCCGGCGGAAACTGCGCCGCCGCTGGCGAAGTCGCGTGGTCGCGGGATGAAAGGATAAGCGCCCGCCGCGCATTTTTGGCTGGCCCAACCACCGCTCGCCGCTGATACTGCGCCCATCGCCAGATCAACCATGAAGCTCGAGAGTTATCTGCCCAAGCAAAGCCCCTGGCTGTACACGGTGCCGTTGCTGAACACGATCCTGCTGCTGCTGGTTTATTTCCTCCTCACCAGCAATTTTGTGGTGCAGTCCGGCATCAAGGTGGAGCAGCCGCAGTCGAATTCGCGGCTGACGGGTTTTGATCGCGCCCACATCATTACCGTGCCTGCCGGAATGGAGAATGCGCTGTATTTTGACGGGATGCGTGTCACCACGGCCGAACTGCGTGAGAAGCTCAAGGCGAACCGCGAAGGCGAACGCCGCGCCATCATTCACGGCGCCAGGCAGGCGCAGCATGGCCGCATGATCGAGATCGGCAACATCGCCCTCGAGCTTGGTTACGAAGTCGCTTATTCCACCGTGCCGCCCAGGTCGTAAAACACCCCTGTTCACGATGCCCACGAAATCGCACCCGAACACTCCTGGGCTGAACTTCGCCTGGGACGTGCGCGATCATTCGATGTGGCGTTTGGTCGGAGCGCTGCTGCTGCTGATGGCCGCGATGTCCGGCTTCTTTTTCATCTTCCGCATCGTGCATCCGGTCACGCAGCGGCTGCCGGTCACGCCGCAGCATGTGATTTCGCTTGATCCCAGCAAGCCGGCGGAGCTGGCGCTCATCCACCGGGCGCAGGACCGCAGCTTTGCGCTGTTGAGCGACGATGACTCCACGCTGCCGGTCGAAAGCCCGCTGCTGGCATTCCATCCCTCCTTTGAAGGTCATCGGATCAAGCTGCGCGAGCTGGAGCCCGCCACCACCGCCATTCACCAGCCGCGGCTCTTTACCGCTGCCGCGGATGTGCTGCCGCCAGTGCCACGTCGTCTCGTTGATCCCGTCGCCGCGCCGATCGCCGCGACGCTGTATGCCATCATGAGCAGTGACCTATCGAAGCGCGGTCCTGCCAGAGTGGAACTGGCAGGCATCAAGCTCACGCAGCCCACGCGCGTGCAGTTTCGCGTGGCCATTGGCAGCGCCGGGCAGATCATCACCGCGCTGCCGTTGAGCAGTGTCGAAGATGTTGAAGTCATGCAGCAGTTGCATGCGGCGGTCGTTGGACTCCGGTTCACACCTACCGCTGCACCGGGTCTGGAGTGGGGCGAAATCTCCTTCCGCTGGGAGGTGGCCGCCACGCCATGATTCCCATTCCGCTCGGTGGGTTGATCATTCTATTCATGGCCGTCGGCGTCACCACCGTCTGCGTGCTGTGGTTTCACAGCTTCTGGCGCGACCGCAAACGGGAGGTCTATCGGCGGCGCATCGCCATCCAGTGCCGCATTTGCGGCACAGCCTATGCCTGCGAGGCCAAACGCAAGATCGCCGTCACCATCTGCCCCGTATGCCGCACGCCGAACGAGCGGAACAAGCTGCAGCAGATTTAGAAATGTGGAAGGTGAGGCGGTGCTATTGGGTGGTTTCGTGTTTATTTTGACTTGTGACTTATTGACGCTTGCACAATAGACTGACGTGAACGGAGTTCGTATGGAATCTGAAGCCGGAGGCATGGTGCCGCACGGGACTCTGGACACAGCCTCCTGTGGCGGGATGGCGGAGCAGACGCTGCTGGCACCCGGCGTCGCGTGGAGGAGCACTGGGTTTGCTTCCCGGATTGCCTGCCAGAACCCAGGGGAGCACTCGCTAAAGCTCGGCACCCCTGGGCTGAAAGACGGAAGGCCGTTGGCCTTCAAGACAAGAATGTCAGTCTGTTATGCAATCCTCAATAGGCTGAGATTCTCGCATGGGCGAGGCTGTTCCATAAACTTAATGTGGCTCGACTAATTGCAGTGGTTTGGAGAGGAGACAAGAACTTGACACTCCATGCGACCAGACGATTGAATGGATGATGATCATGGCGGGGCATAACAATGACTTTGCGATTGCCGCTGAGGTCACTGAAATTATTGACAATTGGATCCTGGGCAGATTTCGTTTCGTGCTGCATGGGAGGACGTGCGGGAATTGGAATGACGAGGCTGCCTTGAATGCTTGCCATGGTTGGCTCAAGGATTTTTCGATGAACTCTCGTGCGCGATTTGAACCAGAATTGCTGACTTTACCTGATGTTGAAGTCTTTGAGCGGCTCGTGAAACCAGTCTTGGCACAATATGATGATGAAAAGGTTCCAGAACTGTATTCCGATACACTTGGGCGTTTCCACATTTCTCATCTTGGAATGTCATCCTTCGATGCAGTCACGATGGTGCTGATTGAAGGTGAAGATCAGCAACGGTGTGTTTGGCAGGTGGGCAATGCCCCTGTCACATCAGACTTGTTTCCTCTGAACCACATGCAAAACGTGGCACGCGAGTTTTGCGACCTTATGGAAAAAGAAGTCTCGGCCATCGGGCATGTCTTATGATAGGAAATTCGCAAGATGTCAAAGCCGTGCCGTGCAGGAGGAGGGAATAGCAGAGGCTGAATGTATGAACGAGTGTCTTTTATGGATGCACACGAATGCAGGCTTGCTTTCCAGTCGGCCAATCGACGACACTTGCGCGCATAATCCCTCCTCTCGTGTCCTCACGCGCATCCCATTCCCCCACAGACGCCATGCTGCCCGCAGCCACCGCTCTGCAAGCGTCTCAACAAATCGAAACCATTATCGCGAGTGTATCGCAGATCATTCTCGGCAAAGAGAATGTCGTGCGCCTCGCGGTGACCTGCCTCCTGGCGCGCGGGCACCTGCTGTTTGAGGACCAGCCCGGCGTGGGCAAAACGATGCTGTCCCAGGCGCTGGCGCAGGCTCTGGGGCTAGGTTTCCGCCGCGTCCAGTTCACCAGCGATCTGCTGCCGGCGGACATCCTCGGTGCTTCGGTGTATGACCGGGACACGGCGGCGTTTCATTTTCACAAGGGGCCGGTCTTCACGCAGGTGCTGCTGGCGGATGAAATCAACCGCGCCACTCCCAAGACCCAGTCGGCGCTGCTTGAAGCCATGGAGGAAGGGAAGGTGACCGCTGATGGTGCCACGCATCCGCTGCCGGAGCCGTTCTTCGTCATCGCCACGCAGAATCCCTCTTCGCAAATCGGCACCTTCATGCTGCCGGAGTCGCAGATGGACCGCTTTCTCATGCGCCTCGCGCTCGGGGTGCCGGACCGCACGGCTGAACGCGCGCTGCTGGAAGGCCAGGAGCGCCGCGAGCTCCTGCGCGTGATGCAGCCGGCGATGACGTTTCTCGAACTGCAGCAGTTGCAGACCTGGACACGTGCGGTGTATGCCGCGCCTGCCTTGCTCGACTACCTGCAGGATCTGCTGGCTGCCAGCCGCGTGCAGGGGCATGGGCTTTCTCCGCGTGCCGGTCTGGCCGTGCTGGCCGCCGCGCGCGCCTGGGCCCTGCTCAAGGGGCGGGTGATGGTACTGCCGGAAGACATTCAGGCCGTCGCCGTGGTCGTCATGGGGCATCGTCTCGAACATGCCGCCGAGGGCATGACGGGCGTGGAAATGGCACGGCAGTTGATCGCTGAAACCCCGGTGCCGTGATGCCATGAAAGTGCGCGTGCGCTGGAACCGACACACGCTGGCGCTGCTGGCCATCGTGACGGGCATGTGGTATGCGGCGGAGGCGCAGTCCAATGGCGCGGCGCATCTGATCGCCCTGCTCACCGCGATGATGGGCCTGCTTTCCTGGCTGCATGCGCGGGCCAATTTGCGCGGCCTAAACGTCCGGCTGCTCGGGGCTAGGCCTGCCGCGCAGGATGCCGCCAGGGGCATCCCGGTGGAGCTGCGTGCCACGGGTGCTCTGCCAGTCTGCGGTCTCGAAGTGCGCGTCATTGGTGCCACCACTGCCGTGGTGGTGGAGCGCGTTCCGGCGGGCGGGGCGGTGCTCGCCGAGCTGCCGCCGCCGGTCCGCCATGCGGGCGGCACTCTGCAATTGCTGGTGCGCAGCTTGTACCCGCTGGGTCTGTTCTCGGCAGAGTGCGTGGTTGATACCACCTGGGTGCGCTGCCTGCACCCCCAGCCTGCGGGCGATCTGCCGCTGCCTGTGCCGGACACTTCACGGCAGGGCGATGCCGTCGCTGTTTCCACCTCCCGCGGGCACGTCGGCGGTGGGGATGACTTTGCCGGTCTGCGCGAATGGCGGGCGGGGGATTCGCCGCGCCACATCGACTGGCGTGCCGTGGCGCGTGGGGGTCCGCTAATGGTCAAATCATGGAGCAGCGGGGTGCAAGGCGTGGTGGTGCTCGACTGGAGTGCTTTGACCCTGGATGAGCCTGCCCGTGCCGCGCAGCTCGCACGCTGGATGGAAATCTGCGAGAGCGAAGGCAGGCCCTACGAGCTGCGTCTGCCCGGCTGCATCATTCGCGCCGGTCACGGCCCGGCCCACCTGCGGCGCTGCCTGGATGCCATCTCCTTGCAAACGGGCACGGAAGCCGGCTCCGCTCTGGCGGGTGAATTGCAGGCGGGAAAGGCGGACAGCG
>Ga0114968_10002437_pt1 | contig 14211 bp, 16 predicted proteins | sample M_130807_EF_Meta_FD_87020 | JGI IMG/M metagenome (GOLD analysis project Ga0114968, IMG submission 87020) | Freshwater microbial communities from Lake Montjoie, Canada to study carbon cycling - M_130807_EF_MetaG | ecosystem: Environmental > Aquatic > Freshwater > Lake | place: Lake Montjoie... | reverse complement strand
GCCTACGATACCAAGACCATCAGCGCCAAGGTGGGCCAGAAGGTCAAACTGACCTTCAACAACACCCATCCCACCCTGCCGCAGCCGCACAACTTCGTCCTCGGCAAGCTCGGCACCAAGGACAAGATGATGACCATCGCCATGAGCGCCATGACCCTGGTGGACAAAGGCTACATCCCCGACTCCCCGGACATCCTCGCCCACACCAATCTGATCCAGCCCACCAAGAGCGAGACCATCGAGTTCACCCTGCCGGCTGCCGGTGAGTATCCTTACTTCTGCACCTTCCCGGGCCACGTCGCCATCATGAACGGCGTCCTCACCGCGCAGTAAGCTTTTCTCATTCCACGACCATGGCCGTCTCCATCAGCGTCGATTACGAAGGCGGCCTGCGCTGCCGGGCCACGCATGGCCCTTCGCAGAACCCGCTCATCACCGATGCGCCGGTGGACAACCACGGTAAAGGCGAGTCTTTCAGCCCCACCGACCTCGTCGCCACGGCGCTGGCCACCTGCATGGCCACCGTCATCGGCATCAAGGCGCAGCAGAAGGGCTACGACATTGCTGGCATGAAGGTCAGCGTGGAAAAGCACATGAGTGTTGACAGCCCGCGCCGCATCGTGGGTCTGCCCATCACCATCCAGATCCCGCTGCCAGAAGACCACCCCGACCGCAAGCTCCTCGAAGCCACCGCCCTCGGCTGCCCCGTACACCACAGCGTGCACCCGGACATCGACAAACCGGTGACGTTTGTGTGGAGCGGGGAGTAGCAGAGAGAAGTTTAGCTCCTTAAACTAGCGCTGTTCCTGTGGAACAGGGGGAGACCTTGTTGCACAGCAACAAGGCTACTTTTCCTACCGCTTCACCCAGCGCGCGCCACTCGATAGTCCCACGTGCCAGTCACGCAGGTGCATGTCGGAGTAATCCGTCTTGCCTTGGGCACCGACCATGTAGGTGCCGGTGGCGCGCTTCCAGGCTTTGCTGAAGCTCTCGGCGGTGTGGCAGCCCCAGCTCTGGCAGTAGGCTTTGCCGCTGAAGGCCCAGCGGCTGATTTTGTGTAGGTCATTCTCATGCAGCCACGCGGTGGAGGTGGCATAGGTGTCTGAGCTGTAGTCGAACATGAAGCAGTACTTGTTTGAATGGCCGAAGTACTCGAAGCCGGAGATCTTCATACTGCCGCGTCCAGAAGCACCATTATTGATGTAATGGATCAGTTCCTCGGTGCTCCGGAACCAGACCAGATGGATGAAGGGGTAGGCCTTGGGCACCGACTCCACATTCTGCGTCAGCGGCTGGTGCTCCGCAGCGGAACGGCGTACATACGCATCCCGATATACCAACCAAGTGATGTGCGTGCCCGCCGGGGCGGTCTTCTGGATCTCCTGCATGCGCACTCGGGCGGTGCGGACAAAATTGCCCCACCAGCGGTCATGCTGCTCGCCTGGTCGGCGCAGGTCTTCAAACTGTCGCACCGCAGGCCCGCCGCTAACGACGAGGTATTCGGTGTCGGCTGCGGCCTTGATCGCAAAGCCGCAGGTGAGCAGAAAAATCGTGGAAAAGAGCAGGCGGGTCATGAGGGTGCTAACAAAGCACGACTACTTCGATTCGACGAGCTTGAAGTTCTTGAACTGCACCACCATCGGCGGGCCAGCGTGGATCTGCAGGGCCAGCAGGCCTTCCTTTGGCGCATTGGCGGCGTCTTCGTCGGTCACGTCCACGGTCTGCATGCCATTGATGAAGTGCTGCACGTGGTTGCCCTTGGCCACGATGCGGTACTCGTTCCAGTCTTCCTTCTTGATCGAAGCCTGGATCGCGGCGCTCTCGCCCACCGTGCCGGTGACTTCGACGACGGTCTTCTTGCCACCATCAGCGGCAGGCTTGATCACGGTCTTCTCTCCGCGCTTGGCCAGGATGCCACGACCCTTTTCTTCATACAGGATGCCGCTGTAGGTGTCGCCCGCTTCGAAGTCGGCCTGGTAGCCGCTGATGATCGGACCGGACACACCCGCTGGCAGTTCCTTGCTGCGGTACTGCACGCCGGAGTTGCCCTTTTCGATGCGGTATTGAAATGTCAGCTCAAAATCACTCACCGTGCCGGCTTTCCAAATGAGAAAGGTGTTGTGCTTGAGAATGCTCTTGGCCGGATTGGCGGGGTCAGCCGGGGTTTTGCCGGTTATGGTGCCGTCCTGCACGCTCCAGAGCTCCATGTTGCCTTCCCAGCCGGTGAGGTCCTTGCCGTTGAAAATTTCCTTTTCACCTGCGGTGGCGAAAGAGATGGCGGCAAAAAAGGCGGCGAGAACGAAGTGCAGTTTCATGAATGGTTGTGGTTGGTCGGGAGAGGTTTAACGCGAGTGCGCGGACTTGTCTATCGCTTAGCAGGTGGTGCGAATCGTGCTTGCTGTTTGGGCCGGCGGTGATACCACCGCGCACGATGAAACTCCCCCGCCTCCTCTCGTTACCCTGGTTTTGGCGTTTTCTCGTCCTGCTGTGGTTCGGGTTGCTCTACTGGCTTTCCTCCCGGACGCATCTGCCATCGCCCGCGAGCTTTGAAGGCGTGGACAAATTTGAACACGCGATCTATTTCGCCGCCGGAGGCATGTGCTTCCTGCTCGGCCTGCGTCTAGCGGGCCATGCCAAAACCAGGATGACCGCCATCCTCGCCTCGGTCCTGTTCTGCGCTGCTGTTGGCGGCTTTGATGAATGGCATCAATTCTACACCCCCGGTCGTAGCGGCGGCGATGTGTGGGACTGGACCGCCGATCTATGCGGCGGCTTTCTCGGGGCACTTCTCGCGTTGACCGCCGAAAGGTGGCTCACTTCAACGGAAACCACCACATCAGCAGCGCGGTGAGGAACACGTTCGCGAGCGCGAGCTCGAAGAACACCTTCCAGCCGAGGGCCATGAGCTGATCGAAGCGAAACCGTGGCAGGGTCCAGCGGATGACGATGAAGAAGACAATGAAGGCGAACACCTTCGCGAAGAACGTGCCGATGTGCAGGAGGCCGGTGTAGAGCGGGGTGGTGTCGGGGGTGTAATGGAACTGCAGGCCGGTCAGCTTCGACAGAACGGGACCAAAAGGAATGCTCCAGCCGCCGAGGAACAGCGTCACCGCCATGCCTGATCCGATGATCATCGCGGCGTATTCACCCATGAAGAAAAGCGCAAACTTCATCGAACTGTATTCGGTGTGATAACCGGCCACGAGTTCCGTTTCGCACTCGGCAAGGTCGAAGGGCAGGCGGTTCGTCTCCGCAAACATGGAGACGGTGAAGATAACAAAGGAGATGAGCACAGGGATCACCAACACCCAGCGTGCGACGCTGAGACCTTCACCCCACAGCGGCAGCAGCAGCCAGCCGTTGGCATCTTGAAAGGCGGACATCTTGGACATGTTCAGCTCGCCGAAAATCATCAGCACCGGGATGATCGACAGGCCCAGCGAGATTTCATACGAGATCATCTGCGCACTCGCACGCACACCGCCGAGGAAGGGGTACTTCGAATTCGAGGCCCAGCCGGCGAGGACGATGCCATAGACCCCGATGGAGGCGACGGCGAAGGTGAAAAGCGGCCCAATGCTCAGGTCGGCGATCACCATTTTGATCGGCTGCGCGACTCCCAGAAAAGAGAGGTTCAGCTCACTGCCAAACGGCAACACCACGCAGGTCAGCAGGGCGGGTACGATCGTCATGCAGGGTGCCAGCCAGTAGTAGAAGGTGCGCACATGCGCCGGCACAAAGTCTTCCTTCAGGATGAACTTCAGGCCGTCCGCCGCCGCCTGCGCCAGACCGCCGATGCCAAAGGGCTGCCAGTCTTTCTTGAAGCCCAGCAGCGTCAGCGGCACGCCCACGCGGTTCGGACCCACGCGGTCCTGGATCACCGCCGAGATGCGTCGCTCAAAATAAACCGCGACCGTGACCAGCGGCATGATGACGACAAAGGTGAGAAACACGATCTTCCCCACCGAGACGGCGAGCGCAATGAGATCGAAAATGGCGAGCGTGGGAGTGAACATCGGCAGGGCGATTATCAGGACGCAGCGAAGAGCAGCAACCCGATTTTGTGAAAAATTTCACAAGCCCCGGTTCCGGTCGTCGGTTGGGTGTGTTTGGCGCGCTGCGGCTCTTTCACCACCCACGGGCCACTCCGCCAAACCGCCCGACTCTGGAAACTCCGCGCCACATCGCGCCTCCACCCGCTCATGGACGGGCGGGCTGTCGCCACACCCATCCCACGGCCACTCACTTGACCGGATCAGTGAACGAACCCGGCTTCACCGCAGGCTTGGCGGCCGGTTCATCTCCCGTGGGGGCGATGTGTTCTGCGATGCGGAAGACCGCGAGGATCAGCTCCACCGTCACACGGGCGACGATGAGGTAGAACAGCAAGGCCACGGGAGCCATGATCAAGCCCCAGAAGCCCCTGAACATCCATGACACGGCATAAAACACCGCCGCCAGCAGGCTCAGCACATACAGCACGCGCACCAGGCGCGGCGTGACGAAGCGCTTGAAGGAAAGATCCAGCACCAGATCAAGGACGGCGCGAATCTGCTGCCACAGGCTGGAAAGCACGGAACTGGAGGGGGGCTCGGCATTCATAGGGTCAGAGTAGGCTTTGCCCGGTCAGGCGCAACCCACCAAATCCGCCCTGGGAACCTTGGATGGGCGTTGGAATACTGGTTGCGCGTTCCGACAACCGCAGCCAGAATCCGCGCCTCTTTTTCCGCCCTGTGGCCAGGTGCCTTAACTGAGAAGTTCATCGACTAATTCAACACCGCCAAAGTCATGCCTGCGAAACCCAAAAAACCCGCAGTTAAGAAGCCCGCTGCGAAGCCCGTGAAAAAAGCTCCGGTCAAAGCGGTGAAGTCGAAGAGCAAGCCCGTTCCTGCCAAGGTCGCCAAGCCGGTGACGAAGTCGAAGAGCAAACCCATTTCGAAAACTGCGGCCCCCAAAAAGCCCGCTCCGAAGAAAACCTCCCCCAAGCCTGTGAAGAAAACCGCCCCGAAAAAAGCGCCTGCCTCGAAACCCGCCCCTGCAAAAAAAGCTGCCGCCACGGCTGCTCCAGCAACGAAAGCCGCCGTCAAGGCTCCAGTGAATCCAGCAGTCAAGGCTGAGAAACCCGCTGCCAAAGCCGCTCCTGCCCCGGCACCCGCGCCTGCTGCGGCTCCCGTCAAAGCCACCAAATCCTCCAAGGCTGCCCCTGCTCCGCTGGTTCCCAAAGGCCGCACTTCGGTCTCGACCACCGGCACGCCGCGCTCACGCATCAATCGTGAAGAAGAGGGCATCACCATCGAGATCGCCAAAGGGCCGGTGAAGATGACCCCCTTCCTTAAGAAGCAGAAGCAGCGCCTCGTGGAACTGCGCGACGCCTACCTCAACTCCATCGAAGGCGTGGCCAGCGAGACCATCCGCAATGAAAACGGTGACGCCTCCGCTTTCGGCATGCATCAGGCCGACGCCGGCAGCGACGCCTACGACCGCGACTTTGCCCTCAGCCTCCTCGGCAAAGAACAGGACGCCCTCTACGAAATCAATGAGGCGCTCAAGCGCATCGAAACCGGCACTTACGGCCTGTGCGAAGGCACCGGCGTCCGCATTCCCGAAGAGCGCCTGGAGGCCATGCCCTTCGCTCGTTTCTCCGTCACCTACCAGGAAAAGCTGGAGCGCAGCCAGATGAGCGGCCGCTGGAGCCGCCCTGTGCATTCCCTCTTCGGCCTCGACAACGCCGACGACGCCGCCGACGACGACAAGGACGAGGATGACGCCGCTCCGGCCTCTTCCAGCAACAACTCAGGCGAATCGCTTGACTTCTCCAAAGAGTGACCTAGCCTCTGTGCCCCAAATTTATGCCGCGAGAAATCATCACCCTTGAATGCACCGAAGCGAAAGCCGCAGGTATGCCGCCCTCCCGCTACGTGACCACGCGCAACAAGAAAAGCGTCCGCACCCCGGGCCGTCTTGAGAAGGTGAAGTTCAACCACTTCATGAAGAAGCGTACTCTTCACCGCGAAACCCGCTAATTTTTACCCAAGACTGCCATGCAACCGAAGACCAAAGAACGCATGTCCAATTTCCGTCGCGCGAATCGCAAGATGCCGCGTCGTCGTGTGGACATCCCGGTGGAAAAGATTTCCTACACCAATCCTGAGCTGCTCGCCCGTTTCACCACGGAGTCCGGCAAGCTCATCCCCCGCCGCATCACCGGTCTTCCAGCCTGGCTACACCGCGTGGTCGTCCGTGAGATCAAGCGCTCCCGCGCTGTGAACCTCATGCCTTGATTTGCAGGGTCTGCCCGTGAAGGGTTCCTTTTGATCTGCTTCCCACTGTTGCATTGCGCGGCAGTGGGAAGTTTCATTTCCAGCCTAGTCCATGTCCGCCCTTACCGACACGCAAAACGAACGCGATGACCGCCGCCTGCCCATCGACCGCGTCGGCGTGCGCAGCCTGCGTTTTCCAATGAGCATCCGTGACCGTGATGCCGCCGTGCAGCACACCGTCGCCACCGTCTCCCTGGCCGTTGATCTCCCGCATCAGTTCAAAGGCACGCACATGAGCCGCTTTGTCGAGGTGCTGCACGCCCACGGCAAGGAGCTTACCGTCTCCAACATCGTCGCCATGCCGCGTGAGCTGATGAAAAAGCTCCACGCCGACAAGGCGCACGTCGAGATGCGCTTCCCCTATTTCCGCTCCAAAAAAGCCCCCGTCTCCGGCGCGGAAGGTCTGCTCGACTACGGCGTGGTCTTCGAAGTGAACGCGGATAAGGAAAAGACCGACTTCGTGCTCACCGTCGAAGTGCCCGTGACCACGCTCTGCCCCTGCTCCAAGGCCATTAGCGCCCGTGGTGCCCACAATCAGCGCGGCACCGTGACCCTCGCCATTCGGTTCAGCGAAATTGTCTGGATCGAAGAACTGCTCGAGCTCGTTGAAACCAGCGCCAGCAGTGAATTGTACAGCATCCTGAAGCGCCCCGACGAAAAGTTCGTCACCGAAGCCGCCTACGACAATCCCGTCTTCGTCGAAGACCTCGTGCGCAACATCGCTGTAAAAGCCAAGGCGCACCCGCGCATTACTTGGTTTCGTGTCGAAGCGGAAAATTACGAATCCATCCACAATCACAATGCCTGGGCGGTGATTGAAAGCCACACCTCGCCATCATGAGTTACGTCACCGCCGTTCTGCCCACCGACCAGCCACCGCTGATGCACCAGGCGGTCGATGAGGCCGTCCGTCTGCTTCGTGAAGGTGAGGTTGTCGCCCTGCCAACCGAAACCGTCTATGGCCTCGCGGCAAACGCGCTCGATGCCGCCGCCGTCGCGAAAATCTTTGAGGCCAAGGAGCGCCCGACCTTTGACCCGCTCATCGTCCATCTGGCCAGCAAGGAGCAGATCGACCTTGTGGCCGATGTGCCGCCAGAGATCGCCCTGACGCTGAAGAAAATGGTCGAACGATTCTGGCCCGGCCCCCTCACGATCCTGCTGCCCAAGAAGCCGATCGTTCCCGATCTCGTGACCGCCGGGCTGCAGACCGTCGCCGTGCGCGTCAGTTCCAATGCCATTTTCCGCCGCGTCATCAGCACGCTGGACAAACCCATCGCCGCGCCCAGTGCCAATCGCTTTGGCTCCATCAGCCCGACTTCCGCCAGCGCGGTGCTGTCAGAGCTTGATGGCCGCATTCATCTCATTGTCGATGCCGGTGCCTGCATGTACGGCCTGGAATCCACCATCATCAAGATCGAACCCGGCAGCCCGAAGATGTTCATCACCATCGTGCGCCCCGGCCCCATCACGGCGGAAGATTTGAAAGCCTATGGCAAGGTGCGCTACGCCTCGCGCACTGTCGTCGATGAAGCCACCGCTGCCCCCGGCCAGCTCGCTTCGCACTACGCGCCGAAAACCCCGCTGCGTTTGCTCGAACGCCCTCAGGATTTCATCCCCGAAGAAGGCAAGCGTTACGCCCTCATGAGCTACCGTGGCGAAGAAAAGGACGGTTACCTCAATCTCTGCGAATGGGAGGAAGTGATGATGCTCAGCCCCGGCAACGGCAAGCTCCCCGAAGCCGCCGTGCGCTTCTTTTACGTCCTGCGCGCCCTCGACAAGCTCGGCGTCGATGAAATCATTGCAGAACCGTTGCATGAACATGGCATGGGCATCGCCATGATGGACAAACTGCGCCGCGCCAGCGGCCGCTACTCCTCATGAGCGAAGAAAAAAAAGACTCCAACTCCCAGGCAAGGTCCACCGGGATCGTTTCCATTGCCATCCTCTGCAGCCGTGTCCTCGGGCTGGTGCGCGACCAGATGCTGAACGGCTTCTTCGGCTCCGCCTTCACTGGCATCTTCACCGCAGCTTTCCGCACGCCAAACATGCTGCGCGATCTCTTCGCCGAAGGCGCGCTCTCCACGGCATTCGTCACCACCTTCTCCAAGAAGATGAAGGCCGAGGGGGATGAAGCCGCGTGGGTGCTCGGCCGCAAGATGATCTCGCTCTCGATGTGGTTCATGTCCCTTGTCTCCATCGCCGGCGTGCTGCTCTCGCCCATTCTGTTTCGCATTCTGACACCCGGCCTCAGTGAAGAGGCCAAGGTGCTCGGTACGTGGCTGGCGCAGATCATGTATCCCTTCATCGCGCTGGTGTCCGTCACGGCGCTGGTCATGGGCATGCTGAACTCGAAGAAGGTGTTCTTCATTCCCGCTGTCGCTTCAGCGTTTTTCAATCTTGGTTGCATCGTCGGGGGTGTCGTGCTCGCCTGGCTCATTGATCCCGGCTTCCGTCACGGCCACGTCAGTGAAAAAGGCCTCACCGGCTTCGCCATCGGCACCTTGATCGGTGGTGTGCTGCAGCTTGCCGTTCAGCTCCCGGCACTCCACCGCGTCGGCTTTCGCTTTCGCTTCGACTTCGGCTGCAAGGACCCGGCGGTGAAGGAGGTGTTGCATCTCATGTGGCCCTCGATGCTTGCCGCCAGCGGTACGCAGATCGCCGTGCTGCTCAATTCCGTTTTCGCATCCTTCACCGATGGGCATGAAAAATCGCTCGCTTGGCTGGCCAATGCCCAGCGTCTCCAGCAGCTCCCGCTTGGCCTCTTTGGCGTTGCCGTCGCCACCGTCACGCTGCCCATGCTTTCCCGCCTTGCCACCGAAGGCATGAGCCCTGCGTTTCGTGCGGCTCTTGCCAAAGGCCTGCGGCTGGTGCTCTTCCTCACGCTGCCCTGCGCGGTCGGCCTCACCCTGCTCTCACAGGAGATCATCTCCGTCATTTTCGAGCATGGCAAATTCACTTCTCTGGATGTGCAAAACACCGCCGCGCCGCTTCAGGCCTATGCCTTCGGCCTCATCTTCTACGCCGCCATCAAGGTGCTGCAGCCCGCGTTCTACACCATCAACCGCCGGTTCATTCCGATGATGGTCAGCATCGGTGTCATCGTGTTCACCGCGACCGTGAACTCCATCACCGTCTTTGTCTTCAAATGGGACCACACCGCGCTCGCCTGGGCCACGGCGGTCGGGCTCTCGCTCAATTTCCTCACGCTCTACCTCTACATGCGCAAGTTTGCTGCGGGCCTCGAAACACGTTCACTGCTGCAGGCGCTCATCAAGCTCATCGCCGGCATTGCCGCCATGTCCGCCGTCTGTCTGGCGGCGAAGTACACGATCATGGCCGAATGGACGCACCTAAAATTCATGCTGCGCTGCGCTGCGCTCGGTGGCAGCATCAGCATCGCCGCCGCCGCTTACTTCGCCGTCACCAAACTGCTCAAGGTGGAGGAAGCTGGCGAATTTCTCTCGTTGCTAGGCCGCCGCTTTGGCAAAAGGTAACCGGCCATGCCGCTCCAACGCTTCTGGTTCCAGATTGCCGCTTTTCTTGCCCTCGTCTGGGCCGGTGTGGGCGTGGTCATGTGGGTGACTGAAGATTCGGTGTATTCGTCGGAAAAGACGCTGGCTCTCATGGCGAATGCGCCATGGCTTGCGGATGAAGATCTCGCCGCCGCGCAGCGCAAAGCGTACCTCGACAAGCTCATCAGCTCCGTCATCAAGCTCGACTTCAGCCAGCGCAGCTCCATGCGTGAAGACGGCCTGGAAACCATGGACCGCTTTTTCAAATCGCTGACCGATGAGGAAAAGGGCGAATACGTGAACCGCACCGTGGAGGAAAATTTCAAGGCCGTGATGAAGGGGCTGGACAAACTGCCCGTCGAAGACCGCCGCCGCATCATCGGCGGCATTCAGCGCGAGATGAAAAAGAAGGCCGCGAAGAATCCTGAGATGCAGATGATGCTCGACCAGGACGCCGCCAGCTTTGAAAAATCCTTCACCAAGGACATGGGCCTTTTCTTCAAAGAAGCCCCCCTCTCCATGAAGCTGGAAATGGCCCCGATGCTCGAAGCCATGCAAGGCCGCATGCAGGGCATGCGGGTTCACTAAAGTTGCCCTATTCCTGCGGAACAGGGCGCCCCTTGTTGCTCAGCAACAAGGCTACTTCTGCCACCCCATCGGCTGCGTCCACGCCATCTCCTTCTGCCCTTCGAAAGACGGTTTCGCATACGGCTTCGAGGAGGTGATGACCGCGCGGAAATACAACTCCTTGCCGCTGGGCTTCCAGACGACTTCTTCTCCTTCGACGGTTGCCAGCCTCCTGCCCACGTCATCGGAATACAGCAGGCGTGGAGGATGCAGATCGCCCTCCACCATGGGAGCCGCACGCGTCGTGGCGTCATAGCCTTGCAAGGTGCCGCGAATCTGTGTGCTGTATGTGACCCCGGGTTCTGCATGAATGCGGATGCGCAGCTCACCATTCTTAAAACTCACATCCTCCAGCGTCACGCCGGATGAAGCATAAAAATCACCCGCCTTCATGGCTTTGACGATCTCGGCGGGATCGAGCTTCGAGGCGCGCACCATCACCCAGCCGCGGCCGGGACCATTTTCCTCCCCATGGTAGCGATGCGAATCATCCGTGCCCACGCCATACAGTGGCGGCGCTTTAAATTCCGCAATGCGCAGAGTGTTGGCAATGTCCCACATCTTTTCATGGCCTACGCGTGATTCATCACCCTGCCAGTTGATGCCGGGGTGGCCGTTGTAGATCTCCCAGAAGTTCTCCTCCAGCACCGCCGCCAGATCTTCGGCGGAGAGTGCCCATTTGAAGTTCGGATGATTGATGTGCGAGAGCATCGGCACGCCCAGTCGTTGCGATTGCTCGTTCACCAGCTTCAGATTTGCGCGCATCACCTCTTGAATGCTGGTGAGATCTTTCACCGGCTTGATCTCCTCCTTCAAATTCACCGCATTCAGATGAATCGGTATCTGGCCGAAGCCCGCGCTGATCTCCTCCGCCTGGATGATCAGGAACTTCCCTGGTTCCTCAAACTTGGGCCGGTATTCCTCCAGCTTCTTCAGCCGCACCTCGGTCACACCATCCTTTTCACGCGTCGTCACCCACCCATCACCGAAGCACGCGCGATACTTTTCCATCGTCGTCTTTCCCAGCGCTTTGCGGCGCTTTTCAATTGCCGGTTCACTCATCCACACCTCTTTCGCCTGCAGTACGTTGTGGTCGGAGATCGCCAGGAAATCGTAACCGTGCTGCTTGTACCAGTCCGTGATCATCTCCGGAAAGTCATTCCCATCACTCCACAGCGAATGCGTGTGCGTGTTGCCCTTGAACCATTGCGGCTGCTGGGCGGAGGCCGTTGAAATTAAGCCGAGTACGAGGAGACTTAGGATGGTTGGGCGCATTACGATTGAACGCATGTTGCAAGGCTCATCTCGCGGGAATTGCAGGGATTGCTCGCGCTCCTAATCCTGGCAACCCAAGCAAGACGCGTCCGGTTTCTGAAATGCACTCTGTGACTATGGCTAATCGTTCGGACGGAGATCGCACCTCAGGCGGCGGAGAAATGCGTTGTTAGCCTAATGAGTATGGCCGACTTACAGTATGCGGTTATCTCCAATATCTCGTGCCCAACTGATCAAGCGCCTTCGCGTGCTCGGCTGGGATGGCCCCTATGCCGGAGGCAAGCACCAGCACATGGTCAAAGGATCTGTGCAACTCACCATTCCCAATCCTCATGGCGGGAAAGATATTGGTGTCAATTTGCTCAAGCTGATTCTCGATGAAGCAGGCGTCTCCCGTCAGGAGTGGTTCAGGCGCTAACCATGGTGCGCGCCCGGACTTTTTGCGATGAAACGACAGCAGGCAGACCCAGACCACGTTTCAACGCCAAGCTCATCCAGTCATCAAGTGCCGCTCCCAGTTCGGAGAGGGCGGCTCTTTTGCTCGATCCCACAGCCAGCAGTCCGGCAAATCCAGGAATTTTGGCCGCATAACCTTCATCTTCGCCAAGATCAATGATCTCGGCACTTTTCAGAGCCATCCGGCGATATTTGAGAAGGTTGTCCACAGTGAGAAGTATGACCGGAGCAAGATAAAATGCAAGCTGCTGAGACACCCCTCATCTCACTTGGAATTTCGCGGCACCACCAGGATGGCATTGCGCACCGCCCAGCCCGGCTTTTCAAAGTGCTCTCGCCCATCCGCGCTGCGGCACCACAGCCCGGTGGACGGGCCGCCGTCGAGATTCAGCGCACGTTTTACCTTCATCTCGGTGATGATGCCAGGCGTGATGAGGATTTGCGCCAGCTCCAGCAACCCGGCCCTCTTGCAGACGCCGATCGCCCAGCGTCCTACTCCATCTGTCATGATGAAGGTGCGGTGGTTGCGCACGTCCTGGCCTTGCAGCAGCACCGGGGCAATGCGGTCCTGGTCGATCAGCCAAGGGCTGCATTGGACAAAGTCGCTGATGTCCGGCGCATCTTGAAATTCCTTTTCCAAGATGAGCGACGCTTTACCTTGCCGCACCATCAGCGCACCTACCAAGTTGCCGCCCGCACGGAACTCGTCCGCACGTTTGTCACCTGCAATCTCAAGGCCTACCGGTTCAAAGTGAGTGTCCACGTGGAAATAGCCGCCGTTGCAGACAGCCAGCGCGCCTGCCGCGCTGCCGAGTTCACTGAGAGGTTTGGCTGTGTAGCGCACCGTATTGGCCGCCACGCGCATGGCGCAGTTCTTTTCATCGAAGAAGACGAGCTGCATTTCCACCTTCGTGGGGCCGTTGATTGTCTTGATCACAAAAACGGCCTCATGTCCGAGCGCTGCCGCTTGAGACGTGGATTCGAGCCGCCAGGAAGGAGTCTGACATGCAAGCATCAGCGCAAGCACGGCCAGCAGCAGTTGCTCACGGCATTTCATGGCGCATCACTGCTCCACCCGGAAGATATGCATCGAAATCCCGTTGGGATGCAGCGCGATGTAATTGTCCACGCCACGCCACTCGTAGGTTTGATTGTGCAAGAGGTCGGTGACCTTGTAGGGACGGCTACCGTCGAGACCGAGGGCTGCGAGATCGATATGCACCATGCCGATGGCAGGATGATGGGCATCATGACTGATCACGCAGAGGATTCGGTTGCTGAAGTCAGACGTGCCCTTGCTGTAGCAGAGCATCTCGCCGTGATCGGCGCCGTGGAAGCTGAGATTGTCGTAGAGATGCAGCGCCGGATTGTCGCGGCGGATCAGGTTCAGCGCGCGGATGAAGGCGGTGATGTTGCCCAGCTGGTTGTAGTCGCGCTGTTTCAGTTCGTACTTCTCGCTGTTGTCGTATTCTTCTTTGCCTGGATACGGATCGTTCTCGCAGAGTTCGTAGCCGGAGTACATGCCCCAGCATGAAGACATCGTGGCGGCTAGCGCGGCGCGGATGCGGAACATCTGCGAATTGGCATTCTGCAGGTGGCCGGGCAGGATGTCGGGCGTGTTGGGCCAGAAATTCGCACGGTAGTACCAGCGCATGTCGCTGCGCGTGAGCTCGGTGGCGTATTCCGTGAGCGATGTGCGGTCTTCACGCCAGGTGAAGTAGGTGTAGCTCTGCGTGAAGCCCACCTTGCCCAGCACCTGCATCATCTTCGGTTTGGTGAAGGCCTCGGCGAGGAAAAGAACGTCCGGATCCTTGCGCTGAATCGTGGCGATCAGCTCTTCCCAGAACGCCACGGGCTTGGTGTGCGGATTGTCCACGCGGAAGATCTTCACCCCGCGATCCACCCAGAACTGCACGACCTCGATCAGCTCCTTCCACAGATTGCGCCAGTCGTCGCAGTGGAAGTTCAGCGGGTAGATGTCCTGATACTTCTTCGGCGGGTTCTCGGCGTAGCGGATGCTG
>Ga0114968_10002436_pt1 | contig 14213 bp, 14 predicted proteins | sample M_130807_EF_Meta_FD_87020 | JGI IMG/M metagenome (GOLD analysis project Ga0114968, IMG submission 87020) | Freshwater microbial communities from Lake Montjoie, Canada to study carbon cycling - M_130807_EF_MetaG | ecosystem: Environmental > Aquatic > Freshwater > Lake | place: Lake Montjoie... | reverse complement strand
CGCGCTTTGTGCCGGTGATGATGGGTTCCGGCGTGTTCGCCAAAGCTTTCACCTTAGAGCATGCCTATGCGGCCACCGACACCACGGGCGTTTCGGTCAAAGAAGAGCTGACGCGCATCGGCTACATCGGCGATCAGGAACCAGGCGACCACCCGATTGGCGCTTACTTTGAAACCCATATCGAACAAGGCCCGGTGCTTGAAGACAACGACGTCACTATCGGCGTGGTGCAAGGCGTGCTGGGCATTCGCTGGTTTGACTGCACCGTGACCGGCATGGAAGCGCACGCTGGCCCTACGCCTATGGCGCTGCGCCGCGATGCCATGCAAGTGGCCACGCACATCATGCAAGAAGTAGTGGCTTCGGCGCTACGTCATGCGCCGCACGGACGCGGCACCGTGGGCATGGTGCAAGTCTTTCCCAATAGCCGCAATGTGATTCCGGGCCGTGTGAAGTTTAGTATCGACTTGCGCAACTCCACCGACGCCTTGGTGGACCAAATGGTCGAGGAAGTCAAAGCATTTGCCGCGCGCAAAGCCACCGAAACCGGCTTGGATGTGAGGATCGAAATGGTCTCGAGCTACTCGGCGATTGGCTTTCATGCCGACTGCATCGACGCCGTAGCACGCGCCGCTAAAAAACTGGGTTACTCCAATATGCCGGTCGTCTCTGGCGCCGGACACGATGCGGTTTATATGGCCAAGCTGGCCTCCAGCGGCATGATTTTCATCCCCTGCAAAGACGGCATCAGCCACAACGAAGTGGAAGACGCCAAGCCCGAACACATCACCGCCGGTTGCAATGTACTCTTGCATGCCATGCTGGAGCGCGCGGGCACCTGATCGACCCGCATTGATAAAAATCAACGGGCATACCGCCCTTGTAAGTAGCGTTGGAAAAGCGCTTGTTTTGCTAGTGTTTAACTATGGAGTAACTATGTCACTGAAAACTTCTCGACGTCATACCCTGGCCCTGGCCGCGATCGCCAGTGTGCTCATTGCAGCGCCAAGCTTTGCATTGGCACAAGCCAAGCTCAAAGTCGCAGGCATTTATACCGTGCCTTTTGAGCAGCAATGGGCCGGGCGCCTGCACAACGCGCTGAAAGCGGCAGAAGCGCGCGGCGATATCGAATACAAAGCCAGTGAAAACGTCTCCAATGCAGATTACGAACGCGTGATGCGTGAGTACGCTACCGCCGGCAACAACCTGATCGTGGGTGAAGCCTTTGCTGTGGAAGCTGCCGCCCGCAAGGTTGCCAAGGACTTCCCCAAGGTGTCATTCCTGATGGGTTCATCGGGTAAGCCACAAGCGCCCAACTTCAGTGTGTTTGACAACTACATTCAAGAGCCTGCCTACCTGTCGGGCATGATCGCTGGCGGCATGACCAAGAGCAACAAGATCGGCATGGTCGGCGGCTTCCCGATCCCGGAAGTGAACCGCTTGATGAACGCCTTCATGGCCGGTGCGCTGGAAGTCAATCCCAAGATCGAATTTAGCGTGAGCTTTATCAACAGCTGGTTTGATCCACCCAAGGCCAAAGAAGCCGCTTTTGCCATGATCGACAAAGGCGCTGATGTGATGTACGCCGAGCGCTTTGGGGTGTCTGACGCCGCCAAAGAAAAAGGCAAGCTAGCCATCGGCAATGTGATCAACACCCAAGCCCAATACCCTGACACGGTGGTGGCGTCCGCCATTTGGCATTTTGAGCCTTCGGCTGACCGCGCGATCAAACTGGCAAAAGACGGCAAATTCACCGCCGAAGACTACGGCCAGTATTCGATGATGAAGCACAAAGGTTCATCTCTGGCGCCGCTGGGAACGTTTGAGAAAAAAGTACCCGCCGAAATCGTGGCCAAAGTAGCCGCCAAGGAAAAGGCTATTACGGAAGGCAAGTTCACCGTGAAGGTGGACGACAACCAACCCAAATCTACCGCCAAGTAAGCGAAGCACCCGCTAAACGGCACTACCCGACACACTCCGCAGCCCGGAGTGTGTTTTTTTATGATCGACCGCGTTCTTTCCTTATCCAACATCAGCAAACGTTTTGGCAATTTGGTCGCCAATGACGCGATCACGCTTGATCTCCAAGCGGGCGAGATTTTGGCGCTCTTAGGCGAAAACGGCGCGGGTAAGTCCACCCTGGTGTCGATATTGTTTGGCCACTACACCGCCGACGCTGGCAGCATTACCGTGTTTGGCAAACCCCTGGCTGCGGGCGACCCCAAAGCGGCACTGGCCGCAGGCATTGGCATGGTGCACCAGCACTTCACGCTGGCGGACAACCTCAGCGTGCTGGACAACGTGATGATGGGCTCCGAATCGCTGTGGCAAGTGCACACGCGCCGTGCAGCGGCACGCGACAAGCTGGCCGAAGTAGCCCAGCGTTTTGGCCTGACGGTGGACGCTGACGCCCTGGTTGCCAAACTGTCGGTGGGGGAGCGCCAGCGGGTGGAGATTCTCAAAGCCCTGTACCGGGGCGTACGCATTCTTATTTTGGATGAACCCACCGCCGTGCTCACGCCGCAAGAAAGCGAGTCACTGTTTGCGGTGCTGGGGCAGATGGTGGCCCATGGCCTATCGATTATTTTTATCAGCCACAAGTTGGCCGAAGTGCTGCGCGTCTCTGACCGGGTGGCGGTGCTGCGCGCCGGCAAGCTGGTCGCACAGGCCGACGCCCGCAACACCACCCAAGCACAGTTGGCGCAATGGATGGTGGGCCACGCCGTCAGCCCACCGCAACGGCGACCGTCGCAGCGCACCGGACAAGCCGCATGCGTGCTGCACCAGGTCAGCACTGCGCCGGCGCGCGATCGACTCGATGGCGTTTCACTAACGCTGCACGGTGGCGAGATCGTAGCCATTGCGGGTATCTCGGGCAACGGACAGGCAACGCTAGCTGAAGTGCTGTGTGGCACGCGCCGCATAACGGCTGGGCGTATTGAATTGATGGGCCAGCCGCTGCCACATGCGCCCTCGCAATTGGTGGCTTTGGGTGTGGCGCGCATTCCCGAAGACCGCCACGGTGTGGGCTTGGTCGGCGATTTACCCGTCTGGGAAAACGCGGTCTCTGAGCGCCTGCGCAGCCCCGTTTTTTCGCGCGCCTTCTGGGTGAAGCGTCGCATAGCACAAGACTATGCCAAGGCCGTCATCGCGCGCTTTGACGTTCGTGGAGGCGGACCCGGTACAACCGCACGTTCGCTGTCCGGTGGCAATATGCAAAAGCTGGTGCTCGGGCGCGCCTTGATGCATCCCGGCAGCCTGGTCGACACGGACACGCGCGCCTTCACCCCCAAGCTGATCGTCGCTCACCAGCCTACCTGGGGCCTGGACATCGGGGCGGTGGCCTATGTGCAGGAACAGCTTTTCGCTGCGCGCGATGCCGGCGCAGCAGTGCTGCTCATTTCGGATGACCTGGATGAAGTGCTCACACTGGGCGACCGCGTGGCCGTGATGCACGGCGGCCATCTGGGCCAAGCCAAGCCGGCGCTGGACTGGAGTCGTGAATCCATAGGGCTGGCCATGGCCGGGGCACAGGACGTGGCACATGCGACTTGAAAAGCGCCAACACAGTTCGCCGTGGGCCTTGGTGCTGGCGCCGATTGGCGCGGTCGCATTTACTCTGCTGGTCAGCGCGCTACTGGTGCGCTGGGCCGGGGCACCGGTAGGCCAGACCTATGCGCTGCTGCTGCAAGGCGCTTATGGCTCGGTGTTCGCACTGAGCGAAACACTCACCCGCGCCATCCCGCTGATGCTCACCGGATTGGCGGCCACGGTGGCCTTCAAGGCCAGGTTGTTCAATATCGGTGCCGAGGGCCAACTCTATGTCGGCGCACTGGCAGCGGTGGCGGTGGGCGGCATGCACGATGGCACCGGCCTGCCATTACCGCCCATGCTCTTGTTTGTTTTGATGTTGCTGTCCGCCGCGCTGGCCGGTGCTTTGCTGCTACTGGGGCCTGCGCTTATGAAAGCGCGCCTGGGTGTGGACGAAGTGGTGACCACGCTGCTCTTGAACTTCATTGTGCTGCTGCTGGTATCGCTGATGCTGGACGGCCCGATGAAAGACCCGACCGCCATGGGCTGGCCGCAAAGCGTGGCGCTGATGGGGGAACTGGAACTGGCCAAACTCATTCCCCAAACGCGGCTGCACACCGGGCTGCTGCTGGCTATCTCGCTGGCCGTGGCGCTCTGGGCCTTGATGAAATACACGGTGCTGGGTTTTGATATCCGTGCCTTGGGCGCCAACCCGCGCGCCGCCGCGTTTTCCGGGGTGCCGGTTACGCGCACCATGGTGGCAGTGGCGTTGCTATCGGGCGCACTGGCCGGACTGGCCGGCGCGATCGAGGTCGCCGGGCGCACCAGCTATCTGACGCTAGACATGTCGCCGGGCTATGGCTACAGCGGCATTGTCATTGCTATGTTGGCGGCGCTGCATCCGCTGGCGGTGGTGGTAGCGAGCGTGTTTGTTGCGGGCATGCTGGTAGGCGCAGACAGCATGAGCCGGGCCGTGGGGGTACCCACTTTTATTGCCGACGTGATCGTGGCCGCGTCCCTGATCTCGGTATTGGTGGCCACCTTGCTTACCCAGTACAGGGTGCGCTGGAAATGAGCGAGTTTGTAGACATCCTCAGCAACCCGGCGTTTTGGGTGGCGGTCCTGCGCATTGCCACGCCGCTGATTTTGGGCACACTGGGCGTGCTGCTGTGCGAGCGTGCGGGGGTTTTGAATTTGGGCATCGAGGGCATCATGGTCGCCGGGGCCTTTACCGGTTGGCTGGCGGTCTATGCCGGTGCCGGGCTGTGGGGCGGTGTGTTGGTGGCGGCGCTTGCGGGCGCGGTACTGGGCCTGTTGCACGCCTTCCTGACTGTGGTGCTGGCGCTATCGCAACATGTATCGGGCCTGGGAATTACCTTGCTGGCCACAGCGCTTAGTTATTTTGGCTACCGCGTCAGTTTTCCCAAGGTGTCTACACCGCCGACCATCACGCCCTTCCAGGAAATGGATTGGCTTGTGCTACCCATACTTGCAGAGCAAACACCCCTGACCCTGCTGGCCTTGGTATCGGTGCCGGTAGTGGCTTATGTCTTGTACCGCACACCGGTCGGTCTGGCGGTGCGCATGGTGGGCGAGAACCCGCATGCCGCCGAAGGCCAGGGCGTGTCGGTCGTGGGCGTGCGCACCGGCGCGATTGTGCTGGGCTCGGCCTTCATGGGCGTGGCCGGTTGCTTTCTCACGCTGTCCGCCTTCAACGCTTTTTTCTTCAATATGGTCAACGGGCGCGGTTGGATTTGCGTGGCGCTGGTGGTGTTTGCCTCCTGGCGTCCGGGCAAAGCTTTGTTAGGCGCCTTGCTGTTCGCGTTTTTTGATGCGCTGCAACTGCGCCTGCAGCAATCCGGGGCGGCGGTGCTACCCTACCAGATGTACCTGATGCTGCCCTATGTGCTGTCCATCCTGGCACTGGTGCTGGTGGCACGCAAGGCGAGCTATCCGCAAGCCTTGATGAAACCCTACCGCAAAGGTGAACGCTAAATGCTCGATCTACTGATCCACAACGCCACCCTCCCCGATGGCCGCAGCGGCATGTCGGTCGCGGTGCAAGATGGCCGTATCGTGGAGGTGTCGCCCGGCCTGCAAGCCCCCGCGCACGAGAGCGTGGATGCGCAAGGCCAGTTGCTCAGCCCGCCGTTTATCGACGCGCACTTTCATATGGACGCGACGCTGAGCTATGGCTTGCCGCGCGTCAATGCCTCGGGCACGCTGCTCGAAGGCATTGCCTTGTGGGGCGAGCTCAAACCGCACCTGACGCACGAGGCCTTGGTGGGCCGCGCTATGGCCTATTGCGACTGGGCCGTGGGCAAAGGCCTGCTGGCTATCCGCACGCATGTGGATGTGTGCGACCCGCGCCTATTGGCCGTCGATGCGCTGCTGGAAGTCAAGCGCCGCGTCGCGCCGTATATCGACATGCAACTGGTGGCCTTTCCGCAAGACGGCGTGTTGCGCGGCAAGCGCGGCCCGCAGGAGCACATGGCCACCTTAAAGCGCGCGCTGGACAAAGGCGTGGACGTGGTCGGCGGCATTCCGCACTTTGAGCGTAGCATGGCCGACGGGGCTTTAAGCGTCAAGCTCTTGTGCGAGCTGGCCGCCGAGCGCGGCCTGCGCGTGGACATGCATTGCGACGAGTCGGACGACCCGCTTTCGCGCCACATCGAAACCCTGGCTTTTGAGACGCAACGCCTGGGCCTGCAAGGCCGCGTCACCGGCTCGCACCTCACGTCCATGCACAGCATGGACAACTACTACGTCAGCAAACTGATTCCGCTCATCGCCGAAGCCGGACTACATGTGGTGGCCAACCCCCTGATCAATATCACCTTGCAAGGCCGGCACGACAGCTACCCCAAGCGGCGTGGCATGACGCGCGTGCCCGAGTTGCTGGCTGCGGGCGTAAACGTGTCCTTCGGCCAAGACTGCGCCATGGACCCCTGGTATTCGCTGGGCAGCGGCGATATGCTGGAAGTGGCGCACATGGGCTTGCACGTAGGCCAGATGACCAGCCAGGCCGCCATGGCCCAATGCTTTGAAGCCGTCACCACCCGCCCCGCGCGCGCGCTGGGCCTGGAAGGCTATGGCATCGCCGCCGGTTGCCATGCGGACATGGTGCTGCTGCAGGCCAGCGACCCGGTGGAGGCCATTCGTTTGCGTGCCACCCGCCTGCGCGTCTACCGGCGTGGCACACTGATCGCCCAAGCCCCCGCAAATACCAGCACTTTGCACCTGCCGGGCCGCCCAGCCAGCACCGCCTTCAGGCATGATTCAATTCCGCGTTTTTGATTAAGACTGTTTTTACATGACCGCATCCCCAGCGCCCAGCCCTACTTCGGTTCCTGCCGTCGAAGTGCGCAAGGCCTCCCTGATTTACAACCCCCACCAGGCCCCAGTCCATGCGCTGGCCGATATCGACCTGACGATTGCGCCAGGCGAATTTGTCTCGCTCATCGGGCCCTCGGGCTGCGGCAAGACCACGCTCTTGCGCGTGATTGCAGACTTAGAGCACATCACCTCGGGCACGGTGCAGGTCAACGGCGTATCGCCGCACGAAGCCCGGCTGGCGCGCGCTTATGGCTATGTGTTTCAGGCGCCCGCCTTATTTGCTTGGCGCACGGTGCTGGGCAATGTGAAGCTGCCCTTGCAAATCCAGGGCAAAAGCGCGGCCCAGTGCGACGCGATCGCCCGCGAGCAACTAGAGCGCGTGGGCCTGTCTGGTTTTGAAAACAAATACCCCTGGCAGCTCTCGGGCGGCATGCAGCAGCGCGCCTCGATTGCGCGCGCGCTGTCCTTTGAGCCGCGCATTTTGATGATGGACGAGCCCTTTGGCGCGCTGGACGAAATCACCCGCGACCGGCTCAACGAACAACTGCAACAACTCTGGCAACGCGAGCGGCGCACCGTGGTGTTTGTAACGCACTCGATTGCCGAGGCGGTGTATTTGTCCACCCGCATCGTGGTCATGTCGCCCCGGCCCGGGCGCATCGTGCGCGTCATTGATTCCACCTTGCCCGACGAGCGGCATTTGGGACTGCGCGACTCGCCTGAATTTATGGATATGGCCCACCAAGTACGCGAGGCACTAGCCGATGGCCACCACGACTAGCGCGCCGCCGCCCACCTGGGGCCAACGCGTTTCGGAACAAGGCCTGCCGATTGCGGTGGTGCTGCTGTTCACGCTAGCCCTGTGGTACGCGCTGACGGTCTATCTGAATGCGCCCGGCGCCATCGAGCGCGTGCTCGAGCCCCAAGGCCCCTGGACCTGGCAAGACCTGGTGGCGGCCACCATGACGGTGCAGCGCCCGGTGCTACCCGCGCCGCACCAGGTGGCGCTGGATTTGTACAGCAGCCTGGTCGATTGGCCCGTCACCTCGCCGCGCAATTTGTTATTCCATGTGGCAGTCACTGGGGAAAGCACTTTGGTCGGCTTTGTTATGGGCACGCTGCTGGGCCTGGTGCTGTCGGTGTGCATCGTGCATTCGCGCACCTTGGACAAAGCGCTGCTGCCCTGGATCGTGGCCTCGCAGTCCATCCCGGTGCTGGCGATTGCACCTATCGTGTTGGTCATTTTGGGCACCATGGGCTTTTCGGGCGTGGCGCCCAAGGCGGTGATCGCCATGTATTTGTGCTTCTTCCCGGTGACCGTGGCCATGGTGCAAGGCCTGCGCTCGCCGCAGGTGATTGAAACCGAAATGATGCACACCTACGCCGCCACGCGCTGGCAAGCTTTGTGGATGCTGCGCCTGCCCGCCGCGCTGCCGTTTTTGTTTCCGGCGCTGCGCGTGGGCATAGCCGCCGGGCTGGTAGGCGCCATGGTGGCCGAGCTGCCTACCGGCGCGCAAGCGGGTCTGGGGGCGCGCTTGCTCACTGGCTCGTACTATGGACAGACCGTGCAAATCTGGTCGGCGCTGGTGATGTCGGCCTTTGTTGGCCTGGCGCTGACGGCGGCGATGGGCGCCCTCGAAGCCCTGGTGCTTGGAAAGCGCAGGCAGGTATGAACGCACCCACATCTCCGCCCGATCTGCGCGTCAGCGCGCTCGTGGTGCTGGCCGGCATCGGCGGCGCATGGGCCTTGCTGCTCTCCTCGCTGGCCGACCCGGCCACGCCCAAAGACGGCGCTTTTTGGGGCGCCACCATCGTGGTGGCGCTACTGGCGGTGAGCGGCATTCGCCGACTGGCCGCTATCGATGGGCCGCGCATGTACGCCAGCGCATCTGCGCTGCTGTTTGGCGCTTGGTTGCTCTATTTCTGGCAACTGCTGACCATCGCTTTAGACGTGCCGCGTGTGCTGCTGCCCGCGCCCAGCCTGATCGCCGCCGCTTTTGGCGAACACATGGGCACCTTGCAATCTGACTTTGTGCAAACCGTGGTGCGCGCCGTGGCGCTGGGCTGGGTGCTGGGGTCGGGCTTGGGCTTCCTTGTAGGCGTTGCCATCGACCGCATGCCTTTTTTGCAGCGCGGCCTGCTGCCGCTGGCATCCCTCACTAGCACCATTCCGCTGGTGGGTGTAGCGCCGATCGCCGTGATGTGGTTTGGTTTTGAATGGCCTTCTAAAGCGGCGGTGGTGGTGCTGATGACTTTCTTCCCCATGTTGGTGTCCACCCTGGCCGGGCTGCGGGCAGCAGACCGGCTAGAGCGCGAGCTAATGCATAGCTATGCCGCCAGTTACTGGCGCACCTTGTGGTCGCTGCGCCTGCCCACCGCCCTGCCCTTCCTGATATCGGCGCTCAAGGTCAATGCGACGCTGGCGCTGATCGGGGCTATCGTGGCGGAGTTTTTTGGCTCGCCCACCTCGGGCCTGGGATTTCGTATCTCTACTGAGGCCACGCGCATGAACATGGGCCTGGTCTGGGCGGCGGTGGCGGTAGCGGCGGTGACCGGCTCGGCGGTGTATGCGCTGCTGGTGTCTATCGAAAAGCGCGCCGCCTTTTGGCATCCGTCGGTAAGGGGCAAGAAATGAAAGCGGTTGTCCCGTACCGCCCGCACAAGCTTTGCGCTGCGTTAAAGTGTTTCTTTGTCCTGGTGGACAAGATTGCGTCCCCGGCTTACCCTCGCGGGCAAGCTATTTTTCCCCTGTGTCCTCAACCCTAGGAGTTTTTTATGAAGATGCGTTTGAAACTAAGCACCACCCTGGCAGCTGCCCTGCTGTCCATTGGTGCGGTCGCGGCCCATGCGGCTGACAAAGTGACGATCCAGCTCAAGTGGCTTCCGCAAGCGCAATTTGCGGGCTACTACGTGGCGCAGTCCAAAGGCTATTACAAAGACGCAGGCCTGGATGTCACCATCAAGCCGGGCGGCCCCGATATTGCGCCTACCCAAGTGATCGCCGGTAAGCAAGCCGACATCGTGGTGGACTGGATGCCCTCGGCCCTGGCCGCGCGCGAAGCGGGCGTACCGCTGGTCAACGTGGCCCAGGTGTTCAACCAATCGGGTCTGATGCTGACTTGTAAAAAGTCGAGCGGCGTGTCCACACCCAAAGACCTGAAGGGCAAAACCCTGGGCGTCTGGTACGGCGGCAATGAGTACCCCTTCCTGAACTGGATGACCAAGCTGGGCTACAAAACCGACTCGGACATCAAAATCCTGAAGCAAGGCTTTAACGTCGATCCGCTGTTGCAAAACCAGGCCGCTTGTATCTCCACCATGATTTACAACGAATACTGGCAAGTAGTGGATGCGGGCGTCAAGGAAAGCGATCTGGTCACCTTCTTCTATGAAAAAGAAGGCGTGGCCTCGCTGGAAGACGGCCTGTATGTGCTCGAATCCAACCTAAAAGACCCGGCCTTTGTGGCCCGCATGGCCAAGTTCGTGAAGGCCAGCCTCAAAGGCTGGAATGACGCCGTGAAAAACCCCGCTGAAGCGGCCAAGATCGTCGTCGCCGGCGACACCTCGGGCAGCGCCAACGAAGCGGTGCAAAAGCGTCAAATGGAAAACGTGGCCAAGCTGATCACCAACGCAGGCACCGCCAAGATGGGCTACCTGGAGCCCGCTGCATTCGAGCGCACGGTCAAAGTGTTGCTGTCTAGCGGCAGCTCGCCCGTGATCAAGAAAGACCCGGGCAAAGCGGCTTATTCGCACGCTATCTGGGAAGCTTCTACGAAGTAAAGCGCTTTGTCGCCTGAGCCCTTGTCGCAGCGAAGCGGCGGGGTTTGGGTTTGAAGGCTTAGACAAGCCCGGCCAGGCAACTGGCCGGGCTTTTTAACTGATTGCATTCTTGCGCCAATTAAGCCTTCTCACTAATGAAGGCATGGTGCGTCGCGAGAGTTGGAGAGCGAGGGCGTGTTACAAGATTCCCGGCTAGGCAGCGTATGACTTTTTGAGCCGGTGTGCAGCAATATTGCCCGCCAGATAAAGGGTAACCAGAAAGCGCGTCAAGCGCTTGCCCCACAGACTAAGCGGGCGGACATCCACTGTTAGCGTCTCGCCCCAGGGATCAGGCCCGCAATCCCTTGCCTAAAGCACGGGCATCACCTGCTGGCAGTCGGCGAGAACCTTGGATCGAACAAAATGCCGCTCAAGCGGCGCTTTACATTGCGCCAACAGGCCGATGAACAGCAAACCAAGGGGTCTCTATGTTCGATATGTATAAATGGATTACCAATACCGAGAAAGCCATTCTTGTTTTTATCGCCCTGTTTACGGTTTACGGTGTGGGGCAGGAGATGTATTCGGTATTACTGAAGGGTGCCGTAAGCCTGACCGACTTGCTGCTGATGTTCATTTATGCCGAGGTACTGGGCATGGTGGGCGCGTTTTACAAGTCCCGCAAAATCCCCATCATTATTCCGATCTTTATTGCCATTACTGCCTTGTGCCGTTTGATTATTTTGCAGGGCAAAGGAATTAGCACCATCGACTTGATTTACGAAAGCGGCGCGGTCTTGCTGCTGGCCTTATCCGCTTTGATCGTCCGCTCGAATTTGGTTAAATTGCGCAGCGGTCCCGCGCAGCCGCCCACGGGCCAGTAATTGGGATAGGGGGCGTAGCCCCCGCCAGGTCGGCACCAACGTAGACCGGCAATATAGTTTGGCAGTGCCCTTGGGAGCTTGCCCTGAGGACGCTGGCTCCTTGCTCCTACAATGATTTCTCGCGCTTTTCCCTATCACTCGAAAGTTTTCTTATGACAACCGTCAAACACTGTATTGACCAAAAGGCAAAAACAATTTTTTCAGTACAGTCGAGCAGCTCGACTTTGGATGCGCTCAAGATGATGCGCGACGGCCGGGTACGGTCTATCCTGGTCATCGACGACGGGCGCTTGGTAGGGATTGTTTCGCAGGGCGATTGCGCCATCAAAGTGCTGCTGCCTAATGATGATCCCCGCACGACGTCCATACGCAAAATCATGACGCCCAACCCTTTAACTGTGCGACCGGACAATACGCTGGAAGACTGCATGGGCATCATGATGCAAAAGCATTTCCGCCATTTGCCGGTGGTCGAAAACGACAAGGTAGTGGGTGTGGTGTCGATCGGCGATATCGTGAAAAACATCATCGAGCTGCAAGGTCACCAGATTAAATACCTCGAGACCTATATCAAAGGCCACGGCGCTTAGGTCTGCGGGCCAGGGTATGCCCCAAGCCAGCGCTACACACCAGCCCAACGCCACGTAAGGTATCGCCATGACCCACCCCGCAGCGCCGCATGACCATGACCATGACCATGACCACGATCACGATCACGATCACGGGTCCGAGCTTTCCGAAGCGGCCATCCGCGTACGCGCTTTAGAAACCGTCTTGCTGGCCAAAGGCTATGTCAACGCGGATGCACTAGACCTGATTGTCGAAACCTACGAAACCAAAATCGGGCCGCGCTGCGGCGCGCAAGTGGTGGCGCGGGCCTGGGTGGATGCAGATTACAAAGCGCGCCTACTGGTCGATGGCACCGCGGCGGTGGCGGAGTTGTCTTTCTCGGGTCGGCAAGGCGAGCATTTAAAGGTAGTGGAAAACACCCATGGCGTGCACAACATGGTGGTGTGCACCCTGTGTTCCTGCTACCCCTGGCCGGTGCTGGGACTGCCGCCGGTTTGGTACAAGTCCGCGCCCTACCGTTCGCGCGCCGTGCTGGAGCCGCGTGCGGTACTCGCTGATTTTGGCGTGACGCTGCCTGCTGACAAAACCGTGCGCGTATGGGACTCGACCGCCGAAATTCGCTACCTGGTGTTGCCCCAACGCCCGACAGGCACCGAGGGCTGGAGCGAGGCCCAATTAGCCGAATTAGTCACGCGCGACAGCATGATTGGCACGGGCGTGCCCAAGGCCGCGCCATCGCACACTTCGGGTGCTGCGGGCACCCCTGGAGGCGGCGCATGAACGGCCCGCAAGACTTGGGCGGCATGATGGGTTTCGGGCCGGTGTGCCCCGAAGCCGACGAGCCGGTATTCCACGGCGAATGGGAAAAGCGCGCATTGGCGATTACGCTGGCCAGCGCCGCCTTGGGCGAATGGAATCTGGACATGGGCCGCCACGCGCGCGAGTCGCTACCACCGCATGTGTACCTGGGTGTCTCTTATTACGAAATTTGGACCCGCGCATTGGCCAACATGTTGGATGCGCGCGGCCTGGTGACCCAGCAGGAGGTGCAGCAGGCCCAGATGCTGGTGCCACCGGTTCCGACCAAAAAACCGGCTGCGACAGAGGCGCAAACACAAGCCGCGCTGGCTGCGGGCAGCCCCTATGACCGCAAGGTACCGCAAGCGGCGCGCTTTGCGCTAGGCGATGTGGTGCGCACACGCGTGATGCACCCGGCCACGCACACGCGCCTGCCGCGTTATGCGCGGGGCAAGACGGGGTACGTAGTAGCAGTGCACGGCGCTTTTGTGTTCCCCGATACGCATGCCCACGGCCAAGGCGAGCAAGCAGCTTGGTGCTACGGCGTACGCTTTGGTGGCACCGAGTTGTGGGGTCCGGAGGCAGACCCGACGCTGGAGGTGCTGGTCGATTGCTGGGAACCTTATTTGCTGGAAGCCGTCGCATGAGCGCCCCGGCCGAAATGCTGGCCTTGGTGCCTGCCCTGCCGTGTGACGCAGAGGGCCCGGTATTTCGCGAACCCTGGGAAGCGCAGGCATTTGCGCTGGCCATCGATGCGCATGCGCGTGGCCTGTTTAGCTGGCCTGAATGGGCCGCCGAGTTGTCCGCGCAAATTAAAGCCGCGCAAGCCGCCGGTGATCCCGATACCGGCGAAACGTATTACCGCCACTGGCTGGCTGCGCTGGAAGCCCTGACGGTACAAAAAGGCGCGGCCAGTAGGGCGCAACTAAGCCAAGTACAAGACGCCTGGGACCAAGCCGCTAGAGCGACGCCGCACGGGCAGGCGGTCGTGCTCGCGGACGATGCGTTGGCAGGTGTGGGTTTTTGATTCAGACGACAGGCCGCTAAGCGGCATACCGCTCCCAACCGTTTTACTGCGCCTGAAACCCGCTTTGCTTGATGATGCGGGCCCAAGTCTGCGCATAAGCGTGTTCACGGCTGGCTAATTGGGCCGAGGACATAAACCCCACCGTCAGGCCCATGGCAGTGAGTGGGTCGCGCACTTCGGGCATCGCCAGTGCTTTGGCCAGCGCGTCCGAGAAGCGGTCTAAAACGGCTTTGGGCGTGCCAGCCGGGGCGAAAAATCCGTAATACGGTACATCTTCAAACCCGGCCAGCCCCAGTTCGGCGAAGGTG
>Ga0114968_10002435_pt1 | contig 14214 bp, 19 predicted proteins | sample M_130807_EF_Meta_FD_87020 | JGI IMG/M metagenome (GOLD analysis project Ga0114968, IMG submission 87020) | Freshwater microbial communities from Lake Montjoie, Canada to study carbon cycling - M_130807_EF_MetaG | ecosystem: Environmental > Aquatic > Freshwater > Lake | place: Lake Montjoie... | reverse complement strand
TAACTATTTTTTAAATCTTGATGCCAGTGCTATGACCGGAACACTGAGCAAAGCCAGCGCCAGTACCATGAACATTGGTGCCAGCGTACTGTTAGGCCCAAGCATGACATCAAGTATTGGTGGAAGTGGATTCACCACATTTTCCCTAGTAAGTGGCCTAGGCGGCAGTCTCGCCACCGGAACTTTGGATCTAGCTGGTAAAAACTGGAGTCCTATGACATTCAGTTCAGGTGCCTGGGAAACTACCGGGAATGCTGGTACATCAGCAGCAGCCAATGCTGTGATCTGTTCAGGGGGGAGTCTTAACATTATATGGGATTTTTACTGTTTCACTTTCACAGTCAGTGGCTGCACTGTAACGCTGGATGCATTGCTGATCTGTAATCAAACCAGCACCACCACCGCCGCCTTTACTGTCAGCAGTGGTATTTTTAACATGACTGCGTATGGAGGGGTCACCTGTAATGTAGCGGTCATAAGTGGAGGTCGCATAGCCCTAGATGCATATGGCTATGCCATTGATTGTTCGCGTATGAATCTCACTGGCAGTGCCACATGGCAAGGACTAGATCCCTACAATCAGATCACATATGAGGCCTACAGCCAGGGAGGCATTCACATCAAACAAAGAACTGTGGTTAGCAACTGGAATTCATCCTCGTTTGCCCAGAATCGTTATGATTCCGCATCGGTCAATATTGTAGTGATGTTTACCACCTTTAATACAGCATCTGGCACACTGAGAAGCATCAGTGACAGTTCGGGAATGTTTGCATTCTGCTGGGATACTCACATAACCAACGTACAACGATTTGGAATCGCGTCTGGATCCTTCATTGGCGGTCTAGACATCAACTACATCAGCCCATCGACCTTTGAAGGTGGTTACAGTTTTACCTGTAACGGCAGTTACTCAGATGCTGGTCCTACTTTTCGAACTCAGGGTGGAACCATAACTTTCCGTGGTGGAACCAGTTCACTGCCTAACTATTTTTACCCCTATGCATCCGATTTTCCGTGGGCTGTGACCTTTGGCAGCAATGGCTATTTTCGTCTGCCTAGAGGGGTATTTGCCGCGGGCATACGCACTGACTCGGGTTATGCTTTTAACATGGCCGGTTGCACCCTTGAGTCACTTGGCTCCGCTGACTACCTAGCCAGTGTTATTATGTATTTTAGTATTATCAATTTGAATCAGTCAGGGACCAATATTTTTATTTGTTCAAACACTTATAATCAAACCCAATTCTTTGCCACTTATGGCAGTGGCACTGTGATCACGGCCACTGGTTCTGGACTCACGTTTCAGGGAGTAGCGGCTCCTAGTTTCGCCCTGAATGGCGACAGTGCATCTGTACGCAATGTTTATTTGCCCACGGAAAGCAATTATTCTTTTTCTACCACTACATATCCAGCCTGTGGTTTCAGTGATGTTTATGGTTCATCAGGCGAGGTCCGCATCAATGAAAATTTGTATGACGCTGTGTACCTGAACAATATAACGCTGGTGGGTCAGTATGTCTCTTGTTCAGTAGATTTGATCGTGCAAAGTTATGCAGCAATAGCCACCACACAATCGTCTAGTTTTTATCGGTCACTGACTATATTGGGCATTGTTCCTACTGGCCAGACGAGTGCCTTTGCCAAAGGCGTCAATAATTTCATATCCAGTGGCATATTCATTGGCAATGCCACGATCAACAGCACTGCCGTAACATTGAGTTTTACTGGTGGTTATCAAGGCGCCACGGTGACAATCAATTCAGGACAGGTCACTATTCCGCCTACCCTCACTCGTTTTCTTTTGCCTGATCTGGTGATAAATTCGATCAATGCCAACAGTGCCACTACTTTGACCCTGCTGAATGGCATTACTTACGATGAGTTTGGATTACCATCAACTATCTATAGACCATACATTCGAAACTTGACCTTGGCTGCTACTGGCACAATAAACTTCACAGCCGGTACAGTGTTGGAATCAGATCCCCTTAATTTTTCATCAACCAGAACCTGGGAACTGGGCGGCAGAACCATTGAACCCACGGTGCTTGTTAGCAACAACAGTCGACTTGACATAACTGATACAGCTAATTTGGGTACCACCTATATTAAAAATATTATTAGTTCAACATCCCTTGCGACGGTATTCTCGGCAACGATTGTGTATAGTACCAACTACGGTGGTGGTGGATACACCCACAGTTATTCATCAGCAACACAGACCTTGACATTTAGTTTGAATGGTCTCGGCAATGATGATATAAATATGGGTTTAATTTATAATATCACAGTACCGTCAGGAAAAAGCGTGGCCTATTCCATCAACTACTCAATCAGCAGTGAGGCGAACTTTGATTTTGGATCCATAACTATATCAGGTGCCACCGCAGTGAGCGGCGTGAGCGGTAGCAGTAGCGGTACTGTGAGTGGCTCAACTTCCACCTCGGGTCAGATTGGCATATATTACAGCAAAGACGGCAGTAGCACGGGCGGCTCAGATACTTTTTCTGGAACTATTGTTTTTTCTAATGCCGGCGAACTCCCCAGTACCTTGAGATTTCAAGCAGGCAGAACCTTTACATTTGACAAGTTTTTCCATGATCCCACAGTGTATGCACTCACTCTTGCCAGTACAACATCAGGTACACAAACAAATCTAGTCATACCGGAACGTAATCTAGGCACGATAGTCCAGGGTACCAATCCCGGCGGCGTGCTCACAGCAACCATAACAGACTGTGCAGTGACCAGTGGCAGTTATATTTGGTATGCAGGCAAGTACTATGTGAACGGTGGCAACAACTCTGGTTGGATATTTGCAGAATCACCAACTCAACTAAAAACTCAATTTTTCTTATAAAGCACATTGAGTCTAAATAAATACTCTGTCAAGTCAGTACAAGGAGAAATCAATGACAGTACAAATCAACAGCAAAATGGTAGCAGTGAATGACAGTTTCAGTGTCAACATGTATGACAACGGATACATGATCGAGTACAGTGGTCGTGATGCAGAAATGCACTTTGTGGGCTCCAAAACCATGTGTGCCACCCTGGAAGAATTGGTTGCCCTGATACAGGCCATTTCTGCAATGGAAAAAAACACATGAAACGATTTCTATTAACGCTATTAGCAGTGCCCGTGCTGGCATTTGCACAAGGCAAGATGCCCTCAAAGTCAGCCACATACGATGCACAAGTTATTAGAGTAAGTGATGGTGATACTATCGTAATCGCTGCTCCTTTTCTCCCAGCACCACTCAAGCCAGAACTTGCTGTTAGAATATACGGAGTTGACACGCCAGAAAAAGGATTTCGTGCTCAATGCCCCCAAGAAGATGAAAGAGCACAGTTGGCCAGTAAGTTTACGACCCAAGCCTTACAATCTCATCCCAAGCACCAAGTCGTTATCTATGGATGGGATAAGTTTGGTGGTCGCATACTGGGGGATATCTTGGTAAACGGACAAAGTATTAGACAAGGCCTTATCACTAACGGACTAGCTCGCGAGTACTATGGCGATGCTAAACAAAGCTGGTGTCAATAATATTCACGATTAATAATCACTAGGCAGTTCACTAACTTGGTCTGCCTTTGGTGGGTTTTTATCTAGATACACTTCTTTATAACGTTGCCGACCCGCTTCAGCATTGTATTCAGTTTTATTGCCGTCTTTGATATCTTGTATAAACGAATGTAAGAGCTTTTGAGTCATGCGTTTACTCATATCTTCCAATACTTGCTCAACGGGATCACCTTGTGCAATCCTTTGAAGAGCGTGTCCATACTCGTACTGCTGGACTCTTTTAGCCCAATCTTCTTTAGATTCATCAGGTTTCATACGCATACTATTATTATAGCATGGAATTTTGATAAAGTCAAATTCACGCTAAATATGTGTAGAGGACTGAATAAATGGCCGCCAACGGAATATCAACACTATCTACTAAAGAACTACGTCAGATTGCTAAACTAGAATTAGCACAGACCAAGCGTCAGCTAGCGGGCACAACCGGTTATCGTACTAATCGCTACTACGATCTAGACTTATTGCCCACAAAATACAGTGGCGATGGCGTTGTTAACAATCCCAACGTGGGCGGACTTGTAGCAGGTCGTCCTTGGAAAACCACTCCTAATATCTTAGCAGGCTTGTGGCGTTCACGATACAGTGGTTATTGGCGCGGCCCGCAATATTCTGATCTTGACCTTTCTTGGTTTGATAGTCAAACTCCAGTAGCCGAAGAAGACGTTTATAATATTGCATTACCATTAGGAGTACCACCAAATACCAGTTATCAATGGTTAGGATACTTTCGAGCACCGCATACTGCCAATTATATATTCACTGCGGCAGGCGATGACTCGTCAGCTTTATGGATTGGCAACAAGGCCATAACCGCATATACCATTGATAACGCAGATATATTAAACGCTACTAACAACGATACATCGTCAGCTTCTATAGTATTGACCGCAGGTCAATACTATCCTATTCGTGTAATATATGGAAATGGCCCATTAGGTGGATATTTTGAACTTAGTTGGCAAGATGATTACACTCCGCCAGGACCATAACATGACAGCAAAAACATCAGACTTTAGCAACCTCATATACTACAATCCAGCAGGCCCAGGATTTAATCCAGTAATATCGGCAACTATGACTGGCCCAACTAGCATTGACGAAGGTGCTACTGCAACATTCAATGTAGTAACTTGGGGCATACCCGACGGTCCTGTATACTGGTGGGTAAACGGTCTTACCAATGTTACCACAGATAGAATTGCTCCGGGACTAGCGGCCGAAACTACTATTATCAACAACCGATTGACATTTACTATTACAGTAAATGCTAATAATACAACAGCTACAGGAGCACAATCATATACTATTAACTTTGGCAAAGTTCAAAACATTGCACTACAAAGTATAACAGTTGCAGTCAACGACACAAGTCAATCAGCTCCTGGTAGTTTAGCATTTGTCATCGGGCTTAACAACTATAAAGAAGTTGCTGGCACAACATCTGACTGGGCGTTAAGTACCACGTGGACCATAGAATTCTGGAGCAACTGTGCCCAAGCATCTAGTGGTGCTCCTCTTACCATAATGAGTCAAGCTATTGGCGGTGGTGCTATTGATATACACTATCTAAGTGGAAGTTTAACAGTTAATAACGACAGGGTACTTTGTGCTGAACCTACAGCAGGAATTTGGACACACGTTGCTCTAGTATGTGATGGCGGCAACGGCCTAACAGTTTATTACAACGGTGCCAGTGTATACACCGGTTCAGCCTACGGACTTAGCAACAACAGTGATACACTAGTAATTGGTAAACGTGCTCAAAATAATTTTCAATACTTCAATGGCCACCTAGCTGGCATACGCATCACCAACACAGCAGTCTACACTGGCACATTTGATCCGTTAGCAGTAGCATTACCTCCTGCTAAGATTGCAGGCACTAGGTTATTAATAAATTCAACTGTTGGCGCACCTGTAGTTGACGCCAGTGATAGTGCTCACACACTGGTCAACGGATCTGTTACAATAAGTGAGTATTATCCACCAACTATACAACTAACATCAGGATCTAGTTTGGCATTTAATGGCACAGATAATCGCCATGTAGTTGTATCAGGTACCCAAACAGACTGGAATCTAGGTGCTAACTGGACCATGGAATGGTGGCAGAAGATACCTGTTGCAGTCGACGGCTTCTTTTCAATATTATGCCAAGACGCTAACGTAAGTCCATACACTGGCATTGATGTGCTCGTGAACGACGGAAAGATAAAGTTGTTCAATGGCAACATGCTGTTTTTTGAATCTCCCCGTGCGCCGCGCGGCCGATGGAATCACATAGCCGTACAAAAAGATGGTACCACAGTAAAAGCATTTATCAATGGATACCGAGTAGAAGTGCTGTCCACCCCAGGATTCAGCGGCACGATTGCTCCTAGCAGTCCATTAAATCTAGTTATTGGTAGTAGAACCGCAGATGGTGGTGCTACATTCTGGGGTCAGTATTTTAACGGTGAACTGTCCAACATTAGAATCAGCAATACGGCCCGTTATTATACAGACACATTTACTCCGCCAACTAATGCACAATTTGATAATTATGGTGTCGCTGTGTTGGTCCTAGACGGATCCACATACGCCATGTTAGATGATGTCAGCTACAGCAATCATACCATAACCAATAACGGTGCTGTGGTAACAGCAGTAGGAACATACTCTCGTAGCTTTGGTACGCAGGCCCCGAGCCCACAAGTTGCAATGATTTTTGGCACAGGTGTGTTCCCATTCAGCGTTATCGGTTGGACCATGACTGGCCCAGGCATCACGCAAACTACTACAGTTACCGGACAAACTACCGTCGGAAATCAAACCAGTGTTAATTTCACTCCGGCCTTTACCTATACACCGGGAACTTACGTCTTTACACCTCCGTGATAAGAAAAGTAATAGCAATGGAAACCTACATAGACGACTACGAGGGATATAAAAAATATCAAGCTAAATGCCCTTGTTGGTGTACTAGACACTGTGGATTTAGTTGCATGACTGATGGCTGCGACTGTAACGAATGCACCTGCCCCAAGTGTGAGGACAATAACATCATTAAAAGCAGCAATTAGAACAGGTCTAAAGTCATTGTTCTAGATAAATAGTTAAAAGAATAAAGGATTCTAATATGTCAACTATCTATAGATTACGCTCTAAAATTACTGGTGCCACATCGTCGACAAACGTGGGCCGGCCTGGCGATATTTGGTTCGATCCAACATCAACTATACTCCGTGCTTATACTGGCACAGCAGGCGGCAAGGTTGTAGGTAATAGTGCTATAGGCACAGCATATACTTCACCTGGCATACGTCAACTATCTGTTAATGAAGCTGGTAGTCTAATCAACATTGCAGGAAACGGTGTAGGTGTTTTAAGATTGCCACAAATGACAGCTGATATGCTTGGAGTTGAATTTGAATTCTATTTTACTATAGATGCTGGTCAAATCCATATACAGAGTTATTATACTGGTGTTAGAGCAACTACTGATGTTTTTCGTGGATCAATCTTTGTAGGTGAAGACAATGCCACTACTGGGAAGCTACATAAAGCCACTGCAACAACTACAACCGCTTGTGATTTATTCCTTGGACAACATCATGCCAAAATTGGCAGCTATGTCAAAGTCAAAGCCATTGCATTTGACACCGTGGGCACTTGGATGTTTCAAGGCACCTGCATAGGCGATACTGGCCAAACCCCCAACAGTTCAGATCACCCATTCCAAGACTATAACTAATAGTTAATAACAAGTCAAATAAAAGGGCCCTAAGGCCCAGTGAATGTTACGCTATTCTGGCGAACTAGCTATGCTAATGTATTACTTCTTTGCGCCAGCGTTGACAAAGGCGTACATCTTTTCAGCTGTCTCAAGAACTTTATCTAACCCTGGAAACTCTGGCATTTTAACTGTGCTGACAATTTGTCCAGTCTTCTCGTCACGAGTAGCAGTCATTTCCCAACCAGCAAACTTTGACTGGAAGTCGTCTTGTACTAGGCTTTTTGCCATGCCAAGAATGTCTGTTCTAATTTCGTAACCATTCTTAGATTGATTAACTTTGAACTCGGGAAATTTTGGTGTTTCGAATGTATTTGACATATTATTCTCCTTATGTGTGTATGTCTGTATGCCTACTTCCTTTTCAGCATGTGTGTATTATATATGCTTTAGCATACATAAGCAACGTCTTTGATAAGACGTATTCTTTAATACCAACCGATAGCAGAGTTTCTAGCATAAAGGTCAGCTTGTTGTTTTCTAGATTCAATGATGGCTGTATAAACTGCACGAAGGAACTGCTTCATAGTCCACCGCCTTGCTGTCTATAATTATACTCATAGAGCAGTCTGTCAATGTCGCCGGGGTGTTGGGGGTTTCGAGCTTGGATAAAGCGTTCCACATCTGACTGATGCGACGGCTCAAACCATTTGATTATTCGATTGAATAGTGTTATCATTGTGTGTCTCCTGTGTATAAGTATTTACCACTAGTAGCAGAGATAAAAACTATTTTATTTTACAGAGATGTTAAATATACTACAAGGGTCACTATAATGCGTAAAAGTACAAGGTCAATTCTACAAGAACTATCGGACTTGGGTGTTAGCCGCGACAAAGATCTAGTCATAGAGTCCAGAGGCACGAATCTTATTCAGAGCGCTGTAAATCTGCTGAATCTTATCAAAGAAAACTACGATATTGAACAAGCCGCAGAGCTAGAACGCCGCTTTATCAATGCCATACGCACAGGCGAGCCCGCAAAGTTCACACGCGGCATCAAAAAAATACAAGAAAGCAAGAACTCAGGTCAAGGAAATTGACCTTTTTGGCTTAATTTTTCATAATCCCACTAAATACATATACACAACTGCAGAGGGCAGTTCAAGCATATAGAGGAGATACATTATGCCATCAGTAATCGGAGACGCAGGCTACAACGGACTAGGCGGTCCAGCCAGCAATTACCTAAAAGCCAAGCCAAGCACACGTTTTGCCACACGTCAACTAGCATTTTTTACAGTGACAATTTCAAACGTTCATGTAAATTATTTGAATGCAGACAGCACATACAGCCGTGCTATTCGTGCAGTACAACAAAATGCAGAAATCTATGCAGTTGGTCTTCCAGCAGCCAATGATTTCGTAGTTGTTGTTGCACAAGACACAGCCAACGACGGTGACAACACCGATAACGGCCTAAACGACATGGCTGACACATTGTCAACTGCCACAGGCGGAACAGTCACAGCAGTACACCTAGCAGGTGATGCACTGGTCAGCGGCTTAATGGCCTACAGCGATGAAAGTGCTGCCAACAGTACAGAAAGCTACGACGGCGTTTAATTCTCAAGGGATGGGAAGGCAAACTAGGGTTCTTTGAACCCTTTTTTGTTGACTGGAATAAATACATTACATAAAGCATATAGGAGAAAATACTATGCCATCATTAATTGGAGCCCAACTGGGCGGCGGGACAACTGGAACAACCGCACAAAATTATCGCAGACACTTTGCACCATATACACGTTTTAGCACACGTGAAGTTGCAATTTTTCAAATATCAGTCGCTGGTCTAAGCACAGACACACTAGTTGACGAAGAATTGGTCGGCGAACTAAATCCATACTTCTATCCAGACTCGCCTATTGAATACGAAACAGATGGATATTTTGCCCAAGCAGTACAAGCTGTACAAACACAGGCTGAAGTCTTGGCTGTATTCCGTCCAGGTGACGGTCGCGACGACAGTGACGGTAATTCATTTATTGTCATGGTTTCTGCTGACACAGCCAACACAGGCAATGAAAATCTAGACACAGATGCAGGTCAAAACGACATGGCCCAAAGCATTGCTGATGCTGTTGGTGATGCACTAAATGAAAGTACAGATGTTTATCACATGCGTATTCGCGGTGGTGACTTCCGTTATTCAGATCTAAACGGTTTATCAACTGATGATCGTTCACAAGCTGCAAAAGTTTCACATAGCAAATAATTCTTAACAGAATTAAACACTAAAGGACCTTAGGGTCCTTTTTTGTTGGCTAGCTAAATATACTATACAGAGCATTAGGAGAATAATATGCCAAATCTAATTAATAACATGGGCAACGTTACAGATGTTGCCGCAAACTATCGCAAGTCATTTGCCCCATTTACCTTATTTGGCACACGCCAACTGAGATTCTATTTTATCTATATCGATAATCTCAACGTGAACCACGAGGACAACGGCGGTGACTCTTATAATGCCAACTCATACGAAAGTCCCTTTGGCGGTCCAGACGGATGGGACGGCCCGCAGTATCAACCTAACTTTGGTGTAGACAGTGTCTTTGCCAAGGTAGTTTCAGTTATTCAAACACAAGCTGAACTTTACGGTGTATGGCATCCAGAGTCTGACGGCGGCGACCCTGACGACAACAGTTATTTTACTGTTATGGTGGCAGGTGACACCCATGCTGATGACGGCTATGACGATCCAGGTATTGGCGATAACTCACAACGATTAGAAGATGCTATCTATGATGTGCTATCCAACACTTCATGTGACTACGTGGATGTTCGCCAAGCATATATCTCTGGCACTGACATAGACGAAGATAGTAGCAGTTCATTACAGCGTGGTACCGCACCAGTGGCATTGAGCGCAGAAAATCAAGCAAAGGCTGACGCAGTCAAGGCAGCTCGTGTTGCTCTTAAGGCAGCTCAACAAGCCGCAAGACCAGCTAGACCAGCCAAGTAAGGAGCAACTATGCCAACAAATAGCGCAGGCCGTAATCACAAGCGAACTAAAGAAAGTTCCTTGTTCGGTACAAGAAAATTAGCATTTTACACATTAACTGCAGACCCTGAATACGGAATGATTGGCGACGTCCAATTTGGGTATTCATTTAGAGTTAGTACTTTGACTGGACTTGTTACCTTTGATGCAGACATTACTGCCAAGAGTATTGGTCTAATGTTAGATAACGAAACAGGTGAGATAGATGACGACTACGTTGAATTAACCCTGCCATTTGACATTGAGTTTCTCGGCGGTGGCACTACTGATACTATATACATCAACAGTAACAGTGGCATTTCTTTCTATGACGGCAGTTCTAGTACTCCTGACCCAGACTCTAGTGGCAACACTGGAGAACCAAATATTCTTATTGCTGCCAACGACGGCAACTTACAGTTCTTATATACTGATGATTCAGTAACAGGTGAGTATCGTGTTAAGTTTAGGGGCAACACTGACTACAATAACGATACAGTGGTTAACCTAATATGGGAAGCACTATTCCGTGAAGGCGAAGACTACATTGATTTTTTAGTAACAGCACAGCCTACAGATTGGGCCGCATATGATGACGGCCAAGGCAATGTTACCTGGGGTGTAACTGACGGCAATGGCTGGGTTGATGGCAGAACTGTTGAGGAACGTGGTACTTCATTTGCTCCATTCACTGTATTAAGCGACGAAAACTGGGCACAGCCTAACAGCATTTACTATCAAGTGGTACAGGCAATACAAAACGCTGGCGCTGAGATTTATTGGTTAGGCACTCCGCACAATGCGTCTGAACCATTTACCATTGACTGGAGTGGACTAACATACGCTGACAACTATGACAGCTTTACCTTTGCCATAGCTGATGATGCTAGCAATCCAGTGGCTATATTAGATGAAGTTTGGACATACACGGTCGCATCTACAGCTACAGTAGTAGGTCCTAACTGGATTGAGTTTGACGGATTGCCTGAACCTGGTGGCTTTGGCGGCGGAAATGGAGTCTTCATCGGGCAACCAGTTGTATTCTCAGGTACTGTCTTTGGCGGTTTAGTTGCGGGTAGAAAATATTATGTAGCTGACTACACTACCTATGACAGCGGCAATAAGTTTGCTATCACAGTTAGTGAAACAGTTAATCCAGAAGTGTTAGACATCACTTACCCAGCGGGTGTGGGTGGTGATCCAGGTTTAGAGTTTGTTCCTGCAACAGCCACTGGTTCTATGACAGCATCGTTTTACAACTACGACATTGAGTGGGGCGGCACAGCCGGCGATACAGCCAGTAGCTGTTGCTATAATCTAACAGCACCTGGCATTGTTCCACAAAGATTTATTTACGCTGTTAACCAGTCAGGCGCATTTGGCACTAATGAGTTTGGGGATTGGTGGATAGAACGTGCTAACCCAAGCTATGGTATATTCCCAGCTTGGTGGACCAGCGGCGAAGGCAACAACGGACCATAAGGATAAAGAACATGGCAAATTTATACAACACGGACCTAGGCGGCAATAGTCGCAAGGCAACACCAAGTAGTTTGTTTGGTACAAGACAGTTAAAGTTTATTGGCATTAGCCTATACGAGTATGACTTGTACACAGATAGTCCTACGGAAGATCATCAAGCTACTACATCATACTTAGATTCTGACAGTTTATACAGTAAGATTGTTACTGCTATCCAAGAAGTGTCAGAGATATACTTTCTAGGTGCACCAAACGAAATTGATCGTCATGGATTTATTTTTGCTGTTGCCGCTGATACAGGGCAATGGCAATACAGTGAGCAAGGCGATATTGACTATAACGAAAACGGTGTCGACGAAACTGGTGATGTTTATCCAACTCGCTATCAAAACAGTGGTTACTCTGCCGTTAATGATCTAGTTGACAGACTATGGAACTTGTTCTTCAAAGGCGATCAAAACGGTGATTCTTATGAAGAAAGAGAAGATGTCTACAGCATCGACGATTTTGATCTACGCGAATTAGAAGATTGTGGATTTGGCATCATGCCAGGTCGCTTCTTATATTAATAGGAGAATAACATGTCACAAATATTATTAGACTTAGGTCGCACACAAAATCAAATCAACTTAACACAAGCCAAGTATCGTGCGGCCATTGAAGAAAATCGTACAGCACGTACAGCCCGTCAAGTTGCTCAAGGTATGAAAGATGGCTTTGACTTTGCTAAAGTTGAAGGCATTGCTATGAATGAACTGTTAGAGAAACGTGCCAAGTCACAAGCAGAAGAAGCCGAAGAAGAAGCCGCCAAGGCCGCTGAAGCTGCTAAACCCTAAGTTACTACAACTTACAAAAAGGATCTTCGGATCCTTTTTTAATTTATAAATATCACATGTTTGAAGCACAACCTTTACGAATAGATTGGCCCGATGATCTTCCAATGAACTGGAACGATAGCAGTCCCTTTAAGACACAGTTTTTAAATGCACTCAGCATCAACTTCCCCGAGGGCGAACGATTCTTTATTGAATCTATTAAACCATTTAAGGATCAAATCACTGATCCTGCTCAACTAGCAGACATCAACGAGTTTACCAAACAAGAAAACTGGCACAGGTACGTTCATATCCAATACAACGAATGGATGGAACGTAAAGGTCTGCCGGCTAAGAAGATTGAAACTCGCATGAATAAGTTCTGGCACAGCCTTAGAACTAAATGGAGTGCAAAGAGTTGTCTAGCTGCCACAGTCTGTATTGAGCACATTACCGCAGTCAATGCAGAGTTATTCCTACGTTTTAGGACTTCGCTTAAACGTATGCACCCACACTTTGAACAAGTTTGGCGTTGGCACGGCATTGAAGAAATTGAACATAAGAGTGTAGCCATAGATGTTTATAATACCATAGGCGGATCTGTATGGCAACGTAGGCTTGCAATGTGCATCGTTTTAGTGTATTATACATATTACATGTTTAAAAATACCGTACTGTTCTTACACGCTGACAAACAGTTGTGGAAACTTCAAACTCTAAAAGATGCTTGGACAATGTTATTTGATCGCCAGTCTGGAGTTATTAGATGCAGTGCTCCTCATATGTGGGACTTTATGCGAGCAGACTGGCATCCTAACCAAACAGATCATTCAATATTATTAAAATACAGCAAGGTATAAAATGACAGCTATCGAAGAACGAGTTATTAAAGTCATAACTAAAGAATTACGAATGAAACCGGGCACAGTTACCCTAGAATCTAAGTTCAGAGAAGACCTAGGCACAGACAGTTTAGATGCATTAGAAATTGTAGTGGCCTTAGAAGATGCCTTTAGAATGGAATTGCCAACTACTACACACGAAAAAATTATCACAGTTAAAGACGCAGTTGATGCAGTCTTAGAATTTACCAAGAAATAGTAATGGATTACAAATTATATACCCTAGTAGATATTACTCACACAGGGCAGTATCGCAATGAACCCGGCAAGGAACAAGACCGTTGGCGTGAGCAAAATTTCAATACAATTTTGCAAACACTTGGCATAAGAGCAAACATTCACTACGCACAAAAACCCATAGTCACAGAAGTCGCCGGCCGGCTCATAGGATTTGACACAGATGAAATTATACGTGTTTGGCGATTTGACTTTTCAACAGAACGAGAAGATGCGCTCTACGCAGTCGACGGTGACCCTGTGGGCTATTTAAAACAGGACTTTCATCTAGTGCCTTATATATCAGGACTCAGTGAGCTAATGGAACAAGAATTTGCTGTGTTTAATACCACTGATCCAGGCAAGAACATTGTTTTCCACACTAGACAATAAATACATAGTAAAAGGCATACTACATAGGCAATCTAAACTTAGGCACATGTCCCAGCG
>Ga0114968_10002434_pt1 | contig 14218 bp, 12 predicted proteins | sample M_130807_EF_Meta_FD_87020 | JGI IMG/M metagenome (GOLD analysis project Ga0114968, IMG submission 87020) | Freshwater microbial communities from Lake Montjoie, Canada to study carbon cycling - M_130807_EF_MetaG | ecosystem: Environmental > Aquatic > Freshwater > Lake | place: Lake Montjoie... | reverse complement strand
TCTAAACCGGCCGTTGATGCAAGGTCCTTAATGTCGGCTTTACTCATGCCGTAGGTGGGAACTAGATTTTTTTGCCACCAGTCTGAAGTTGCTAGCGTTCGGTAGAGAGACTCCTGACCTTGTGGCACCTTGCCCTCATCAATCATTTGATCGGCCAAGTTCGGTAAAGATTTTTGCAAAGAGCGTAGACTAACCAAATCAGTGCCACCGTTATTGAGAAGGACTAATTCTGCCTGGTAGCTCCCTAAGAAAAACCAGCCCGATAGACCTAACACAGCCCCCACTATGGCAGCAAGAGCCAGTTTTTTCCAGGTACTTTGCAGGAAGTTGACGATATCTACGAGGGAGATTTCGGAATCGGCACCCTCATCACCCTGAGGGGCCGGAGCTGGATTAAGGCTGTTTACTTGAGTCATTAATTTCAGTCGTTAAGCAATTTCTGAGGGGCATTTAATAGCATGAATGCATTATCTCATTATAAAAATTAGAAGGGTGCAAATTTTGGCTTTTTGGTAGTTCATCTAAGCGCTATTCCCAGAGGCAACTTGAGGCGCAATTTTTACTCGAGCCAATCCTATATCAACGCCGGCAGCTAAAGAAATCCAAAATATTAGATTTTCCAAATAGGCTTTTTGACTTATTTCAGTGGTGCACCACATCAAAAGCAGTGATAAGAGGGCCCAACGGCAAGAAATAGCCCAGTGTGAAGGTTCAAAATTGGTGATTTTTTCACCTAACTGCTTGATTAATATAAGAAAACAGCCCAACAACAAGGCAACTCCTGGAACCCCTATCCCTAGGGTTAAATCAATCCAACCACTGTGGGATTGATGCAATTTGGAGTCTGGCCATCTTAATTTGGCCAAATGGCTAAATGAGCGCTCCACTAAGCCATATCCCATAGGGTTTTGAATAATCAGCTTGACGCCCTCTTTTGCCCACGCAATCCTCTCGTAATTGGTACCTGAAACAGCCGCTCCGGTCTCGTTAATGGGGTAACCCTTTTCGCCGTTGTATTTCCATTGCTGATATTGGCCAGTATTCCAGGCAACCTTGGCATCAGCGCCAAAGCTTTTCCAGGACTCGTTTTTCTGTAGGTGGAGATTTAAAAAGATTAAGGAAGTTCCGATCACAGCACAGAACAAAATGGATTTAATAAGCCATTGCCCTTTAAATATTGATGCGATCAATCCTATCAAGAAAATGAATATAAGCAGAACACCATAGGCAACACCGTTTTTAATATTTTCAAAATAAAAAACCGATACTACTATTGGTAGCGTAATCAAATAGACTAAATTCGATATGGACGACCATCTATGCGCCGCAATATTTCTCAACAGTGAACCCAAAGCTACCGAAAAAACAGGCAGGCAAAAAGCTACGTAGGCGGTCTTGGCTACATAAACAGCATTAGCGCCAATATACATTTGCAACACCGCTGGAGCAACAATGCCAAATCTATGGCCATAGGATATCAAGAAGAGTTTTACTAAGTAGATCAGGGTTGGTGCAAGCAAGCCAACATAGAAAATGATCCAGTAAAAATTTAACCAAGATTTACTCTTTTTGTTAGATTGATTTGAATTTGCTAAGTTGGCAATTGAAAGCCCCATACCAAAAGCAAAAATCACCCCTATAGCTGCTCTCTTCCAAATGCTATTTAACTCTGCAAGCTGAGTGATGTGGTCTTGACTTAAAAATAGGAAATGAAAAATAATCCATCCGAACAAAGCGATCAGCAACCAAATTGGTAATGCTCTTTTTTGCAGAAAAAGATGGCGTGACGCATATATGGGATAGATGCTCAGTAAAGCGCCTATACCTAAACACACATTACGTAATGCTATGGTCCCTGGTAGTACCCAGATAGCATAGAGAACAGCAAAACAAAACACTTGAATGACAAGCGCAATGGATTGAGTGATCAAGGGAGGTTTCATATTATTAATAAACCCAGCTCCCTAGCTTGCGCCCCTATCAAATCTATCAAACAAGCCATACTTTCTCAAAAATGAATAAATTGTCTTAGTCGCATTATCATAAGCTTTATAGATCTATATGATAAGAGCATTGAAGACAGGGCTTTACAAGACAGGTACAAATGACGATTTCTAATCCGCAAAATGCAGGGCTATTGCGCCCATTTAGCTCCGAATTTTCAGCCCTAAACCGCCTGCTAGATGCGCTCATCATTTGGGGTAACCTAAATCTATGGTGCCAAGTATTCCAAATCCAAGAACTCGGCACATATCAATATGCGGCACTTTTAAGCATTATTTTCTATTTCTTTATAGCTGAAGTTCGATCTCTTTATCGCTCCTCGCGACTGCAATCATATAGTGATATTGCCCAAAAAATATTTACTACATGGGTTAGCGTTGGCCTATTGCTGATTCTGCTCGCCGTCATCACCAAATCATCAGCCGATTTTTCTCGGCTAACGATGGGCTTTTGGCTAATATCCACCCCTCTCTTGTTGGGACTGGAGCATCTTTGTATTTATTTAATCCTAAGACGCCTTCGCTCTCAAGGAAGCAATACACGCAGCTATGCAATCTTAGGGGACAGCGCTTCTGCAGAACAACTGCAATTGAAAATGGGCTCCCTTACTTGGACGGGACTAAGTTCTGTTGGCGTATATCAAAATCTTGATACTCTGATAAAGAATGTTCAAGAGCAAAGCATTGATTATGTCTTTCTTAGCTATTCAGGTAATCAACAAGAAGAAATCATTCAGGCAATCAATGCTTTAGCCGATTCAACTGCCTCAGTCTATCTTGCGCCGAATGTATTTCTATCCGATCTTTTAGGATCGCAATGGATCACCCTTGGCAACATGCCAATGATTACGATTAATGATCACCCCTTCTATGGCACACAGTGGCTTTTGAAGAAAGCAGAAGATATTATTTTGGGCTTGATATTTTTCTTATTGTCTTTGCCTCTCATGATTGTAATTGCTATTGGCGTAAAGCTAAGTTCTCCAGGCCCAGTATTATTTAAGCAACGTCGCTATGGTTTAAATGGTGAAACTATTCAAGTGCTTAAATTTAGAACAATGACTACGCAAGATGATGGCGAGGTAGTTGTGCAGGCCAAGAAAAATGATCAACGGGTGACAACTCTTGGAAAATTTTTACGCAGAACCTCGCTAGATGAACTACCCCAGTTCCTAAATGTCCTCCAAGGCAGTATGTCAATTGTGGGTCCACGCCCGCATGCTATCTCACACAACGAACATTACCGAAAACTCATCAATGGTTATATGCTGCGCCATAAGGTGAAGCCAGGAATTACTGGCTTGGCACAGGTCAATGGATTCCGCGGAGAAACTGACACGCTCGATAAGATGAAATCACGGATTGACTACGATCTCTACTACATCAATCACTGGTCAATCTGGTTGGATCTTAAGATCATTCTGATGACCATAGTAAATGGATTTACTGGTAAATCAGCCTACTAGGCTCTAGCTTTTTCGTAGTGACCTAATCAGATTGCGCTTGTAACTGGCCTAGCTTGCTCTCGAAAGTACGTAAGATCATTTCCTTGTCTAGATGCTTTTCAGCGTACTTCTTTCCTGCCGCACCTAATTTTGATCGCATCCCTTCATTAGCCGCTAGACTTTGAATAGCAAGAGCAAATGCGTGGCTATCGCCAGGTTTCACCAATAAGCCACACTCCATCACCACATTAGCCAGCTCAGTCTTGACCCTTGAACTAGCCACAACCGCCCTACTACTAGCTAACATTCCCGTGAGCTTACTTGGCATAACCAGGTCTTCCACCTCTGCTCGCTGGGGTAATAAATGAATATCTGCCGTTCTCAATAGCGCCGGCAAATCTTCCAAGGGCTGCAAGTCTAAGAATTTAACATTTTGAAGATCGGCACAAGAGCTAACGAGTTCATCCCTGGCTGCACCGGCGCCACAAAATACAAATTGAATTTTAGGGGCACTTGTATCTCTTTTATTTTCGGCTTCAGTCTGCTGGCAGATACGAGCCACCTCACTTAGAATCTCGAGCCCCTGCTTATTACCCATGTTTCCTGAATACATTGCCACAACCGCATCAGGAGAAATTTTCAGTTGAGCACGAAAATCTTTTGGCTTGGACTTTGGGGTGCTTTCATCAACCTGGAATGGGGCTAAATCAACCCAATTGGGAAATAAAATAGATTTATTCGGATCGATTCCCTTGGCAGCCAACCTCTCTAACATCTTATGAGAAATTGTGGAGACAGCATTAAATTGATTTAAAAGACTGTGCTCTGCCTTTAATGCTAATTTTTTGCCTAGCTCACCTTTCAGTAAACCCAATTCAAATGCAGCATCTAGTTCAAAATCCTGAATATGCAGCCAAGATTGTGCACCAGAGAGCTTTGCCGTCATCCATGCAATCGGCGCACAAAACAAGGGGGGCTCGATTACCAACACAACATCGGGCCTCCAAAACATCTGTGCCAGCATTACTGGGGTACTAGAGATCGCAAACGAGAATAGATGTAGAAGTCTTTTTAGGCCAGAGGGTTTTTTGGGAACCCATAAAGGGCATCGCCAAACCCGAACGCCATCAATAATTTCTTTGGAATACTTCCAAGAAGAATATGGGAGGACTACTTTCCAATCGGGATAATAAGGTGGCGCAGTGATGACCATAACCTCATGCCCATTGGCAACTAGCCATTCAGCTAACTCACCAGTGTACTTGCCGATACCAGTTAATTCAGGGCTATAGTTAATACCTGTAATCAATATCCGCATATAACTTGCAATTGCCTATATGTATTTTCTTAAGCGCCAAGGATGTAAATTACGATCTTTAGAGTAATGATCGCCTCTATACATCATCGCTGCAGCAAATAGATTGCAGTAGGGATCACCAATAATATTTTCAGACATACATAACAAATAAAAGTTTGTCAGAATTGACCTTACGGCATCCTTATTGACATGAGAGAGATCACCGCCCTTTAGCTTATGGCCATCAAGATAGAAATGATCAAAACCACCTTTTTGACTTAACTCTTCATCAAAATAAAAGTCATCACCAAGCACTACAACATTTTGATATTTTTTTAAATTCAGCAGGTAGGAGTCAATATCGATTGGATAGGCCTCCCTAAGGAGCTTATCACCCCGTCGAATAAAGCAGGCTGTTTTTCCAGAATAGTGATCGATAACTGTGAGATCCATATTTTGCTGGCACCAGTTGAAAATTTTAAATAAGGTCGATTTTCGAAAATTTAAGTAGTCTCTGTAGTGGCTGGAGTCGGCTCTTAGGCCATCTAAATATTCTCTAGATGCCTTAAAAAAAATATCTTGCCCAGAAAATCTCTTCTCGTAAACAACCTCTGAATCATTGAAAAAAATGCTTGGGTCAAAGTCATATGGCCAATTTTTCCAATCAAGATGAAGCTTGATGTTATGACTATCGCAAAAAAAAGAAATGTTAATTGCAGTGAAAATCGTAGAGAAAAATCCAGACTTTTTTAGTACATAAGTACACTCATTTGGAAAAGAGTAATTTTCGGATGAAGTATGCACCTCCTCAACATAGTCAATCCTATAAATATCAAATAAGTCGTATCTCACATCGGATCTTTGGCTACAAAATGTTGAACCTAAATTTTCAATGCCATTTAAATCTTTACCAGACAGCAATAATTGATAATCCTTTATCGCCCGAAACCTCAAGCCACCAAATAACTTATTGCCTATTTCAATAACTATTGATTGAACTTTAGGAAACTTAACAAGTTTTTTTGCTAAGTTAAAAATAAGGTACTCAAGCGAAGAATCAAATTGAGATCTATAAGAGCAAAAAATCATTTGACAATCTTTTTAAGTAAATTTGCATTTAGAGATGATTAACTAGCTTTTTGGGAAACAGTACTTGAGACAGTAACATTGATATTGCTATCAATATATAAACCCCAGCAGCACCTGCTACATTAAACAATGGAATGATTAACCAACTAGCAATTAAAGCTACCGCCAGACCAAAAACCCCGCCAACAGATTCTATGCGGTTGTCACCCAATGTCCTATGCTGAATTCCATAAACTCTGGAAACATAAAAAGCGCCATAAGCAATCCATGAAATAATTAAAACTAAACTATATGGAGCATATAAATTACCTAGCACCAAAGCAATAATCTGCTCACCAAATAGCAAAATAACTGCCATAACTGCCAACCAAAAAATAAAAGAAATTAGATTTAATTTTTTGATAGCCTGCTTTAGACTTTCGGCACCTTTGCTGTGATACATACGAGCCCAATCTGCAACAACTTTTGTTTCTAACTGCTCCATCAAAATATTAGCAACATTTGAAATTCCACGAATGCTCACCAAAATTGCTGCAGATTCCTTTCCTTGCATTAGCCCCAACATAAAAACTGGTACCTGAGTCCAAAACCAACTTAACAGCGACCCAAATACAAAAAAGCGGCTAAAGTGCAAATGCTCGCTAATTAGTTGGCAGCGAACACGCAAAGATAAATCTATTTTTACCAGCGACAATGCCATTTGAATTACAGGAATTACACTACTCAATACCAAAATCAATAAAACGCTATTCAAATTTTCTGGCCGCAGAATGAGTAAAGCAATTACCCTAATGCCATATAAGGAAAAACTTGAAATGACGGCATCTATATCAACAGAAAAAATATAAGCGGCACGTCGCTTAAAGTCTGCAAGCTGTTGAAATAGAAAAAATGAAATAACTAATAGAAGCTGAGTTAATGTCATTACCCACCCAAATTCAGGGCTAAATAAATACCAGCCTACGCCAGTCATTATTGATAAAAGGATGGCTGAAGCCCATTGCAATGAAATTAGTGAGCTCTCATACAAATTTTCGCGTCCTGGCGACCTAACTGCTGCCCCTTGAAATAATCCAGATACATTAATTAAGAGCAATCCCATATAGGTGGAAAATATATAAACAAACTTTCCCTGCTCTTCTAGAGGCAACGAATGTGCACATATTGCAACGGTTAAGAAGTTTCCTGCCGAAACGGCCAATTGATCAACTAGGCTTGAATATCGCCTAATCATAGAAGTGCAAATATTGAACATTAGCAAATATGCTTTTTTTTCACTGAAGCACCCTTAGTGATCTTGGCTTCATAAAGCAGGGCATCAATCGAAAATCGATACCAGATAGCATGCAAGAAGTGGTAGATAAATCCTGGCCTCCCATCCAAAAACCCACCAAGAAAGATATATCGATAAACCCAAAAGCAAAAAGGCCTGAAAAATAAAGGGGTGCGCTGATATACCTCTTCCTTTAGAAATCTTCTCCACCTCAAACTACCGCTTAAATGTTGCCAAGTGGACTCGTCTTTTTCGCCAGTACGATAGTCCATCATGCATTGTGTTTCTGCGTATCTGACATGCTTGCCCAACCAGGCTGCCAGTCCTTTTTGATCATCATCAACAATATCTAAATCGATGTAAATTGATTTACCTTTTACATGCACGTGCTCGTCTAATAGACGGTTTTCATATTGAGCTTTGCCTGCACGGGTAATTCTCATAGTCATCAAGGGGTAAATTCCACCATGCTTTATCCATCTACCCAAAAAAACAATCCTTCTACGGAGAATAATGCCATCAACCACACTATCGATGTCTGAAAGTACCTGAGAAATACCCCCAACAAATTCATCAGTCAAATATTCATCGGCATCCAAACGCATGACCCACTCAGTTTTAATGGGTAATTGATTTAGTCCAAAGTTTAATTTTTCGCTAAATGAGCCCCATTGACTAACAGTGATATGACAACCATATTCTTTGGCAATTTCAAGCGAGCGATCCGTACTTCCGGAATCTAGAATATACACATCAACTCCGAGTCTTTTTACGCTAGCTAATGCCCTTGGCAACACTACTTGCTCATTTAATATCGGGATAATTATCGATAAAGGAAGTGATGGCATAGGCACTTTATGTATTTGTTTGATCCCCATATCTAAGTTCCTTTTAACCGCTGAATAGTAATGTCAATAGCCTTATCTAATTCATAGTTGATACTTAATCCCAACTCAGATTTTGCTTTCTTAATGCAGGGCACATACCAATCCACGCGTTCATCAACAGAGGATGGCAAAATAAGCTTTTGATTTAACCGCGAGGCAATCTTACGACCCAAGTCAGCAATTGCTACTGCCTCGTCTGAACCCACATTAAATACCGGGCAAGTTGAATTACTATTTTTTGCAATTGTCATCAACCAAATAACCAAATCATCTGCATACATGTAGCTGCGGTATACCGCATGACGTGCCTCTACTTGGACAGGGGTGCCTCTAAGGGCATTCTCAATAAAATTACCAATCGCAAATTGTTGATTTCTTGGCAAATATAACCCTACAAATGCAAAACATCTCGCAATAGATACATTGAGCCCTTGCTTGCCTAGTCCATACATAAGCTCTTCAGCATCTCTTTTTGCCGCCGCATAATCCCGCTTAGTTTCTGGCAAACTCTCCAATAAAGCCAATGGATCTTCTTCGGTAATTTTATTTAAGATATTCGATTGCTGACCATAAACTGCACCTGAACTAACATAAACAATATTGCTAAGCTTGTGGTTTACTTCGGCTAATTTGCAATAATTTTTTGTTCCCGCCAATATATTTTCACGCTCATACAGGGAATTTGAAAGATAATTTTTTGCCTCTGTTGAAGCTGCCGCATGAATAATAAAATCTGCATTTGGCAATTTTTTACAAGTGGCGATGTTTTCTTGGATTAGTGTGATTGATGACCCCAATAGTTCAGGCGCGCTTATTGCTAATGCACTGGGATTACGGGCCAGGATAAATACCTGGTCTATATCCCAGGGCGCCAAAATACCACGTCGATAAGAATCTAAAACAGATTTACCGAAAAATCCTGAGCCCCCAATCACCAATAATGTTGCCATCTATCAAAAGTTTCTCATTGTTTGCATAAAGTTTCTTTACTAAGGCCGCCTAGATTATTCAAGGTGCTTTGTTTTCCAACCATTCCACAAACATTTGAATCCAGTCCAAATAGTTTTATTTTAGAAACTACTGATGGGTCTTTTGATGTAGCCTCCAGAAGCCAGCTTCCAAAACCAGCATCTACCAAGTGATCCTCAACCGCCCTGACTTCATCATACGAGGACGCCTGTCTTATTTGATCTGATTTGTATTTCATCCCCCACAAAGGAAGTGAACTAAGTGACCATGCCGAATCCATGGTTCCATCAACTAGTAATGCATTAACAGTGGCTAAAGTTGCACCTGTGGTTAAAAAGATTTTTTTTGAATTTTCAGCCTTATAAATAGTGAGCCACTTTCCCGGGCTAACTATTGGAACTGATTCATGAATACAAGGCTCTCCAGCTTTACCCAATCTCAAGTAACTCGGTTGAGGATGATCAAATAAATATCGCATGCAAGCTTTAACTTCCATTGGGTCGCCAGGGGAAGCTATCAATAAGTTTGGCATTGACCTAAGCAAGGCATAGTCTTGAACTGCATGATGAGAGTACCCAAGATTTCCATAGGCTAACCCGCCACCCACGGCAACAATAGTTACTGGTAGCTTATGGTAATCAATATCGTTGCGTATTTGCTCGGCACATCTAAAGGTAGGAAAATTGGCTATCGAATAAGCAAAAACATGAAAACCTTCTGAAGCTAAACCTGCAGATAAACCCATCATATTTTGCTCTGCAACTCCCGCATTAAAAAATCTTTTTGGGAAACGTCTAGCAAATGGCTCTACAACCCCATAACCAAGATCTCCAACTACCAAAATAATTGACTCGTCTTGCTCTGCACGCGAAATTAATTCATCAACAAATGCATTACGCATGGGATCCCTCTAGCTCTGCAATTGCCAATGCCATTTGCTCATCATTGGGATTTTTGTAGTGCCATTCAATCCTCCCCTCCATAAAACTAACGCCTTTTCCCTTGGTTGTATGTGCAATTACTGCCAGTGGTTTCTGGGTATCAATATTCATTAACGCATGAGCTAACTGCTCATGATCATGGCCATCAATTTCCACTACCTTGCACCCAAACGCAGATAGCTTATCTACCAATGGCTCAAGATTAAGTGTATTTTCTATCGTGTCTAAGCTTTGTAGCTTGTTGTAATCAATAATAGCAACCAGTTTATTGAGTTTGTGATGTGAGGCAAACATGAGCGCCTCCCAGTTTGAGCCCTCATCCATCTCGCCATCACTCAATAACACTACCGTCCGCCAGGACTCATCTCGAATCTGGGCCGCTAACGCTTTACCAACTCCAAAAGGGAGTCCGTGACCGAGAGAGCCAGTAGAGAGCTCGACACCAGGAACATGATGACTTATATGATTCATTAGCCAAGAAAAGTCATCTCCGTAAGAATCAAGTAATTTAACATCAAAAAAGCCACATTCAGCCAATGCGGCATAAACTGCAACGCAAGAATGCCCCTTACTAAGAATAAAGCGATCCCGTAAATTTAATTGAGGGTTTTGAGGGTCTACATTTAATATCCGCCCATACAATACACCCAAAATATCTGCAATCGAAAGCGCACTAGCAATGTGTGATGCCTTAGCACGATGCACCATACGTAAAGCATGCTGACGGATGCTTTTAGATAACGCTTGGGTATTTCTCATTTAAAAACTAACGCCCAAATAAGCCTCGATTTGAGAGGCCACATACTCAAGCATTTCCTTTGTTAACGCAGGCTGCACACCAATCCAAAATGTATTGTTCATGACATTATCGGTATTGGTCAATTCACCGCTTACACGATATTGGGCATTAACCATATATGGCTGCCGAACAAGGTTTCCAGCAAACAATAGGCGAGTACCAATTTTTTGCTGATCTAAATACGTAGTCAGATCGAGTCTTGATACTGGTGAATTAGCCTTCACCGTAATTGGGAAACCAAACCAAGATGGGTCAGCCCCTTCAGTAGACTCTGGTAATTGCAAGAATTCCTCACAACTACTTAGACGTTCTTTTAAAAACTTAAAGTTATCTTTTCTTGCCTGAATAAATGCGGGCGCTTTCTCTAATTGGGCCAATGCGCAGGCAGCCTGCATATCAGTAATCTTCAGGTTATAGCCCAAATGACTGTAGGTATACTTATGATCGTAACCCTCAGGTAAATCGCCCAACTTCCAGCAAAAGCGTTTCCCGCATGTATTGTCTTTTCCTGGAGGGCAATAGCAGTCGCGACCCCAATCACGAAAACTTTCAGCTATTTGCTTTAACTCAAAGTTATTTGTAAATACAGCGCCGCCTTCACCCATCGTAATGTGGTGTGCTGGGTAAAAACTTAATGTAGCAATATCCCCAAAAGTACCAACCATTTGACCCTTGTAGGTGGTTCCTAATGCATCACAGCAGTCCTCCACCAACCATAAATTATGCTTCTTGCAAAGCGCAGTCACTACATCCAAATTAAATGGGTTGCCTAAGGAATGTGCCAACATAATGGCTTTAGTTTTAGGACTAATGGCTGCTTCAATCTTGGAGGGATCAATATTATGAGTAATCAGATCCACATCAACAAACACAGGCACTGCGCCAAACTGAATAATGGGATTAACGGTTGTGGGAAAGCCTGCAGCCACACCGATTACCTCATCACCCCGTTTGATTGCACGATCGCCTAACTTAGGAGATGTGAGTGCGGAGAAGGCAACTAAATTAGCAGATGAACCGGAGTTCACCGTAATGGCATATTTAACGCCAATAAATTCAGCTAATTTTTTCTCAAATAAATCATTAAAGCGTCCTGTAGTCAACCAACCATCCAGGGAGGCATTGACCATATTCTTGAGCTCTTCGGCGCCAATCACTTTCCCAGATGGGGGCACCACCGTACTCCCCGGCTCAAACTCCTTGGGTGAGAATTCAATAGATGCGTATTGATCTACCAAATCAGCAATCTGCTTGCGAATTTTTTCTTGCTCTAACTTTTTAACATCAATAGTTTTTGTGTTCATGCGCTTACTTTTTGTTTATGTCTCATTTAACTCTTGGTGTATTGATCAACCTGCTCAAGAGTGATCTTTTTCATATTGGAATTACTTTGGAACGCCTTTTGCCACTCTACAATCTTTTCCATCGCCGTATCTAGACTCCACTTTGGCGTCCAACCTAAAATCTGTTTCGCTTTTGAGCAGTCTAACTTTAAAAAATGAGCCTCGTGCGGCTGTTCTGCACCCTCTTTCTCCCAGGATGCATCTTTTTCCCATCGGCTAATCAGCAAATTCACCACATCCTTCACGGAGCGCGCATCTTCATCGCGGGGACCAAAATTCCAGGCTGAGGCAAAAGCATCCCCTTTTTCATAAAGAGCTTGCGCCAATACCAAATAGCCAGAGAGAGGCTCCAAAACATGTTGCCATGGACGCGTCGCCAAGGGGTTGCGAATCATTAAGGCTTTACCAGATTCAAAAGCCTTAATTGCATCAGGAATTAAGCGGTCATCAGACCAATCGCCGCCACCAATCACATTACCCGCACGAGCAGAGGCAATTGCTGGATGCACGTCTGTAGTACTTGAAAAGTAGGAGCGCCTGTAAGCAGATACAACCAGCTCCGCACACCCCTTGCTGCTGCTATACGGATCAAATCCACCCATCGCTTCATCTTCACGATAACCCGCATCTCGCTCATGATTTTCGTAGCACTTATCTGTTGTCACCACCACGACAGAGCGCACGCTGGGATTTGAGCGCACCGCCTCCAATACATTTACCGTGCCCATTACATTTGTCGCGTAAGTCTCCACGGGATTAGTGTATGAATAGCGAACTAATGGCTGCGCTGCCATATGAATCACAATTTCAGGACTTACTTTTGCCATTGCATTTTTTAGAATTTCTAAATCACGAATATCAGCAAAAATGGAATGCTCAATAAAAGACTCAACACCAAGGACATCAAATAAATTGGGATTTGTATTCGGAGCTAAAGCATATCCAGTCACTTTTGCACCCATCGACGCTAGCCATAAGCTAAGCCAACCGCCCTTAAAGCCAGTATGGCCCGTTAAAAAAACGGTTTTACCCTTCCAAAACTGAGGGTTCACGTTCGGAAAAGTCATGCCCACTTTTTCCAAGGCGCTTTTCCAGATGACCACAACTCTTCTAAAAGATTCTTATCCCGCAAGGTATCCATCGGCTGCCAAAATCCCTTGTGTTCATAAGCAGCCATTTGCTGGTTCTGAGCCAAAAGCTCTACTGGACCCTGTTCCCATACGGTTGAATCATCTTTAAGCAAATCCAATACGGAGGGTGATAAAACAAAGAAACCGCCATTAATCATTCCGCCGTCACCCTTGGGCTTCTCTTTAAAAGTGGTAACCTTATTATCTTTGAGATCTAAAGCACCAAACCGCGCTGGAGGATACACGGCGGTTAATGTGGCCTGAACGCCCTGGTTCTTGTGAAAAGCAATTAACTCATCAATGTTGATGTCAGAGACACCATCTCCATAAGTAAAACAAAATGCTTCTTCGTCTTTTAGGTACTGAGATACTCTTTTCAGGCGACCGCCTGTCATCGTATCCTCTCCAGTATCCACCAAGGTCACTCTCCATGGCTCAGCAAACTCTTGATGCACTTCCATGCTATTTTTTTGCATGTCAAATGTCACATCTGACATATGAAGAAAGTAGTTGGCAAAATATTCCTTAATGACATAACCTTTGTAACCACAGCAAACAATGAAATCATTTATTCCGTAGTGAGAATAAATTTTCATGATGTGCCAAAGGATAGGTTTTCCGCCAATCTCTATCATCGGCTTAGGACGAGAACCGCTTTCTTCAGAAATTCGAGTTCCAAGACCACCAGCAAGAATCACTGCTTTCATAAGGGCAACCTTTTAAAACTTACGTTTTTTACAACAATATAAGAAATTTTCATCAATTATTACTCTCGTTAGACTTATGCCCTAACGCAAGGGAGGCAAAACCTAAATTCAGGGCTCCACATAGGCATATTATAAAAATTAGGGCGTCTATATATACGCGCTGTGAGACCTCAGTAGTACACAAGAGAAGCAATAGCGCAGCTAAGCCCCAACGACCAAGAGCCTGCCAAGGGAATGGCTGTTGCTTTGCCTGAAAGCAAGCGACAATGCCGGCGCCCAATAAAAGCAAAACCACAGGTATCCCCAGCCCCAAGGTAAAGTCAAACCAACCACTA
>Ga0114968_10002433_pt1 | contig 14220 bp, 16 predicted proteins | sample M_130807_EF_Meta_FD_87020 | JGI IMG/M metagenome (GOLD analysis project Ga0114968, IMG submission 87020) | Freshwater microbial communities from Lake Montjoie, Canada to study carbon cycling - M_130807_EF_MetaG | ecosystem: Environmental > Aquatic > Freshwater > Lake | place: Lake Montjoie... | reverse complement strand
GAAAAAATGGAAATGCCGGAAGACAAAATCCGCAAGATCATGAAGATCGCCAAAGAGCCTATTTCCATGGAAACGCCTATCGGTGACGATGATGATTCACACTTGGGCGACTTCATTGAAGACGGCGCAAACACCGCACCTATCGAAGCCGCCATGCAAGCCGGTTTACGCGATGTGGTCAAAGAAATTCTCGATGGTTTAACGCCGCGCGAAGCCAAAGTGCTGCGTATGCGCTTTGGTATCGAGATGGACAACGACCACACGCTGGAAGAAGTCGGTAAACAGTTCGATGTGACACGCGAGCGCATACGCCAAATAGAGGCCAAGGCTTTACGCAAACTCAAGCACCCCAGCCGCTCGGACAAACTGCGTAGTTTCATTGACACTTTGTGACCCAGCACCATAACCGGCGTGGCGTGATCGCCATGTCGGTGGGTATGGTGTGTTTTGTCATCAATGACACCCTGGTCAAGTTCGTCAGCCACAGCCTTCCCGCTTCTCAACTGATTTTTTTACGCGGCCTCATGGCGGTGTTGGGTTTGCTGTTACTTGCAAAGGTTTTAGACAAGCAGGCATTCAACCGTGAGTGGCAACAACATCTGACCCAACGCTGGGTGCTGGCGAGATCCTTGCTAGATGGCTTGGCCAGTCTGGTTTATTTGAGCGCACTGTTTCATATGCCGCTGGGCAATGCCACTGCCATCAATATGTCTACCCCGCTGCTGATTGCTTTATTTTCAGGTCTGCTGATGGGTGTGCACATCAGCTTGCGCAATTGGATGATCATCGGCTTGGGTTTCGTGGGCGTAATACTGGTGGTTCAACCTCAGGCCGAGGGCTTTAATACATGGGCATGGGTGGCTTTGGCAGGCACCTGCTTACATGCGTTACGCGATTTAAGTGTTCGATTTATTCCACCGACTGTTCCTTCGATGGTAATCACTGTGGGAACTGCGCTGTCAGCTACCGTACTGGCTGGTATCTGGTCACTGGCGCACGAATGGGTAGACCTCAGCGCTTTCACTTGGTTGATGGTTGCCAGTGCTTCGGTATTTTTAAGTAGCGGTTATTTTTTCTTGATCAAAGCGACACGGGTGGCTGACATGAGCGTGATCGCACCTTTTAGATATATGGGTTTGTTGACAGCTGTGATTGTTGGTTTTGTCATTTGGGGAGATGTACCCAACCTCTTGGCATGGTGCGGTATGTGGATACTGGTCAGCGCAGGCTTGCTGATGCTTAAACTCAACCGGCAACCTGTGCATCCCGATACCGTGTGATTAAAACACCTCGGTATCTACCTCGCTGTTGGCAAGTTCGTTATACCTGTTGCCAGCCACGTTGCTGTGATTGATCGCCTTGTCAAGACGCAAAAGCATTTCATCAGAGAGTTTCACTTCCAGCGCACCCATGTTGTCCTTCAAGTGGTCTATGCGTGAAGTGCCAGGTATCGTCACGATGTGCGGCGCTTGATGTAACACCCAAGCCAGCGCCAGTTGTGCAGGTGTACAACCTACATCGTGCGCAATGTCCAAATACGCATCCAATAATTTCAAATTATTCGCGTAATTCTCAGCATGAAAACGTGGCGATGTGTGTCGCCAATCTGTTGGCAAGAGTTGGCTTGTGTCGCTCAAATCTGCGCATAAAAATTTCCTGGCCAAGGGACTGAACGAGACAAAGCTGATGCCTAGTTCGCGGCAGGCGTCGAGCACAGCAATCTCAGGATTTCGAGTCCACAATGAGTATTCTGTTTGCAGCGCTGTGATGGGGTGAACCGCATGTGCTTTGCGTAAGGTGCTTGTCGACACTTCGGATAAGCCGATAGTGCGAATTTTTCCTTGCCGCACCAAATCACTCAACATGCCTACACTGTCTTCAATGGGAACATGTTTATCCCATCGGTGCAAATAGTACAAGTCGATCACATCAGTTTTGAGGCTACGCAAACTGTTTTCACAAGTCGCACGCAGAGTCTCAGGACGGCCATCGAGTACGCGTACTTTTTTGCCATCGCCGTTTTTATCAACACCATGCAAACCGCATTTGCTGGCCAATGTGAATTGACTGCGCTTAGCCGACAAGGTCTTGCCGATGATGCGCTCGCTTTCACCAAAACCATACAAAGCAGCAGTGTCGAAAAAATTCACGCCTTCATCGAGTGCAGCCAGCAGCAGTTTTTGCGCATCTGCTTCAGACGGCGGCGGCCCGTATACGGGGCAAATATTCATGCATCCCAGGCCGATGGGATTGACGCGGAAAGGGCCTACTTGACGTGTGTTCATCGTTGTATTTTAGAGCTTGATTGAAATGATGTTTGATGAAAAATCATCAAACATCTTGAGGATTCGAGCATGCGCACCACCCTAGACCTAGACGACGACGTGCTGTTTGCAGCCAAAGAAATCGCCAGGCGCGAGAAAAAAACCATAGGCAAAGTGGTGAGTGGTTAGTAGAACTTTTCCTAAGCGCTTAGCTGCTGTTCCAAGTCGTGCAGCACTTGATAGCAAGGCAACACTTGCGCCACACTGCCGTTGGGCTCGCGGCCCTCGCGTATGGCTGAGAAAAATTCTCTGTCCTGCAACTCGATACCATTCATTGACACGGCCACTTTAGACACATCGATTTTTTCATCTTTACCGTTGAACAAATCGTCATAACGTGCGATGTAAGTGGCGTTGTCGCCGATATAGCGAAAGAACGTGCCCAACGGTCCGTCGTTGTTAAAGCTGAGTGACAGCGTACAAATTGCACCATTGGCCGCTTGCAGTTGAATGCTCATGTCCATGGCTATGCCAAGCGTCGGGTGTACAGGCCCTTGTAGGGCATTGGCCTTAATGACCGGACTGCCGACTTGGTAAGCGAATAAATCCACGGTGTGCGCCGCGTGGTGCCACAGCAAATGGTCGGTCCAGCTGCGCGGTTGACCCAAGGCATTCATGTTGGTGCGGCGAAAGAAATAGGTTTGCACATCCATCTGGTAAATGTTGAATTGACCCGACTGAATTTGCTGATGCACAAACTGGTGGCTGGGGTTGAAACGGCGCGTGTGTCCGCACATGGCCACCAAACCGGTTTGCTGCTGTAAGGCCACCACTTGCGAGCCGTCTTTATAGACATCACACAATGGAATTTCCACTTGTACATGCTTGCCCGCGTTCAAACACGCAATGGACTGCGAGGCGTGCATTTGCGTGGGCGTGCACAAAATCACCGCATCCACTTCTTTGATGGCCAGGCTTTCATTCAAATCGGTAGTGACGTGGGCAATACCGTATTGATCTGCAACTTCTTGGGTTTTGGCGAGTTCACGGCCAATCAGCGACACCACTTCAACGCCATCAATCAGCTTGATACCGTCTAAATGTTTGATGCCAAATGCGCCGGCACCGGCCAAGGCAACTTTGATGGTCATGGGAATCCTTAGTTATTGTTGGTTCGATTGATTGAGTTTAAAGAGGTTTTCTAGGCTCGCACACTTAACTGACTGTCAAAGCTTTCTATGAGCGATAAGGTTTTGATTTGCATATTAAAAAAAACAAACGCTATGCATTTTCTAAAATCAAATGCCCAACCGCCGTGTTACTGGCAGGCACGTGATAAAAACGGTGCTTCACCTGCGGCGCTGCACCTCCACTCACATCGCTCATTGCCCCCCGCGCAATCAACCACATCACCAACTCTATGCCTTCGCTACCAGCTTCACGCACATAGTCGATATGCGGCATGTGCGCCAGACCCTGAGGGTCGGCGATCAATCGGTCTAAAAACGCATGGTCAAATTGTTTGTTAATCAGCCCCGCACGAGGCCCTTGCAATTGGTGGCTCATGCCACCTGTGCCCCAGATCTGCACATTCAAATCGGCATCAAAACTCTTAACGGCGTTTGCAATCGCTTTACCCAAGTTGAAACAACGCTGTCCCGAGGGCACGGGATATTGCACCACGTTGACTGCAAATGGAATCACCGGGCAAGGCCATGCTGACGGCTGACCGCACATCAGCGACAGGGGGACAGTCAAGCCATGGTCTACGTCCATTTTGTTGACGATGGTCAGGTCAAAGTCCTGCTGAATCACAGACTGCGCAATGTGAGCGGCGAGCTCGGGATGGCCTTGCACCACAGGCACCGGGCGTGGGCCCCAGCCTTCGTCAGCAGGTATGTATTGCGCTGCCGTACCTATGGCAAACGTCGGGATCATGTCCAGACTGAAGGCAGTGGCGTGGTCGTTGAACACCAAAAAAATCACATCTGGTGTGTTGCGTTTCATCCATTCTTTGGAGTATTCGTAACCTGCGAACACCGGTTGCCAATACGGCTCTTGCGTTTTGCCCATGTCAAGCGCTGCGCCAATGGCAGGCACGTGCGAGGTGTAGACCGATGCAGAAATGTGTGCCATGTTTATGCGCCTCCTACGTTACTTGCATTACCTTGGGGCTGTTTGTGCGCTTGTGCCGTACCGTCTTCGCCGAGATAGCGGTTGCCCTCGACAGAGCGCCCACCGCTGATCATCATGTTTCTGTATTCGTCTTCGCTCATACCGGTCATGCTGCCCGCCATTTGCTGAAAACTTTTGCCATCGGTGGCGCCTATTTTGGCCAAGAAATAAATATTGCCGCCAGTGCGTATGCACCAGTTCAAATCGCGAGCTAACACCGCAAGCTTTTGTTCCTCACTCATGTCCCACTCGTCCAAGTAAGCGCGTTCATCTGCTTTGAAACGGGCGCGGTTGTCGGCTTTCATCAGCGACATGCAAAACTGGTTGAGCCCGTAGCCTTTGCGTGATTGCTCCATGTCAAATACCGTCGTACCCGGAACGTCAAGGTAAGGTTTATCCAGTGCCATGTGTTTCTTTCAAATCAGGTCAGGCCAATACAAACGGGTCGGGTTGTCGACCAACAACTTTTGCTGCAATTCAGCCGTCACCGCAATCTGCGGGATGAAATCAACCAGCAACCCGTCATCAGGCATATGGTCTTTCAAATTGGGGTGCGGCCAATCGGTACCCCACAACACTCTGTCAGGAAAACTCTCGACCACATGACGTGCAAACGGCACCACATCGGTGTAAGGTGAAGTTTCACCATCTAAAGCTTGAGGGCCATGGATACTGAGTCGCTCGGGACAAGACACTTTGCTCCACACATTCGGATGCTCTCGCATGAATGTCATGAACAAGCTGAACTCAGGACCATTTAATGGTTTGGATACATCTGGTCGGCCCATGTGGTCTACCACCACCGTGGTCGGTAAGGCGGTGAAGAAATCCCACAACTCGGGCAAATCAACGGCTTCAAAATAAATCACCACATGCCAGCCCCAGGCTTTGATGCGCGAAGCAATCTCCATGAGTTCATCTTTAGGCGTGAAGTCCACCAATCGTTTAACGAAGTTGAAGCGAACACCACGCACACCGGCGTCATGCATACGCTGAATGTCTGCATCGCTGATGCTGCGCCGGACAGTGGCTATGCCGCGTGCACGGCCTTGTGAGCGTAACAAGGCATCCACCATGGCGCTGTTGTCAGCACCGTGGCATGTGGCTTGCACGATGACGTTTTTATCAACACCTAAATGGTCGCGCAAGGCGAACAATTGCGCGGCTGACGCGTCGCATGGCGTGTACTTGCGCTCAGGCGCATAAGGGAAAGAAGCGCCCGGGCCGAACACATGACAATGCGCGTCAATTGCCCCTGCGGGCAAGACAAAGCGCGGCTTGGCTGGACCGTCGTACCAATCCATCCAGCCAGTGGTTTTGGTGAAATCGCCGGAGGTAGGTTTATGCATCACTGGCATCGGCATCAATCGATGTACTTCAAACCGGCCTTCTCCAGACCTTCGCGCATTTTGTACATGTCCAAGCCCAACACACCGGCTGCCAGCTTGGCGCGTTTCTCCGCTTCTAAGCCTTCACGCGCAGCAGCGGCATCGGCCACAGCGATTGCCATAGAAGCCGGCACAACGACGACACCATCATCATCTGCGACGATGACATCCCCAGGATGGACAGCAGCACCTGCGCAGACCACCGGTATGTTGACTGACCCCACGGTGGCTTTGATGGTGCCTTTGGCGCTGATAGCGCGACTCCACACCGGAAAACCCATTTGCGAGAGTTCAGCCACATCGCGCACACCGGCATCGATGATCAACGCTCTTGCGCCGCGTGCCATGAACGAGGTTGCCAACAAGTCACCGAAATAACCATCGGTACACGGTGCGGTGATAGCTGCCACCACAATGTCGCCGGGTTGAATTTGCTCGGCCACCACGTGCATCATCCAGTTGTCACCTGGGTGAAGCAAGACAGTGACCGCTGTTCCACTGACGCGTGCACCTGCGTAAATGGGGCGCATGATGGTGTGCATCAGACCGAGTCGACCCAAGGCTTCATGCACCGTGGCGACGCCAAACTGTCCCAGTTTTTCAGTGGCGTTTTTATCCGCACGCAGGATATGGCGTTTGACGGTTCCTAAGGGGTAATGCATGTCACATACCTTTCTGTTTTAAGCGTGCATCCAAGCGTGAAAAAACGCGTCGAGCATTGGCTTCGTATATTTGATGACGGTCTGCATCCGACAGCAGTTGGCTGTTGGCGATGTAGCGCTTGGTGTCATCGTAATAATGGCCAGTCTGCGGATCAATACCGCGCACCGCGCCTATCATCTCTGACGCAAACAACACATTCTTCACCGGTATGACAGTGTTGAGCAAATCGATACCGGGTTGATGGTAAACACAGGTATCGAAATAAATATTGTTCAGCAGGTGCTCTTCCAATAAAGGCTTTTTCAACTCTTGCGCCAGCCCGCGAAAACGGCCCCAGTGGTAAGGCACAGCGCCGCCACCATGAGGTATTAAAAATTTCAAGGTCGGAAAGTCCTTGAACAAATCGCTGGTCAGGCATTGCATGAAAGCCGTGGTGTCGGCATTCAAATAATGTGCGCCAGTGGTGTGAAAACAAGCGTTGCAACTGGTGGACACGTGGATCATGGCAGGCAAGTCGTGCTCGACCATTTTTTCGTAAATCGGGTACCAGTGTTTGTCGCTCAAAGGCGGACTGGTCCAGTGCCCACCAGAAGGATCGGGGTTCAAGTTGATGCCGACTGCGCCGTATTCTTTGACGCATTTTTCCAGCTCGGGAATGCAAGTCGCCGGATCCACGCCGGGTGACTGCGGCAGCATTGCCACCGGCACGAAATGTTCTGGGAACAAGGTTGAGACGCGAAAGCAAAGTTCATTGCAAATCGCGGCCCAAGTGGAGGACACGTTGAAGTCGCCAATATGGTGCGCCATGAATGAAGCACGCGGTGAAAACAAGGTAATGTCGCTGCCACGCTCTTTCATCAACCGCAGTTGATTGGCTTCAATGCTGTGGCGCAAATCCTCATCACTGATCCTCAACTCTGAGGCTTTCGGCATGTTCGCCGTGTCTTTAATGCCTGCAATCTGACGGTTGCGCCAGTCCTCTAAGGCTTTGGGCGCAGTGGTGTAGTGACCATGACAGTCAATGATCAAACTCATTTTTTAAACTCCTCTCAACACCTTGAATCAACGGATGCCATGTTTGACATCAACGTCTTATGACTATGCACCACCAGGTTCGTCATTGCAATGACATTGCCCCAATATTTGCCAAACCACCAGACATCGCCACCATCCATATCCCTGCGGCCAACACCAAATGCGGTCCGAATGGTAGCGGTTCACCCGCTTGCACACGATCGATAACGCGCATCACCAAAGCAACCACCACGCCACTGACAGAAGCCATCAAGACCAACACGGGCAACGCCATCCAACCCATCCAAGCACCCAATGCGGCCAGTAATTTGAAATCGCCTGCACCCATGCCTTGCTTGCCAGTGATCCAACCGAACACCGCTTGCACCCACCACAATACCCCGTAGCCAAGCGCTGCCCCCCAGACACTTTGCTCAAGGCTCACATGGATCCAACCTATCGAAGCGCACAACATGCCAGCCCACATCAAAGGCAAGGTCAAACTGTCTGGCAACAGCATGGTGTCTGCATCAATCAAAGCCAAAGCCAATGCCACTGTGGCAAACAAGGCCCATGCCAATGCCGTCCCGCTGACTTGCCACCGCCAAGCGCAGTAGGACCAAAGCAAAGCCACTGTCATTTCAACCAACGGATATCGCAACGAGACTTTGGCGTCACAGTGGGCACAGCGGCCCTTCAACCAGACAAAGCTCAGCACCGGCACCAGGTCGCGCACACGAAGTGGTGTATGGCAAGAAGTGCAATGCGAAGAAGGCGTCGCTAAATTGAAAACAACTTGGGGTGGCGCCGACGTCGTTTGCGATTCAGCCACTTGTTGTTCCCATTCACGCTGCATCATTTGTGGAAGACGCCCAACCAATACATTGATGAAACTGCCGATTTGCAATCCGATCAGTGCAGCTATCGCCGGCCAGATCCAATACGAGGACTCAAGCATCTCAGTGAAGCCGCTGATATCAAGCATGGCTTTTCACCCCGAGCAATTGATCCAACAATTCGGCTTGATGCAGCAATTCAGCGGCATCGCCTTGGTGAATCACCCTGCCTTGGTCCAGCACCACAGCTTGGTGGCTGATAGCTAAGATGGCTTGGGGATGTTGTTCGACAATGATGGCTGACATACCTTCATCGCGCGTGACACGACGGATGGCACGCAACAGTTCTTCCACAATGATGGGCGCCAAACCTTCCAGCGGTTCGTCCAACAAAAGCACTTGGGGGTTTAGCACCAAGGCGCGACCCACCGCCAGCATTTGCTGTTCACCGCCGGACAATTGGTTGCCCATATTGGTTTGACGCTCTGCCAATCGGGGGAACAACTCAAACACACGAGTTGGAGTCCAGGCGCCGGGTCTGGCCACGGCGGTGAGGTTTTCCAACACCGTCAAAGATTTGAAAATATTGCGCTCTTGCGGCACCCAACCCACACCTGCTGCGGCCCTTGCATGCGAAGCCAATGCGTGCAGCGCCACACCATTGAGGGTGATGCTGCCGGCATGTTGTCGTGTTGTACCAGCCAAGGTATTGATCAACGTGGTCTTGCCTGTACCGTTACGACCTAGCAGTGCCAAGGTTTCACCAGCGGCCAAAGAAAAACTGACCTGGTTTAATACCACAGCCTCACCGTAACCGGCAGTGACGTTTTCGAGTTGCAACATATCACCCATGCGCTTCTCCATGACCGAGGTAGACCTCGCGCACACGCGGGTCTGCTGCAATTTCATCAGGGCTGCCCTCGGTCAACACCGCGCCATTGACAAGCACTGTCATGCGCTTGGCAAAGCTAAACACCAAATCCATGTCATGCTCAATCAACAACACGCTCACATCGGCGGGCAAGTTGGCCACTGTTTGAAGCAACTCTTCGCGCTCACCAGCTGGTACGCCTGCGACTGGCTCGTCCAACAACAACACGCGGGGTTCGCAAGCCAGAGCAATCGCCATTTCCAACAAGCGCCGTTTGCCATATGCCAATTGCGTGGTCGGCTGGTCCATCACTTCACTCAAGTGGAATTGGTTCAGCAATTGTTCGCAACGGTCGGCCACACGACGGTCATTCCCAAGGTGGTACCACAAGGATGCACCCAAGCCGAGTTGTTGAGAAACCGTCATGGCCAAAGTTTGCAATGGGGTGAGGCTGTCAAACAATTGATTGATTTGAAATGTTCGAACCAGCCCGCGTTGCACACGTTGATGCGGCGCTAAACGGCTGATGTCAACCCCCAGCAATTCAATACGTCCTGCGGTCGGCGTCAACATGCCAGTCAACAGGTTGATCAAGGTGGTTTTACCTGCCCCGTTAGGACCGATGAGCGCATGTCTGGCACCGCGTTGCAATTTCAAGCTAACGTTATCGGTGGCCGTGATGCCACCGAATTTTTTGCTCAAACCAGTGCAAGAAAGGACAGTGTCTTCGCTCATGAACGACGCCCCCAAGTCCATGGGCGAAGCAGTTTTTCACGGCCCACCAGCATCAGTAACACCAAAAACAAACCTATCCAAAACGTCCAGTACTGTGGTGTCAGTGCGGACACTAAGCTGTGCAGCGTTTTAAATAACACCGCACCCATCAAACCTCCCCACAGCCAGCCCGTGCCGCCAATGACCAGCATCAACAGCACATCGGCGGAACGGTCAAAACCAAACACATCCAATGAGGCAAAACCAGTGGTCTGCGCTTGCATGCCACCGGCCAGCCCGGCAATCGCTGCGGCCAGTGTGTACACCGCCATCAATCGCGCATGCACGGGTATGCCAATGGCTTGGGCACGCAAACGGTTGTCGCGAATGGCTTTGAGACTGAATCCGAAAGGCGAGTGCACCCAACGTCTCAATAGCAAAAAGACCAGCAGGGTGACGGCTAAGGCGTAATAGGCGGCGGTTTGGCCCATCAAATCAAACTCAAAGCGTCCCAACACCGGCCCCATGAGCACGCCCTGCAAACCATCTGCACCGCCAGTGATGTGGTCCATTTTGTTAGCGAGTTCTTGCAATATCAAGGCGATGCCCAATGTCACCATCAAACGAGTCAGGTCGGAACCGCGCAATATGCCGGGACTGCATACCAGACCCAGAACAGCTGACACCAGTGTGGCAACCAAGAGGCCGGTCAAAGGGTCAGGGTTGATGTGCTTGGCAAACAATGCTGCCGCATAAGCACCTGTACCAAAAAATGCGGCATGCCCTAGAGAAACGATACCGCTGTAGCCTAGTACCAGGTCCAGCGACATGGCAAACAAGGCAATGATGGTGATTTCACTGACCAACAATGAATGCTTGGGCAGCAACACAGGCAAAAGCAAAAGCAATATCCACACGGCAAATTCCCACCAGCGTTCGCGCGAGCCTGCGCCAAGACTGATGCTGGTTGTACTCATGCGTTGCCCCGTGTGAATAAACCTTGAGGACGCCACATAAGGATCAAGACCATCAAGGTATACACAATGAAAGCACCTAGCTTGGGTACATAGTATTTACCTGCGACATCGGCAATGCCTAGCAGCAAAGCCGCCAGTAGCGGACCCGTCAGCGAACTGGTGCCGCCCACAGCGACAACGATGAGAAAGTAAATCATGAACTTGAGTGGAAACACCGGATCAAGTCCGAGCACCTCAGCGCCCAGCGCACCACCCAATCCGGCCAGCCCAGAGCCCACCGCAAATGTGGCCATGAAAATCGTGTTCACATTGATGCCCATGGCAGCAGCAACGCGTCTGTCATCCACGGATGCGCGCAACTGTGCGCCAAAACGGGTGTGAACCAACAACCACTGCAAGCCCCAAGCCAGCAATGCACACACCACAATGATGGCTAAGCGGTAATGTCCCATGCCCAAAGCGCCGTCCCACAGCTCGGTTCGGCCTTTGAGAAATTCGGGCAATTGCACCAGTTGCTGGGTGGAGCCTACCAAATAGTCCACTGACGCCACAGCCATGAACGTCAAGCCAATAGAAAACAATACCTGCTCGAGGTGTGTCTTGTGGTACATGCGTCGATACAACGTGACCTCGAGCACCAAACCAAGCAAGGCACTCACGGCAAAAGCCATGAATACAGAAGGCAAAAAAGGCCAACCAGCTTTTTGCATCAACAACACCAAGGTGTAGCCGCCGGCCATAGCGAATGCGCCGTGCGCCAAGTTGATGAAATTCATCAAACCCAGTGTGATGGACAAGCCAATGGCCAGCACAAACAGCAACATGCCGTAGGCGACGCCGTCAAAAAGCAGGGTCAGCATACGCTTTACTTCGTCTTGCCAGGGTCTTTGACTTCCTTGATGACATCGAACTCAACGTTATAGAGTTCGCCGTCTTTTTTCTCGACACGCCTCAAGTAAATGTTTTGAACAATGTCACGGGTTTGCGCATCGATGAATATCTGTCCGCGTGGGCTTTCAAAAATCTGCCCTTTCATGGCTGCCAGCAAGGCTTCACCGCCACCCTGCCCGCCCTTGGTGTTTTTCAAGGCCTCGTAAATGACGCGCATACCGTCATAACCGCCAACGGCCATGAAGTTAGGACGCATGCCATTGTTGGCCTTTTTGAATGCGTCGACAAATTTTTTGTTCACTGCCGAGGGATGCACGGCGGAGTAATGGTGGCTGGTTACCACACCCAAAGCACCTTCGCCCATGTCGTTGAGTTGATCGTCATCTGTCAAATCGCCAGTGCCGATCAACTTGATACCGGCCTTGTCCATGCCGCGCTCTAAAAACTGCTTCATCACAGCCGCGCCTGCGCCAGAGGGAACAAATACAAACAATGCATCAGGTTTGAGATCGCGAACTTTTTGCAAAAACGGGGCAAAGTCAGGGTTGCGCAAAGGCACACGCAGACTCTCAATCACTTGGCCGCTGTTGAGCAACATGCGTTCTTTGAAAAATCTTTCGGCATCGATACCCGGGCCGTAATCGCTGACCAGCGTGACGACGCGCTTGATACCGTTTTTGGGCGCCCAGTCGCCCATGGCCACAGAACACTGCGCCAAAGTGAAACTCGTTCGAACAATAAAAGGCGACGCTTCGGTGATGATGGAAGTGGCCGCAGCCATCACCACCATGGGAGTTTTGGATTGGGTGGCAATAGGCGCAGTGGCCAGTGCCAGAGGTGTCAAACCAAACCCGCCGAGCACGCCCACTTTGTCGTTCACCACCAATTCTTGCGCGATGCGTTTGGCCGCGTCAGGAATACCGCCATCGTCCTTGATGATGAGCTCCACCTTGCGACCGGCCACCTTATCGCCGTTTTGCGCCATGAACAAACGCGCAGCAGCTTCAATTTGTTTGCCAGTGGTGGCTTGCTGTCCAGTCATGGGCAAAATCAAACCGATTTTGAATGACTCTTGCGCTTGTGCCGCCAAGGCCGTCATGCCCAAAGTCAACATCAGGGCACGCAGATTTAAAAATGTTTTCATTCAAATTCTCCAAGGCAACGACAAGCGGGAAGCTTAACCGAGTGGGTGACGGGCAGAACCTTGTTGCAGGGCTGATGACCGTTTCATGTATAAAAATCAATTTTAGTTTGTCTGCTATTCACGGCCGTCGACGAATCAGACGCACACCCGGCAACTGTTCGAGATCGGTGTTGCGCATGGCCTCGCTCAAATTGCGCTGCGCCAATCGCGAATGCTCACGCATGATGGCTTCTGCTCTGCCGCCCTCGCGTCTCTCAATGGCTTGCAACACTTGGTGGTGCTGGTCTTGCGCAACAATCAACATGTCTCGTGCCTGCGGGCTGTTGGCCTGACTGACCACAAAGCCAGAGGGCGAGGCAAACGGCAATCCGATCACACGTTCCCATTCACGACGCAAGACATCGCTGCCAGCCATTTCTTCCAACAAGGCATGGAATTTTTCATTGTGCGAGACGTAGCTGCCAAAGGCTTCCTCGTTCAAGCTGTCGGAAGCTAGCAATTGGTCGATGTATGCCAGACAGGCGCGCGCCTCGGTCAACAATACCGGCGCAAAGCCCCGTTCAGCGGCCAAACGCACCGCCAAGCCTTCTAGCGTACCGCGCAACTCGATAGCGTCAGAGACATCTCGCTCGGTGAAGGTGCGTACCGCATAACCGCCGTTGGCCAAGGACTCCAACAAGCCTTCTTGCTCCAACTTCATCAGTGCGGTGCGTATCGGCGTGCGAGAGACACCCAGTTTGTCTACCAAAGTGAGTTCAGCAATTCGCGCACCGGCAGGCAGTTCTGCCGCCAGAATCATTTCTCTCAATCGCAATTGCGCACGCACGGCTTGCGAGTTCGTCGGGTTGTCGTTGGTCGCCGAATGGATGGGTGTAGGCATGGTCAGGCTACTTCCCGAATAGGAATGACGCTATGAGGTGTTTGCTCTGACGCCATCATGTTGTCGATCAGCCTGCGTGAGCGCACCGCACCAGCATCGATATTCAAATTGTGAAAACCCAAGTCAGGGTGATCCAACAGGGCTTGCTGCTGCGCCTCCAATACCGCCTCGTCTTCACGGAATATGCCAGCGACGCCCTCACGAAGTTGGTGCGTCAAGGCCTGTTCACCCAGACAGTAATTGCGTGCAAACGCCCAAAAATAGTGGCAACTGCCATCGGTTTGCGGTGTGATGGTGTTGAGTACAAAGCCATTCACCCCAAGGCTACGGTCCCCAGGATGGCCATCGTTTGGTATCGCACCGCTACCGGTTGGTGCCACACCTACATCGATGGTCACTGTGG
>Ga0114968_10002429_pt1 | contig 14224 bp, 15 predicted proteins | sample M_130807_EF_Meta_FD_87020 | JGI IMG/M metagenome (GOLD analysis project Ga0114968, IMG submission 87020) | Freshwater microbial communities from Lake Montjoie, Canada to study carbon cycling - M_130807_EF_MetaG | ecosystem: Environmental > Aquatic > Freshwater > Lake | place: Lake Montjoie... | reverse complement strand
TGTTTGCGGCCGAGCATGGTTTGAAAATTGGCACCATCGCCGACCTGATTGCACACCGCAGCCGCACCGAGTCGCTGGTGCACAAAGTGGGATCTCGCCCTTTGCAAACCACCCACGGCGAATTCACCGCCAACGCCTACAAAGACATCACCAATGGCGCGGTGCACATGGCGCTGGTCAAAGGCCACTGGCAAGCCAGTGCCGAGGTGTTGGCCCGGGTGCACGAGCCACTGTCGGTGCTGGACGCCTTGGAGCCGAACCGGGTCATGCATTCTTGGGGATTGGATTCCAGCCTGCAACGCATCGCTCAAGAAGGTGCAGGCGTGGTGGTGCTGCTCAATTGCGGCGAAAGTGCCGAGCAACTGCTGGCCCAGTTTGACGGCACCGCGCGCTCGGCACACGGCCCCGAACGCGGCCGCATGGACTTGCGCAGCTACGGTGTGGGCGCGCAAATTTTGCGCGACTGCGGCGTGCAAAAAATGCGTCTTCTGGGAACCCCACGCCGCATGCCCAGCATGACCGGCTACGGGCTTGAAATCACCGGCTACCTCACCAAAGAATAAAAACAATGTTCATCTCCAACCTCGCCAGCACCACGACACTTGATGGCAGCGCCCTCAAGATCGGCATCGTTCAAGCGCGTTTCAATGAAGACATCACCAACGCCTTGGCCACGGCGTGCATCGCCGAACTCCAAGCCATGGGCGTGCTGGAAGTCAACATCAGCCTGGTGCATGTGCCGGGTGCTTTGGAGGTGCCCATGGCCTTGCAAGCGCTGGCCCAAATCGAAGACCCCGAACCGTTCAGCGCGCTCATCGCCTTGGGCTGCATCATCCGTGGCGAAACCTACCACTTTGAGTTGGTGGCCAACGAGTCTGGTGCTGGTGTCACCAAGGTCGGCCTCGACTACCACGTGCCCATCGCCAACGCCATTCTGACCGTCGAAGACCTGCCGCAAGCCGTGGCGCGTCAAACCGACAAGGGCCGCGATGCAGCGCGCGTGGCAGTGGAAATGGCCTTGTTGTTGCAAAGCCTGGCATGAACGACACCACGACCCCCACTCCACGCAGCAAACCCGCTGGCGACATGCGCCGCGCCAGTGCCCGCGCTGCCCGCAGCCGCGCCCGCAGTTTTGCGGTGCAAGCCCTCTACCAAATTTTGGTGGGTCGCAATGAAGCCGACGATGTGGACGCCTTCACCCGAGAACTCAGCGGATTCAACAAAGCCGACACCGTGCACTTCGATGCTTTGTTGCATGGTTGTGCGGCACAAGCAGCCGATTTGGATGTGCTCATCCTGCCCTTGCTGGACCGCAAGATGGCCGAGATTTCGCCCATCGAACACGCGGTGTTGTGGATTGGTTGTTATGAGATGAAGCATTGCCTGGACATTCCATGGCGCGTGGTCATCAACGAATGCATTGAACTGGCCAAAGAATTTGGCGGCACCGACGGCCACAAGTATGTGAACGCCGTGCTGAACGGCGTTGCGCCTCAACTGCGTGCGCTGGAAGTGCAAGCCGACAACGCGTCCAAGGCCGCCAAAGCCGCACCGGCAGCCCAGGCCGACTGACACCATGCGTGTGAGCCAACGCGCCCAGCGCATCGATCCGTTTTATGTCATGGAAATGGCCAAGGCCGCGCAAGCCATCGCCGCCAGCGCCCGCCACACCGACCGCCCCATGGTGTTTTTGAACATTGGCGAGCCCGATTTCACCGCACCGCCCTTGGTGCAAGCCGCTGCTGACAAAGCCATCCGCGATGGCCGCACCCAATACACCAACGCCCTGGGCTTGGACAGCCTGCGCGAGCGCATCAGTGCTTGGTACGGCAGCCGCTTTGGCGTGGCCGTGCCGGCGCGGCGCATCGTGGTCACCGCAGGCGCATCCGCTGCTTTGCAATTGGCTTGTCTGGCGCTGGTGGAAGCTGGCGACGAGGTGCTCATGCCCGACCCCAGCTACCCGTGCAACCGCCACTTTGTGAGCGCCGCCGATGGCCGCGCGGTGTTGCTGCCCGCGGGCCCGGAACAACGCTTTCAACTAACCGCTGATCAGGTGCAAACGCATTGGCAAGCACAAACCCGCGGGGTGTTGCTGGCTTCGCCATCCAACCCCACCGGCACCTCGGTGGCGGCCGCTGAATTGGCCCGCATCCACAACATCGTCAACAACCACGGCGGCATCACCTTGGTGGATGAAATCTATTTGGGCTTGAGTTTCGAGGCGGCTTACGGTCAAACTGCGTTGGCCATCGACGACCAGATCATCAGCATCAACAGTTTCTCCAAGTACTTCAACATGACCGGTTGGCGCTTGGGTTGGATGGTGGTGCCTGAGACCTTGGTGCCCGTCATGGAACGCTTGGCGCAAAACCTGTTCATTTGCCCCAGCAGCATCGCGCAGCATGCCGCCTTGGCCTGTTTCGAACCCGACAGCTTGGCCCTTTATGAAGAACGACGCGCTGCCTTCAAACAACGGCGCGACCAATTCATTCCGCAACTGAACGACATGGGTTTGACTGTGCCGGTGATGCCCGATGGGGCGTTCTACGCTTGGGCCGACTGCCGCCAAGCCTGCGCGCGATTGGGTCTGGCCGACAGCTGGGCGTTGGCCGAGCACGTGATGCGTGAAGCCCATGTGGCCATCACGCCGGGCAAAGATTTTGGGATGCATGCGCCAGCGGACCATGTGCGTTTTTCAACCGCCAGTTCCTTGAGCGATCTGAACACGGCCGCGCAACGCCTGCGCCAACTGTTGGAGGCTGCATGAGTTTTGAATTTCCTGTGCGGGTCTATTGGGAAGACACGGATGCTGGTGGCATTGTGTTTTACGCCAACTACCTGAAGTTTTTTGAGCGCGCACGCACCGAGTGGTTGCGCCACCTGGGTTTAGAACAGCAACAGCTCAAGGACGACACGGGCGGCATGTTCGTGGTGAGTGAAACCCAATTGAAATACCATCGTCCGGCGCAACTCGACGACTTGTTGCAGGTGAGTGCCCAATTGCAGGACAAGGGTCGCGCCAGCTTGGTGATTGCCCAACAAGCGTGGCGGCTCGAAGCCGATCACAGCCGCACCTTGTTGTGTGAAGGCACCATCCGCATAGGCTGGGTGCACACCCGCAACTTGAAACCTGAACGCATTCCCTCATCGATTTTGGAGCTCCTGTCATGAACGACTTTTCAATCCTGCATTTGATGCTCAACGCCAGTTGGGTGGTGCAAGCCGTGGTGCTCATCTTGTTGTTGGTGTCCGTGTTCAGTTGGGCCGCCATCTTTCGCAAGATCTTGTCGTTGTCACGCGTGAAAAACCTCAACGATGAATTCGAGCGTGAGTTTTGGTCTGGCAAAAGTTTGAACGAGTTGTTTGCCGCTGCCACGCAAAATGCCAAATTGACTGGCCCGATGGAGCGTATTTTTGCCAGTGGCATGCGTGAATACCAAAAGCTGCGGGAACGGCGCATCAGCGACAGCGGTTTGTTGATGGATGGTGCACGCCGCGCCATGCGCGCGAGTTTGCAGCGCGAAATGGACGAGATTGAATCCAATTTGTCCATGTTGGCCTCGGTCGGTTCGGTGTCGCCCTACATCGGCTTGTTTGGCACGGTCTGGGGCATCATGCACGCCTTCACGGGCTTGGCAGCATTGCAACAAGTCACGCTGGCCAAAGTGGCCCCGGGCATTGCAGAAGCCTTGGTGGCCACGGCCATTGGCTTGTTCGCCGCCATCCCTGCGGTGTTGGCCTTCAACCGTTTCTCGCGGGACATCGACCGTGTGGCCAACAAGTTGGAAACCTTCATCGAAGAGTTCTCCAACATCTTGCAGCGCAATGTGGGCACGCAAGTGGCCGCAGGTCGCTGAAGGCACGACGCCATGGCCACCGTCTCCACCCGCAGCCGCCGAGGCCGCCGCACCATCAGCGACATCAACATGGTGCCGTTCATCGACGTCATGTTGGTGTTGCTGATCATCTTCATGGTGACCGCGCCTTTGCTCGCGCCCAGTTTGATCGAGGTGCCCAGCATCGGCAAAGCCAGTGCCGCGCCCGATCAGGTCATCACCATCGAGATCAACAAAGAGTTGAAGATTGTGGTGAAGTCACGCAAGCCCGGCCAAGGCACCGGCACCACCAGCAAACAAGACGCCACCATGGACACCGTGGGCAAATTGGCGCTGCAACTGCAAGCCGGCAATGCCAGCACGCCGGTGGTGATCAGTGCAGATAAAAAAATCGCTTATGAAAACGTGGTCAAACTGATGGACCAGTTGCAGCGTGCCGGCGTGCAGCGTGTGGGCTTGTCGGTCACGTTGGCTGATTGAATGAATGTTGTGAGTACCACCCAACCGCATCTGGAATTTGCCCCACCCCCCGCGCCGGGTGGCGGCCGAGCCATGGTGTTGGCCCTGTTGGTGCACGGCTTGTTGATGCTGGCCCTGACCTGGGGCATTCGATGGCAAGACCAAGACCAGGAGCTGAGTGTGGAAGCCGAGCTCTGGTCGTCCATTCCTCAACCGGTGGCAGCCAAAGGCAACACGCCCGAACCGGTGGAAGAGGTGGTGGAGCCCGACCCCCAACCCAAACCACCCCCACCCCCGCCACCTCAACCGGTGAAAGAAGTGGCGCCCAGCAAAACCGTGGTCGATCCGCAAATCGCCATCGACAAGCTCAAGAAAAAAGAAACCGACAACAAAGCCCGCGAAGAGGAAAAAGCCCAACGCGAAGCCAAGTTGAAAGAGGCCAATGACAAGAAGGCTGAGAAAGCCAAAGCGTTGGAAAAACGCAAAGCCGAAGAGATGCAACGCGCTGAAGAGCGTCACCTTGAGGAAGTCAAACGACTGCGTGGTTTGGCTGACGCCACTGGCACGGCCACCGATACCGGCAAAGCGTTGAAGGCGGCTGGTCCCTCCGCCAGTTATTTGGGTCGACTGCGTGCGCGCATCAAACCCAACATCACGTTCTCCGATGCCCAACTGCAGACCGTGGTGGGCAACCCGGCGGCTGAAGTGGTGGTGATTTGCAGCCCGTCTGGGCAAGTTGTTGGCAAAAAATTGAAAGTGTCCAGTGGCAATGATGCTTGGGACCAAGCGGTGTTGAATGCGGTCGAGAAAACCGGGGTCTTGCCCCGCGATGAAAACGGCAACATGCCCAGCGAAATCACCTTTTCGTTCAGACCGCGCGACTGAGCTTATTCACCAAACACATCCACGCCCTTGGCCATGGCATGGCGCAATGCATCGGTGGTTGCGCGAATATGCGCTTCCAAAGCCAGGGCCGCGCGCACATCGTTGCCAGACACCGCACTGTTGTAGATATCCCGGTGTTCAGCTTGCACATCTCGACCGGGCAATTTCAAACTGATGGCCAAGCGACGATAGCGTTCACCGTGCTTGGACAGCATGTCCATGAACCTCAGCGTCCAAGCCGATGCATAGGACTCGATCAAGACCGCATGAAAGCGGGCATTCAAATATTCCCATTGCTTGCGATCCACGGTTTGGCCAGGGTTGCCCAAGGCATCGAGCTCTTGGTGCACTTGGGTCAGTTTGTCGCGCCAAGCTTGGTCGCCATGCTGAATGGATTGCCGCAGTGCTTCAATTTCCAATTGAATGCGGGTGCGGGTGATGTCTTCCAAGTCTTCGATGGCAATCGGTGCCACCCGAAAGCCGCGCTGGCCCTCTGCAACGATGAGGCTGTCACTGATGAGGCGTGACATCGCCTCACGCAAAGTGCCCGAACCCACCGCATAGCGACTCTTCAAATGTTCGACACGCAATTTTTCATTCGGGGTCAGACGACCTTCAATGATGTCCAGTCGCAGTTGGTTGTAGGTGCGCTCGATCAGGGTGCGCGACAAGTCCACCACATTGCCCATGCCCACGTCTTGAGCAAGTTCTGGGTCGTTGTCAGAAATAAATGAACGCTTGGCCATGGTGATTCAATGAAAACAGATCAAGCATTGTCGTCGCTGATTTTGCTCAGGCGGTAACTCAGTTGCGGTCGGGTCAAGCCCAGCAATCGGGCCGCTGCCGAAATATTGCCGTTGCTGCGCTCAACGGCTTCTTGAATCAGCATGTGTTCCATGTTGTTCAAGGACAATTTGCGCTCCACCAATTCATTCAACAAGGCTTGACCTTGGTTAGAACCGCCTTTGGCCAAGCGCCCGGTTTTGCTGACCGTGATGCCAGCTTGGTTGTCGGATTGCCCAGGCAAGGCGGGGAACAACTTTTCGACGTCCACCCATTCGCCGTGGCCCGTGAGGATGACGCCACGCTCGATCAAGTTTTCCAGCTCACGCACATTGCCCGGCCACTCATGGTGGCGCAATGCTTCCAAGGCGCGATCGCTGAAACCGGCCAAGACTTTGTTGTGCCGATCGGAAAACCGCTGCAACAAATGCTGGGCCAGGACTTCAATGTCCTCGCCACGTTCGCGCAAAGAGGGCACACGGATGGGGTAGACATTCAAGCGATACAGCAAGTCTTGTCGAAATTTACCTTGCGCGACAGCCGCACTCAAATCCACATTGGTGGCAGCCACGACCCGCACATTCACGCGCCTTGTGGCCGTGCCGCCCAAGCGCTCCACCACACCATCTTGCAACACCCGCAGCAATTTGGACTGCACCGGCAAAGGCAGTTCGCCCAACTCATCCAGCATCAAGGTGCCGCCATCAGCCCGCTCAAAGCGCCCGGGGCGCGCCGAGCCTGAACCTGTGTAAGCCCCTTTTTCCGCGCCAAACAATTCAGATTCGATCAAATCAGGCGGCAAAGCGGCGCAGTTGATGGCGACAAAAGGTTGGCTGGCCCGGTCACTCAAGGCATGCAAAGCCCTTGCAAAACGCTCTTTGCCGACACCGGTTTCGCCGGTCAACAACACCGTCACCTGCGTGCCCGCCGCTTTGCGCAACAACTCGGTGGCTGCCTGGAAGCTTTTAGAGCGCCCAAGCAAGGGCCCCAAATCATCTTCTGGCGGCCGGTTGTCACGCATCACCGCCACTTGTTCTTTCAAGTTTTGCAGCTCGATCAGCATGGCGTCTGGCGTGTAATCGGCTTCCATCTCATCGCCGTCTGGCCAATCCGCCTTGAACCGACCTTCAATCAAACAATGGTCAAAACCACAAGCGGTGCACTGGGTTTCCTTGAACAAGATGCGGCGGCCAAAAAATGCGCTCGTATAACCCGTGGCGTATCCAAGCAACATCCAACACACAGGGTGGTCTTGCGAGCCAAAGTCGCGCACATGGGTTTCTACTTCCCACGAATGGTCCCATCTGAAGAGACCCTCGAATTCATTCTTCGCCATGTCTTGCGAAAACTTCAGGGGTGTGACCTGCACCGCGCCCTCCAACATGTGCAGTTGCGGCCCGACCGAAAACATGCTGAACATGGACGCGTCACCGCGCACTTTGCGCGCCAATGCCGCATCGCTTTCGCCTGCGGCATAACCGGTGCGCATCAACAAGCGTCGGGTTTTTTCATGCCCGATGCTTTGCATCAACTCGCGGCGCAACGAAGCCAGCGCCGATGCATGCAATAACAACATGCGTTGACCCGCCAACCAAATGCGTCCATCGCTGCTGGAAAACTGCACCAAGCGACGCAAATCCGCATCGGACGGTAAAGGAGGCAAAGGGCTGCTCATGCCGAAATTATCGAGATAAATACAAACTTTGTGGCCAAGGGTTAGCACCAATTCGGGCGCATTTCATCAAATGATGAACCAGAAATTGCATGTTTTCATCAAAAAATAACATTTGCAGCCCAGCTTTTCCAAGACAAAGCAGGAATATCCGATTTTTGAGTTGAAAACCGCTGATCGGCTTGGGGTTTTATTGGTGAAAACCCTGTTTTATCGATAAAAAAGCCATTCTTGGGCTGAGTTGGCGCAATCTGTGCTGATAGACCAAGTCATCAAAAAGAGGTTGCCATGTCATCACAACCATTCACTGCCACCACAACGACTGCCGAAGAGTCGCCCGTGCTGCACCGCAAATTTGTCCGGGTCACCAGCCCCCAGGACAGCGAATTTGTCCATTTCGAGTTCGCCATCGGCTGGCCCGACCTGAGCGCCGAGTTGACGCTGAAACGCGATCAATTTGAAGAGTTTTGCAAAAAACACCAAGTCGAATTCCTGGGCCCTGAAGACGATCGCGCCCCTTCCCTCAACGATTTACGCAATACGGAGACACCATGACCGTCGATCTGCAAGCACGGGAAATTCAACCCCTTCGCAATACTTTTTCGCATGTAGCGCGCTATGTCGGCGACGACAAACCGGCGACCCGCTACCAAGAAGCCACCTTTGGCGCCCAAGCCACCAGCAACTTCCACTATCGCCCTACCTGGGACCCCGAGTACGAGTTGTTTGACGCCTCGCGCTCCAAAGTGGTGCTGGCCGATTGGTATGTGCTGAAAGACCCACGCCAGTTTTATTACGGCACCTGGACCATGGCCCGCGCCCGTCAACAAGACGCGATGGAGTCGAGTTACCAGTTCGTTGAATCGCGCGACTTGATCAACAAAATGCCTGACGATTTGCGCGACAAAGTGTGCCAAGTCATCATCCCGTTGCGCCATGTGGCTTGGGGCGGCAACATGAACAACTGCATGATCGCCGCTTACGGTTATGGCACGGCCTTCACGGCACCCGCCAGCTTGCACGCCATGGACGAACTCGGCGTGGCCCAGTACATCACCCGCCTTGGTTTGGCGCTGGACGAACCCAGTGTGTTGGATGCTGGCAAAGAAGCTTGGCTGAAAGCCCCTCAGTGGCAAGCCCTGCGTCATTTGGTGGAAGACAGTTTTGTGGTGCGTGATCCGTTCGAGATTTTTGTCGCGCAAAACCTGGCCATCGATGGTTTGCTTTACCCCTTGATCTTCGGGCATTTCATTGACGACCATGTGGCTTTGAATGGCGGCACAGCTGTTTCGATGTTGAGTGCCTTCATGGTCGAGTGGCACGAAGAGTCCAACCGCTGGGTGGATGCCGTGGTGAAAACCGCTGCAGCTGAATCCGAAGCCAATAAAACACTCATCAACGAATGGACGCACGCTTGGTCCAAACGCATGCACGACGCCCTGGTGCCCATTGCGCAGATGGCGTTGGGCGACAAAGGCGCGTCCACCTTGGAAGACGTGTTCACGCAATTCCAAGCCCGCTGCAAAAAACTGGGCCTCAGCGCCTGAGCCTCCCTCTTCAAGGAACTGTCATGTCCAACGTATTCATCGCTTTCCAAGTCAATGAAGAATCCCGTCCGGTGGTGGATGCCATCTTGGCCGACAACCCGAATGCCACTGCGGTGTATTCGCCCGGCTTGGTGAAGATTGATGCGCCCAACAGCTTGGTGATCAAACGCGAGAGCATCGAAGAGCAATTGGGTCAGCGTTATGACTTGCAGCAAATGCAAGTGAACCTGGTGACCTTGTCTGGCCACATTGACGAAGACGACGACCAGTTCACGCTGAGCTGGAACCACTGAGCCACAGGTCTTCAAGATGGACACCACGGTCAAACACCCTGCCATGAACCGCAATCAACGCACGCAAGCCCTGACGCACGATTTGGCCTGGCAAGTCAGCCAGCCAGACGCTGTGTTTCCAGCGCGCAGCCTGGAAGGTATCCGCATCCATGATTGGTCGGCGCTTCGTCAACCCTTGCAGCCCAGTGTTGAGCAGTACTGGAAAGTACAGGGCGACAAAGACAAGCGCCTGTATGCCATCACCGATGCATTCGCGCAAAACAATGGGCAATTGGGACTGTCAGATGCGCGTTTTGCGAACGCCATCAAATTGTTGCTGCAAGCTTTCAGCCCCATCGAGTACAGCGCTCACCGAGCCTGTGCCCGCGCTGCGCGCCAACTCGGTTTGACCACTGTTGCATTTCAAGCCGCAGACCACTTGCGTCACAACCAACTTGAAATCCACGCCACGTCGCACTTCAACAAGTATTTCAATGGCATGCACAGTTACACCGAATGGTTTGACCACCATTGGATGTTGTCGGTGGCCAAGTCCTACGCTGATGATTTATTGAGTGCTGGCCCATTTGAAGTGATGGTGGCCATGGCGGTCGGCTACAACCCCGTCATCTGCAACACCTTGTATGTGTCCTACATGTCCGCAGCCGCAGACAACGGCGACATGTCGACCTCCAGTGCCGGTCTGACTGCGCAATCGGACAAAGTACGTCATCAAGCAGCGGGTCTGGCATGGGTTGAATTTTTAGTGCAACAAGATCCTGCGAATGTGCCATTGGTACAAGCCTGGATCGACAAGTGGTTTTGGCGCAGTGTGCGTCTGAGCAGCTTGGTCGGTGTGATGCAAGACTACATGCTGCCGTTTCACAGCCACAGCTGGCAAGAAATTTGGACCACCTATGTGCAGCAACCGCTGCAACAGATTTTTGAAACATGGAAACCACTGGGGTTGACCTTGCCGAGCAACTGGGCGCAAGCCTGCGAGCAACAAGCCCATGTGAGTCATCAAACATGGTTGCGTTTGTGCCGTTACAGCGCGGGTTTGCCGCTGCATGTGTGGGCACCGAATGCTTCTGCATTGGACTGGCTGAGTCAGAAATACCCTGGCACCTTTGATGCCATGTTCCGCCCGCACCTGATGGGCTTGGCACATCAAATCGCCCATGGCCAACGTCCGCAAGAAACCACCGCGCCGGTGCTGTGTGGCACGTGTCAACTGCCCGTCCCAGGCATGGCAGGCAGCGCAGCGCTTGCACAAGCCAAAAACTTGCAAGGTCGTTGCTTTTGCAGTTTGCCTTGTCAACACATTTTCAACCTGGACGCAGACAAACACAGCGCGCAAGCCGCCAGCAGTGCACAACGCCACAGCTGGGCCCTGCCCGCGTCACAAGCTGCTGACGGCGGTTTGTTTGACGGCTCACAAGATGAACACAACTTTGAAGAATGGAATGGTGGTGCGCAACACCCGTGAAGCGGACACCAAACTTTCACGCGGATGCCCAGCCCGAATTCGCGTGTCATGGCCAGTATTTGGGCTCAAGAAACAAACAGGAGACTCGTTCACATGAAACACAAATTCATTCTTGCATTGGGCTTGATCGCTGCTGCAAGCTTCAGCGTCAGTGCGCAAGCGCAGGACCGTTGCGGCATGGGCAATGGTAAAAAAGCCACCGGCGAACCGATTCAAATTGGTGCCATCGTGGGCAAAACCGGCCCCGAAGATTTCTCTTCTGCCGCCCGCTCTGCCGAAGCCTATTTCAAGTGCGTGAATGCCAACGGTGGCATCAACGGCCGCCCTGTGAACTACACCGTTCAAGATGACACTTGGAACCCTGAAGTGGCTTCTCAAGCCGCTTCCAAGTTGGTGAAAGACACCAAAGTGGTCGGCATGGTCGGCTCCACATCTTTCGTGGAATGCGGTGCCAACAACAAAATGTATGAGCAAGAAGGCGTGGCCGTCATTGCAGGTGTGGGCGTGCCACGTGCTTGCTTCTACGGCAAAAACTATGCAGCCTTCAACCAAGGTCCTCGCCAATCCACCATCAGCGCTGCCATGTACATCGCTGACACGTTCAAGCTGAAAAACATCACCTGTATCGCCCCCGGCATTCCCGGCTTTGGTGACTGGGTGTGTGGCGGTGTTGAAAGCTGGGGCAAAGCCAACGGCGTGAATGTCAAACAAGTGATTTTCGATCCAGGTCAACTCGACGGCAACGCCATCGTCTTGCAAGCGCAAGCTTCCAAGCCTGACGGTATTGTGTTGGGCATGCCCCGCGGCATGATGCTGCCCATCTTGACAGCTGCTGAGCAACAAGACATGGGCAAGTCCATCAAATGGGGTTTGCCTACATCGGCCTACCACACCGAGATGCCCAAGGCTGCTGGCAAGTACTGGGACGGCAAGTTGTATGTCCACATGGAACTCGAACCCCTGGACAAAGACGGTGCTGACACCAAAAACTGGTTGGCAGTCATGGCCAAGTACGGCAACAAGAAAGACCCCATCGACTCTTTCTCGCAAGCCGGTTATTTGTCTGCACAAGTGGCGACCAACGCCATGCTGGGCATCAAAGGCGACATCGACCGCAAAGCTTTCTTGAACGCGGCTCGCGGCATCAAGAACGTGAAAACAGACATGTTGTGCGCACCTTGGTACTTCGGCGAAGGTGAACGTCACCAGCCTAACCACAACGGTCGCGTGTCCTTGTTGACCGGTGGCAGCTTCAAGTTGCAAACCGCCAGCTGCTTCCAAGCCAAGGATGCTGATTTGGCCGATGTCTTGGCTTTTGAAGCCAAAACAGGCGTGGCCAAGTAAGTCCAAGTCAACACACAAAGACTGAAATCATGGAAACCCTGCTTCCCTTCCTCGTTGTTGGCATCAGTGTCGGCGCGGTGTATGCCTTGTCCGGCGTTGGCTTGGTGGTGCTCTACCGTGCCAGCGGCGTGGTGAACTTTGCTTATGGTGCACTGGGCGGTTTGGCCGCCATGGTGTGCTGGCAAATCATCGACTTGGAATATGCCGATTGGATGGGATGGGTCGCAGGTGTTTTTGTGGCGACATTTTTATCGTGGGCTTATGGGCGCTTCATTGCGCCCAGCTTGACCCACCAAGACCGCATCGTGCGGGCCATGGCCACCCTGGGTTTTGCCTTGATGGTGATGGGCATGGCGCAATGGTATTGGGGAGACGATCCCCGTCGTTTGGTTTTACCCACCGACAGTGGTGGACTCGAATTCGATGGTCGCCGATTGATCAGCTACACGCGTTTGCTGGCCTTGGTGTTGGCGGCGACCATGACCATCAGCATGTTGTGGCTGCTGGCTAAAACACCGCTGGGTTTGCGCATGCGTGCTTTGCAAAGCAACCGTGTGCTCAGTGGTTTGCTGGGTGTGCGCGTGAAAAACGTTGACACCTGGGCTTGGACGATTGCCGGTGTTTTTGCTGGCATCACCGGTTTATTCATGGGCAACATGGTGCGATTGAACCCCACCGTTCTCACCTTCTTGGTCATTCCCGCCATGGCAGCGGCTGTGGTCGGTCGATTGGTGTCTTTGCCCATGACAGTGTTGGGTGGTTTGTTGATTGGCGTGATTGAAGCCCTCACCACCTTGTTGCCGCAAATCTCTCGCTACGGCTCGGCCACAGGTTTTGTGGTGGCCATTTTGGCCATCTTGTGGCAGCAACGAAAAGGCATTGGCTTGTCACGTGACAACAGCCATCTCGAATAACCCCTGATTGCAGAACAGACACCATGGCACGCGATAAAGACAAACCCGATATCCCACCAGGCTCACCCCTGCGTCGCATCACGCCCATCCTGATCACCTTGGCGGTGTTTGGTCTGCTGGGTCCTCATTTGTTCTCAGCCTATTGGCTCAACACGTTCACCACGGTGGCCTGCCTGAGTTTGGTGGCCGCCACCGTGTCCTTGCTTTATGGTCAGTTGGGCATGGTGTCCTTGGCGCAATTCGCCCTCAGTGGTGTCGGCGGCTGGGTGTGTTTGCGATTGGTTCACGGCATGGCCATGCCTTTTGAATTGGCCTTGGTCATTGGCGCAGTGGTGGCTGCTGTGGTTGGGTTGGTGGTGGGCTTGCCAGCACTGCGCATGCGCGGTTTGTATTTGGCGTTGCTCACACTGATGGTGGCAGCGGCCTTTCAAGTTGTGGTCAACGTGATTGGTTTCCCCGATGGCGGTCCGGGTTGGACCGGCAAAGTGGTCGATGGTCAACGCGCGTTGATCGAACGACCTTGGCTTGCAGTCAGCGACAGCAGCTATTTCCGCTATGCCATTGCATGGTTGGCTACTGGCATGTGCTGGCTCGAGTGGCAGCGCGCGACCAAATCAGGACGTTCCTGGGCTTTGATTCGCAAGTCCGAAGCCGCAGCAATTGCAGCAGGTGTCAGCGTGTTTGGTTACAAAGCATGGGCCTTCACCATCGGTGGTTTCTTGGCTGGATTGGCTGGTGGTTTGTTGGCTGGCCTGAATGGTCAACTCGACAACACAGGATTTCCAGTGAGCCAATCCATCTTGTTGTATGCCTTGGTGGTGGTTGGCGGTGTGTACAACTGGGTGGGTTGTTTGTTCGCTGGCTTGCTCATTCGCGCCCTGCCCGCTTTGCTGAACGACCATGGGGTGGACGGCAACTTGTCGAATGTGTTTTTCGGTTTCGCCTTGCTGGTGTCTTTGATTCAAGGCCGCAAAGGCTTGGCCGGACAACTGGCCGACTATTACAAATTCGTGCGCATGAGCC
>Ga0114968_10002426_pt1 | contig 14229 bp, 11 predicted proteins | sample M_130807_EF_Meta_FD_87020 | JGI IMG/M metagenome (GOLD analysis project Ga0114968, IMG submission 87020) | Freshwater microbial communities from Lake Montjoie, Canada to study carbon cycling - M_130807_EF_MetaG | ecosystem: Environmental > Aquatic > Freshwater > Lake | place: Lake Montjoie... | reverse complement strand
TTCTGATTGTGGGGAAGGGATTCGAATCTTTCGCCGAGCAGTCTTCGTCAGATCGCGTTGAGTTCCTTGGCTACGTCGAAGACGTAGATGAGCTACTTCGTGGCTGTCTCGTTATGGTGGCACCGTTGCGTTACGGGTCCGGAATGAAGGGCAAGCTCGTGTCGGCGATGGCGAATGGTCTGCCGGTAGTGACCACGCAAGTCGGTGCCGAAGGTATGAATATTAACCACGATGTCAGCGGCATTCTCGCTGAGAGTCCGCTCGAAACGATTGCTGCCATCCGACGCATCGGAACCGACGCGGCACTCTGGGAGTCACTCGCCTCGAACGGTTTGCTGCACATTGAAAACGTTTGCAGTCGATTTATCGCCCAGCACGCACTAGAGGCCGCACTGGCACCGTGACCTAGCCCTTTCGGTGATGCAAGGTATCGGTGCTTTACCGTTACGGATGAACGAGTAGTGAACGGGTTTAATTTAGCTGAGATCTTTTACTCAAGGCGGGTGCGTCGCTTCCTGATGAAAAAACTTCGTAACACTGATGACCACTCAGTGGACTCGCCTAGGCGGCACCGATTGAAGTTAGTATCAAGTGATGGAGGAGACTTAGCCTTGCTGCCATAATTGGTATTCAACGACTAGGACTAAGTTGATTCTATGTTCAATTTCGCGCGATGCTCAAGCCATTTCAGAGAATCTCGAATGGCATCAGAAATGGAATAGAGCGTTCGCCATGTGAGCGTTTGGTAAGCAAGTCCGCAACTCGCAAATCCGCCGGTAACGTCTCCCGGTCGTCTCGGTCCATCGACTATTTCAACTTGAAGTGGAGAAACTTGATTAAAAATTGTGACAAGCTCGCGGACCGACACTGGCTCACCACGGCCAAGATTGATAGCCAAGCATGGTCTTTGTGAGTTGACAACATTGTCGAATTCTGTCGCGGCTTTCACATGTGCTAGGGCAAGGTCCCAGACGTGTATGTAATCTCTCAGTCCGGTACCATCGTGAGTGGCATAATTTGTTCCAGTAATCGTAAAAGGTAAGCTCTTCGACCTCGCCTCAATGAGTCGACCCAGGACATGTGTCGCCCCAATCGTGCGAGGTCCGGTTCGCATGAGTGGATCAGCGCCAATAGGATTAAAGTAACGGAGCGAAATAACTCGCAGAGCGCCGCTCGCCGCAATAACTGAAAACATTTGCTCGCAGAATGCCTTGGTCCAGCCATAGGGACTCGTTGGGGCAATGGGCGCTGATTCGGTGAGCATGGCTCCATCGGCTGCATGATAAATTGCTGCTGAAGAACTAAAAACTAGCTTCTCTAGCCCATTGCGCCTTAGGGAACGTACGAAACGAAGGCTTTTGGCCAAATTTACTTGGTAGTAGCCGCTTGGATCAATAATGGATTCATTCACGTCTTAGTAAATGGGCAGCGCGAAGGCCGCATATCAGTATTGTCCGGACAAGTATAATTATGAAACAATGAAGATTTGCGTAGTTGTTCCGGCTTATAATGAAGAACTTGTAATAGGTGATGTCGTGGACGACGTTAAAGAAACGTTTCGTGGTACAAAATATTTTTGTGAGGTAGTCGTCGTTAACGATCAATCCACAGACAAAACAGCTGAGAATGCTCAAAAGGCAACAATTATCAACCACCTCATAAATCAAGGCGCTGGTGGGGCTACAAGTACTGGTTTGCGATATGCAGAAATACATAAGGCAAATTGGGTAATAACCCTGGATGGCGACGGTCAACATAAGGCAATCGATGCCCTTTCCTGCTTAGAGCAAGCTATAAAAATAGACGCTGATTTACTCATTGGCTCGCGCTTGATTAACAAAAAAGGTATGAGCAAGGTGAAAATTCTGGGCAACAGAGGTTTGACGCTTATAACATACTTACTTTTTGGTATTAGTGTTACTGATTCCCAGAGTGGTCTCCGTATCTTTAGTCAGAAAGCGATAGATGTATTGGAATGGAAATCAACCGGTTACGATTTCTGTAGCGAAATGCTCTGGCGAGCAAAAAAAGCCAATCTTAGTATAGCCGAGTACCCGATTCAGGCTATATATACCGACTACTCTAAGTCTAAAGGTCAAAGTAACTGGAATGCGGTTAACATCGTAAAGTCGCTAGTGAGGCGTCGTATAGTGGAGATGTTTGAATGAGATACGCTCTACTCCTTCTACTCACCGCACCAATCGTCCTTATGGCGCTAATGAACATCTTTACTCAATACAAGATGAAGCGTATCAGCAAGCAACGCTTTGTACAGCAATTTATACTATGGACACTAATAAGTACATTGATGTTTGCGTCATTTCCTGTTTACAATCTTGTGAGCGGCAATCCCCTGCTCGATTCAAGCAGCTTAAGTTTATTCGACATTGTGCAAACCACCGCCATCGTATATATTGTTTACATCATCAACAACTTCCGACGCAAGATTGAACAGAATGAACGCACCATTCGTAACCTACACCAAGAAGTTTCGATAATTTTATCCTCGCGCAATGGCAAAGGTTGATGTTCTGTTGCCCTTCTGGGGCGATGTAGAACTACTAAAACAAGCTGTAGAATCCGTGCTTGCACAAACAGAGCAGGGTGGTCATCCGGACTGCTGTAGTCTCTTAGTTGCTAGCCCGCTATTGGCCAAATGGAGCATCTAAATGGAGCAGAAAAAAATAACAAGAAAGTTTTTTATTCTCTTTTTTCTTGCCGCCGGAACTACGACGTTCTTTACCCCACCATTTCAAGTTAGTGATGCCCAGAGCCACTTCAATCGGGCGCTTCAGGTCTCTCTTTTCCAATTCAGAGGAGTCAACCATAATGGGGTTTCCGGGGGAGTTCTGCCCAATACGGTGACGCTTCTGGAGAGTGAATTCGCTCAGTTACAGGGCCCTTGGCGCACGTACAACATCGATCAAATTTGGCTGCACCATCTGAATGTTGACCGAGTTGTCAAAGCCAACCGCTACCCCATTAACGCCCCACGTGTGTTTCTCCCAGCGGCGGGCGTCAACAGCTATCTACCTCTGCTGTACGTCCCTGCAGCAGCTGGGCTTCTCATCGCTCGACTGTTGAGCCTGAGTCTGCTCGAGGGTTATTACTTTGCGGCGCTGTGTAATTTACTGCTCTTCACAGTTCTTGCGACATGGAGCATCTCAAAGCTGCCGAGACCCCTTGGTTGGTTTTTTGCAGCTATCTACTTTTGTCCGATATCACTGCAATTAGCTGGTTCAATTAACCCCGCTGGTCTCATACTCGCGTTCGTTGGAGTCATATCTGCAAGCGTCTACGAATTAAGATCAATGAAGACTGACGGTGGCGTGAGATGAGAATTTCAACGTCTCTCACTGAATCGAAGTTGTTTGTTCGAGAAGAAATCTTGGCGAGTGTGTGCTTTCTCCTCGTTGCGACGTACTGGCCCACTTTGTTGTTTATCGGCTTTGCCATTCCAATTCGCGAGCTCGAGTTGAGAAATTTTCGTCGCTATATGATTAAATCGTTCATTATTGTGGGGAGTACAGTCGTCGCTTTTGCCATTTGGTCGGGGGTAATCAGCACTAATATGTCAGCGACACAAGTGCCAGGAATAAACTCAAGCGGGCAGATTCACTACCTCGCTACGCACTTCTGGTTGATACCCAGTATTGTCCTAAATTCCTTTTGGAATAACGGCATAATTTGGGCGAAAGCCGCAATCGGAGTCTTGGGTTGGGGCACCCTTTATTTTCACTGGTTCTTTTATCTCGTCTTTGTCATCGTCTTAGTTGAACTCTTCAAGAAGATTATCACATGGGGAGATTTGCTTCGTCTCAGTACCGTTATCGGCGCGGTCATTTCGATGGCGACCTTTATTTGTTTCATGCTATTGATGTACGTAGTCGCCACTCCGGTTGGAGCATCCTCAGTGGCGCAGGAATTTCTCCAGGGACGATATTTTCACCCATTATTTTTATTCCTCGCTGTAATGGCTTGCTCTCCGGACCTTGAAACGACGTTCACTCAGCCAAAGTCAAAACTCTTCAACACCCAAAACTTCCTCCTGGGCTTTTTCATAATCGTCACCTGGGTGGTTTTGACAACTCTCCGCTGGCGCTACTGGCGAAGTTAGATCAGCCTGTTGCCTTCTCAGCATTGAAGCCTCCTTCTTGCCGGTCAAATGGTCGATTACTGGGTCTTCGGATATGCGCGTGGTTTTTGAGGTTCGAGGAGGTGGTGATTAAGAGTTAGGCGAAGGGCGGGGGCCCTGCAAGCCTGTTGTTTCTCTACGACAACGGATTGGAAGACCCCCGTGATTACTGACCCTAGCCTCATAAACCTATTCTTCGTCAACCTCGAGGGAGTCCGGGTGCTCGGAGTCGACGACGAGCCTGGGATTCCCGAGGTTCACATTGAACTCGTGCGCCAGTTGGTGGGATGTCCGAGCTGCGGAGTGGTCGCTCGGGTGCAGAGCCGCAGTGCAGTGCGGCTCATTGATCTCTCGATGGCCGGTCGCAAGGTCGCCCTGGTGTGGAACAAGCGCCGTTTCATGTGCATTGAGGCCGTGTGCGAGAAGGCAACCTGGACGGAGCTCGATCACCGAATCGCCGCGCCACGGCTCGCCCTGACCGATCGAGCGGGACGGTGGGCGACCTATCAAGTGGGTGCCCAGGGGCGAGCCGTCAGTGACGTGGCGAGCGACCTCGGCTGTGATTGGCACACCGTCAATAACGCCGTCCTCTCCTACGGCGAAGCGTTGATTGAACACCCCGGTCGCTTCGGCGACGTCTCGTCCCTCGGGCTCGACGAGCACTTGATGGTGCGCACCGGTGAGAAGCACAAACTGGAGTTCGTGACGACGATCGTCGACGTTCAACGTGCTCAGTTGCTTGATGTTGTTCCTGATCGCAAGGCCGAGGGACCCAAGCAGCGGTTGCGCGCTCGGGGGTCCGAGTGGTGCGCTGGCGTCACGGCGGGCGCCATTGATCTCTCGGCCACCTACAAATCCGTCTTCGACGAGGTCCTCCCGCACGCGACCCTCGTGGCCGACCCCTTTCACGTCGTGAAGCACGCCAACTCCAAGGTCGACGAGTGCCGACGGCGGGTGCAGAACGAGGCCCTGGGCCATCGTGGCCACAAGATTGACCCTCTCTACAAGGTGCGACGAATGCTGACCATGGCCGCGGAACGACTGGACGTCGACGGCCAAGAGAAACTGCTCGGACTACTCAAAGCCGGTGACCGCTTCGGCCACGTGCAAGCCACCTGGACCGCGAAGGAAGCCACCCGCGAGCTCTACGACGTGCCCACCTACGAACTCGCTCAACCGTTCATTGACGAACTCATTCGCGACATGGCCGACGAAGGCTGGCCGCCCGAAGTGCGCTCACTCGGACGAACATTGAAGCGTTGGCGCGATCAGATCATCGCGTGGCACAAACTGCACATCACCAACGGACCGACCGAGTCCATGAACAATCTCGCCAAGCGTGTGAAGCGAGTCGCGTTCGGATTCCGCTCTTTCAAGAACTACCGAATCCGTGCCCTGCTCTACGCCGGCAAACCGGATTGGTCATTACTCGCAACGATCACACCACGCTGAAATCCGAAGTCCCCGATTACTCGCTCTTCGGATCTCCGGGGTCCACTTCAGTCTACAATCAAGCTGTCGCGATGACCGGTTGAATTCGCCCTGATTCAACTCCAGTCAACGTCATATTGAATACTATTAGAACTAAATTAGGAAAGTCAAAGAATGCGCTCATTCGTTTCGTTAAATGGTAAAAAATCCTGTCTCACTTCGATCAGGAAAGGCGAGAAATCGCCCTTTGTGCAGGTTGGATATCTAGCAAAACTAAACCAAGGTCGATCAAAGCTCATAACATTTTCTCTAATAACCTTCACTGTTCTTTTTCCTAGTTTTGTTCCATCTTCACTACTCGATCGCGCCAACGGTTCTCCACTGGGTGGTTCATTAAACACGGAAATACAAATGAAGGCTGCTCTGACTTCAGCGTCATCACTCAATGTGCTTCCTTCAAATCTGGTCGTGGAACTAAGTGCAGTTGGGTCGGATTATGTAGGTAGTAATATCAATCGTGGATGTGAGGTAGGAGCCTTGGATGCTAATCCGATTCAACATCGCCCATCGGACGCTATTTGTTCATTTGGAGATACTCGATCCCGAACTACTTTAGTACTATTCGGTGACTCCCAAGCAAATATGTGGCTCCCCACCTTTGATGCAATGGGTAAGCAAGATCACGTCAAGATCGTTCTGTATTCGAGAGAAGCTTGTCAAATGGCGAGTGTTGACACTTGGAATAATTTTTCACTAGACGGTTCGAAGGGTTGTAGTGCATTTAGAAGATGGGCACTTGCGAGAATAGCCATCTTGAAGCCTACGTATATTGTTCTAGCATTCTATCAAGATGATGATCATGTTTCATTTGACCATCGAGTCATTTCTCGGTCGCAATATGGCTCATCACTGGCTGTGACGTTACATGCTTTGAGACTGGCTTCAAAGAACGTCTTGTTCATGGGAAAAATCCCATTCCCAACCACTGATCCAAAGATTTGTGCGTCCGTCAATCCCAATGCTTTAAGACAATGTGGTGTACACCGAAGGCTCGCTCTATCAGCTGCAACAGAGGCTCAGATGAAGAGTGTGTCTAGCCTTGAACATTCGAGTTATATAGACCTAATGCACTTCGTCTGTACATCAAGCTTCTGTCCAGTAGTGATCAATAACACCATTGCCTATACGGATCAATGGCACTTGGCTCGGCACTACATGGCTGAGATTCAAAATCTTGCGATTACTGAAATTCATTTTTTGGGAATTCGCTAGGAGGGAGTAACTGAGAGTCAGTTTACAACTGACTGGCCTTCGGCAACTGGGTAACAGAGCTCGGCGTCGACCGTTCGATTGGCTCGACTGGTGATTCTTATGACTGTGAGTTAAATGGCTCTTCGCGAACGAGCGGGAAACCCCATCCCTGAACTGAGCACAGGGGTTCGCCTGTCTGGAGGTTCTCGAAGCCATCAGACAGGCGAGCCCCCGTACCTTCAGAAGAAAGATCCTTGGCGCAGTTGGTTGGGTTAGACGACGTTGCGATTGTCGATCTTGAGACATTGATTGCTGGACTCGTGCTCACCATTGAAACGTTGCCACGACCAGTTTGAAGCCGCTCTACAGCAAGCCCATCCCGATTCACTCGTTTACCCGCCTCATCATCAAGATTGTGATTCTGTGCGAGTTATTTGCCTGACAAAATACCAGTATGACTTAAGAGCTCCGTTTACGAAGCTAGGAACACGGAGGTCAAATTCAGCAGGAATGTCAATAGTTGCTGAAAGCACGTCTTGCCAATGAATTCCTGGCGTCATCCCACGATGAATTCGCCTGCGTCGTCGCTGCAGATAGCTTCTGTGGCTGACTATCCAACGCCAAGCCTGGAATTTTTGTCGCCACCAACCTGCCCGAATTGCAGAGTAGAAAACACCAAGTTCAACTATGAGGAAAATCGGAAGCAACAAGAACGTCATTGAAGTCGAGTACAAGGTGAAAAAACTAATCTGGCGGTTTCTTTCAAGCCAAAACCACTTCTCTGACCTGCGACTGAATTCATAGTGATGCACACCCGTCGCAAGCGGTTCAAAGACGACTCTGAGGCCAGCTTGCCAGGTACGGAGCGAGATATCAGCGTCTTCTGCGTAAGCAAAGTATTCCTCGTCGAAACCTCCAAGAAATTTCCAATGAGCACTTGTGCAGGCGAAAAGGGCTCCAGAGATTCCCGCAACTTCTTCACCATCTTTGTGCTTTTCAAACTCTTCGCCATAGGCGCCAGCCCAGGAAAACATCAAGTAATGAATTGGATTACCAATGGAATTCACAATCGTTGGTGTTCCAGGAAGAAGTACAGCTCCCGTTACAAGGCCAACTGATTTATCCCTGAACCTGCTAGTGAGCAGATGAATCGCATCTGCATCGACAATCAAATCACTATTGACGAAGACGAGAAGCGATGAGGAGGTCTCGCGAACGCCAAAATTACAGCCTCCTGCAAAGCCAGTGTTAAAGCCGGGAGAAACTACCCGTAAGCGGGGATCCGAAGGTAATGAAGCTATCGAGCCAGAGCCATTATCAACAACGATTAGTTCTATATTCACATTTCTTGAAGCTAATACTGCTTGCACGCAATCGCCAAGAATCGGTTCGTTACCATAGGCCAAGACGACAACAGAAACTATTGTTTTGTTATTCGCGTCTTCATCTAAAATGTTTAAATGATGCAATGCTCACCTACTTCCATTGCATTGCTCAACGATTAGCTTCGAGAATCGAAAGAATAATTGCGATTCAACATGGAGAATCAGCATGAGGAACTCCCATTCCAATGTGTGGAATGCCCCAAAGCGGGTCTGTTCGTGTGAAGTTCTCGATGAAGTTGTGATCGAAACCACGGTTCGTGGGGGGTCATGCGGATTAGCCTATCGCTCTATGGAGCGGCTCAAGGAAAGACGTAGGACTTGGATGCGAGTGCCATGAGCCCCAGGAATAGCGATTCACCACTGCCAACAACCAGTCGAATTGGCCGGACTGCCCTCCTACTCGGTTCTGGTCTTGGAGTGACAGGGTTGGGAACTTTACTCATCATGGCAATCGCTGCCCGTTCTCTGCCATCCAAGGAGTATGGCGCTTTTGTTACTTGGTGGGCACTTGCCACCTTCTGTGGCGCAATCTTTGTGGTGTTTGAAACCTATGTAGCGCGCCACGTAGTGACCGCCGTAACTGAGGGGAAAGACTTTCAGCCGCAACTCGCAATCCTTTCTGGGTCGGCTTTGTTTGTGGCTGGTGGGACATCAGGAGTGATCCTGCTCTCAAGTGTCTGGTTGGCCCACCATCTCTTCAACGGCAATATCGCTGCAATCGTGCTGCTCCCGGTGTTTGTCGGCTTTGCCATGCTGCAGTGCCTTCAGCGTGGAGTTGGAACCGGAAGAAAAACTTTTCGCGGTAACGCTAGCCAGGCCGTTACTGATGGCATCTTGCGAGCGCTTTTTGCTGGTGCAGTCGCACTGAGTGGAAGACACTCAATGAATTGGTTTGCCGCGGCCGCTTGCGCATCGGCCGCCTGCAGTCTCGTTGTGGCTCACAGCGTTGCACCCGTTTGGGTGCGGCCTCGGTTGAGTGGTGCTGGGGATTATTGGGTACCGTTGCTTCAGTTATCAGCGGGAATAATCACCATGATGTTGCTGCTCAATGGTTCAATTGTGTGGTTGAGTACATCTAGAACCATATCGGTGTATGCTTTGGGAGCCTTTGCTGGAGCAATCACCTTGAGTCAGGTGCCAGCCCAGTTCGCTTCAGCAGTTGCAAGTCCTGCGCTGTCCAATCTTTCAATCGCCATTGACAATCGAAAGTTTGATGATTTTCGCCGCCTTCGCAACAAGATGCTCTGCTGGTGTGCGCTCGGAGGAGCCTTATTCATCGTCGCCTTCACGCTGATGGGTCAGTTGGCCCTCACGATTTACCTCGGCGGAAATTATTTTCTGCCTCGCCCAGACCTCATTATTTTGGCAACTTCCAGCACCATCATCTTGCTAGCGCTTGTCGAACAAGCAGCACTGAGTGCGAGGCGTCAGTGGCGACATATCTCTGGCTCTTGGGGCCTTGGATGTTTGGGTTTTCTCGTGACCTTGTTCTTGCCAATTGAATCATTGACCAGGGCGCTGCTTGCGCCGTTAGTGGCATCAGTGGTTGTTCTTGGCTCAATGGCAGTTGCCGAGGCTTCGGAGGATCGAAAGCAGTTCAAAGGATTGCCTGGCTAGCCGATGATGCCCATTTGAGATGGTCTCGAGCATGGTGAAATCGATTGCCAGATATTGATTTCGTCAACCAAGTATTGGAAAAACTCGGTGTCGCAGTTGGATCGATTTCTAGGCCGTGTAGCGAAAGTGAATCGCACAGGGAAAATTGGAGTCGCCAGACGCAACTGCATGTTCTAACGGTTCGACCCAGCGGGTCTCGACCCGTAGGTCGTTCGACGTTCCCTACTTTTCTCCCCCGTCGATTCGCACCTGATGCACCAAGTTGTCGAGCGTCTATTCGCGATCCCCAGCTCACTGGCTACGTCTGTCACGGTGTGGCGCAAATTTACCGTCAACGCCGCAGCGTCAAAGCGGCACTCCTTCGGATAGTGACCTCGACGCCCTGCCTCTGTGTCCATCACTGCCGCAGCCACCACCTGCGTGAGGTTTCTTGCAAGTGAGGTAACCCCACAGTAAGCACATTTCGAGTATTGGCAATTCATGCAGATCAACAAATTGGCACCTATACCAAAGTCCCGGTCAAGATTCAAAGGATGTCGTGAAGCTTCACCAATTTGCTACAAAACCGAATTCCAAACACGTACGTAGGCCACCTTCATTCCTGCTGGAGTCACGGGTTTCCATTTCGTTGGAACCGCATTGTTCAAAATAATATACGCTGGTGTCTTGAACTGCGCTGGGGTTTTACTTGTGTAAATGAGCTTTCCGTCTAAGTAAAAACGTACGACGCCAGGGGTCCACATTGCGCCATAGACATGCCAAGCCGGAGGTCCAACGGTCGAGCAGTGCATAACATTACGGTCTCGATATCCTGGTGCTGTGAAGTGGGTGAGGCTGCAAAGCCTGCCGTGAAGACCTTCGGCTATGTCAATCTCGACCGTGTTAATACCTGCATCGGTGTTCGCAGAAGTTAACCAAAAAGCTGGATGATTGTTGATGCACATCAACTGCTTAGGCGGGATATCACCGGTAACGCAATGACCTCCAGGGAAAAATATTTTTGCTTCGAAGTACGCGTAAGAGTAAGTCCCACCCACGGAGGAGCTCACCATCCCCCCGCTGTATGGATGCTTAAAGCCGTCTGAGTCCATACAGGTGCCAGCCCGAGCGTGCAATGTCAATATTCCGTTTGCTACTACGACATTTTTTGGATTAAAGCAATTCTGGTCATAAATTGGTTGGAACCCGTGCGTAATACTTGTATTCGAATCTCCTCGCCAGTTAGGCGCCCACTGCTTTGTATTGATGGAAGAACCGGGAAAGTTAAAGTCTGAGACGATTTTCCACCGGTTTGCCGGAAACCCATTGTGACCTGCCAAACCTACGGGCATGACAGGGGTAGAAGCGGCCTCTGATGCGCCTCTAGGGAAGTAAACGCAGATTGAGATCAATATCATTGTTACTAACACGATGGTACGGAGTTTCAAGGTCGCCCTTCTCGATGATTGGACCTAATTGATTGTTTTGCTGATTCCAATGGTAGCTCCGTAAATCACTACGGGAATCTTGGACCCTAAATCCTTTGAGAGGATGTGCCGATGTCCGGTTCAGTCCGTTCCTTTCCAGTGTGGTGAGCTCTGCGCTCACTCGAGCCAAGAAATGACGATTGCTTATTGATAACCGAGCGGCGGTAGCGCTAAAAAGTTAAGTCCACTGTTTCTGTGGCCGCACCGCGAGGTGAGAGTACGAGCTGTATTAGGTATTTTCCATTGAAAATACCCACGGTGCCTTCGGTTACAGCGAAAGCCGCCCAGCCCGGGGCCACGGCGTTGTGACGCCGGGGTAGCCCCAGTCCTCGATGATCACGTGACCGGCTGTGCGCGAGCAAGGAAGCGACTTTTGCCCAAGTAATTAATAGGTAAAGATGTGTAGTGCTGAAGCCCTGAATAAGGCCTTCACACGGTTATAGACTGAACTTCTAGTTTTGGTGAAAGATATTTAGTGAATCGATTTCAATGGATGGTACGAGCGGGTGCGGCCATGGCCGTTGTCGCCTGCTCCACCGTACTGTTCATCTCGCCTTCCAACGCTTCCAATCTCCCCACGGGTCTCGGCGTGGATCGTCTAGTCCATGAGAGTTTTGACGGCTTCTCGTTACCCTCGTCACTTACGGCCCTAGTGGCTGAACGTTCCAGCGCTCTCCTGCCGTGCATCACGACCGTTTCGCAAGGGGTCGGCCAGTGCTCCGCATCGAGCGGGGCCTACGACGATGGCGAGGGCAGCCAAATGCTTCTGACCGACGCCTCGGCTGAAGGTCCCAACGCCTCGGGCATCGCCGTGAAGCAGGCCTTCGCTTCGTCCCGGGCGCTGTACGCACAGTTTGAAACTCAGTCCTACGGGGCCGGCGGAGGTGCGCGAACGATCTGGCTGATGGATGCATCGAGCGCCACGCCCATGATTCCCTCGGCCGATGGGACCGGCGGCTACGGCAGTGCCACGGCCGGTATACCGGGGGGATTCCTCGGCATTACCTTGGACGCCTCTGGCGCGTCAGCGCTGACCAATGGTGATGCCTGTCCGTCCAACGGCTGGTCATCGCGTTCATCTAACCCGAACCAAGTTGTGGTCAAGGCCCGTGACACCAGCGCCGCTAAGGGGACGTCGGGTTACTGCTTTGTCTCCTCCACGGAACAACAGATCGGATCGTTGAGCACCAAGACTTCCACGCTCGGCTCTCTGCACCAGGCCGACGTGACCGATGGTTGGCAGCGAGTCTTTGTCAGCATCTTGCCCCCGAGCTTCACGGCGGATCTCGCCCAGTTGACGGTGGCCGTCGACGCCGCTGATGGTCGAGGGCTGCGGACCGTTCTCGATATCTCCTTGCCCAACTGGGCCTGGTCGACAGATGGCACCAACGTCCCCTCGTTGCTTCGCTTCGGTATCTCGGCTTCGAATCCAACCAGCGGTTCGGCCTCGGACGTAGTGGCGCTTCGCAATCTCGATGTGGTCACGATCGCTCCGGTGGCCACCGTTCCGTCCGAACCCCGCAACGTTGGCGTTCAGTGGAGTAGTCCCGTCGGCGGTTTCGTAAACGCCACCATTACGTGGACCGCACCACTGTCGGACGGCTTCAGCGCCATTACCAACTACACCGCCACGGTTAATGGCGATACCTGCAACCAACTAACGCTCACTACCCCCGTTCTGACCTGCACCGTTACCAACATTCCGGCCGGAGACGCCTACACCGTGGCCGTGGTGGCGACGAATGAAATCGGTGACTCTGACGCTGGCGTGACCGTGTCGCGCGTCAATGCTCAATCGCAGACGATCACTCTGCCCACGACTAGCAACGTGGTCTTCGGCACCACGCCTCCGCGACTTTCACCCTCATCCTCGTCCGGCCTGCCAGTAGCGATGAGCGCGAGCGGCGCCTGCACGATGGCCAATGGTCAGTTGATGATGGCTCAGGCCGGAACGTGTACGGTCACGGCCACGCAGGTCGGTTCTCTCTCCTTCGAAGCCGCTACCCCAGTTGTTCGCACTTTTAACATCATCCCGGCCCCGGCCGTCATCAAGGTGCAACCCATCTCGGTCGTCGTCGATGGTGGCGGACACCCCGTCGTGGTAACCGCCACACCGCCAGTACTACCCACGATCGTCTCGTACTGCCCAGTGGCTTCACCCACTCAGTGCTCCGCCATTGCCCCCTCGGCCGTTGGTACGTACATCACAACGGTGAGGTCGGCGTCGACGAACTACACCGTGGCCCCCGTGGTCACCACCGTGGATGTTTTGCCATCCACGACGAACTTGCCCCCCGAAGCCGGTGGTCCGAAGTTCGGTACCAACCGCAACGTCACGATGACGCTCCAGCCACCAAGTGATCCCAATGCTGCCTCGACGGTGCAGACCAGTGGTAGCGGTTTCACCGCCGGGGCACCGGTGGCCATCGCGGTAACCGGCCAAGAGTCGCTGGGAACATTTACCATTCCCACGATTGGCAATGCCGCCACAATTACGAGTGCGTTGTCACCATCATCGGGTGCCACCACGGTGCAGTCGGCCACGTTGATGAACGCCGTACTGGCATCGGATCTTTCAACCGGCAATGCCATCGCCTATCCCTTCGGCAATTTCCCCGGGGCCGGTGACTACATAGTGGTCACGATGTCCTCTTCGGGTTTTGTGCCGGGCTCAACGGTCTCCACGCTGCTGCACTCCACGCCCATCGTGATAATCACGTCGACGGCCGATGCCAACGGCGCGGTCACCATTCAGGCGCCCATACCGGCGTCCTTCGCCGGTCAGTCACACAAACTTGTCATTAACGGCACCTATCTCGCGTCGACGACGAAGGCCAACAGTGACGGCACCGTGTCGGCGACCACCGCCGTGCCGGCCGACCTGCTGGCCCGACTTGAACCAACGACTCAGCTTGTAGTCACGGCGATTGACCAGGCCAACCCC
>Ga0114968_10002424_pt1 | contig 14234 bp, 15 predicted proteins | sample M_130807_EF_Meta_FD_87020 | JGI IMG/M metagenome (GOLD analysis project Ga0114968, IMG submission 87020) | Freshwater microbial communities from Lake Montjoie, Canada to study carbon cycling - M_130807_EF_MetaG | ecosystem: Environmental > Aquatic > Freshwater > Lake | place: Lake Montjoie... | reverse complement strand
TAGAGAAAATAGGCAAAAAAGTTCTATATATAGTGCTATTATGTTTTTAGAATTTTTGCCTGATCTGACGGAAATGAGCCATTGAGCGAAGAAGCACAGCCCGGAATACAGGAAAGCGAGAAGGATGCGGCAGTAGTCAATATTGGCTCTAAGCCGCCAGCCTTTGCTGTTCCAGAATCAGCCCCTTTTGTGGGCAAGGTAAAACTCCCCTCAAAATTTGGTGAACTGCAAATGCGCTTTGAAGCGCTAGGTATGCAGCAACGATTGATTGTCGCCGCTGCCGCACTGTTATTTATCTCTGCCCTGACTTTTGTGATTGTTTCTGGTCGCAGCAAAGATGACTATCGCGTGCTGTTTTCGAGCGTTAACGAGCGTGATGGGGCTGCGATTGTTGCCGCTTTACAGCAGATGAACGTACCTTATAAATTTACCGAGGGCGGCGCTGCCATTTTGGTGCCTGAATCCTCGGTATATGAGACGCGCTTGCGCCTTGCTGGCCAGGGTTTACCCAAGGCTGGCAATGTTGGGTTTGAGCTCCTTGAAAATCAAAAGATGGGCACTAGCCAATTTGTTGAGCAGGTGAACTATCAACGTGGACTCGAGGGAGAATTAGCGCGCAGCATCAGTTCTTTGGCACAAGTTAAATCTGCCAGGGTGATGTTGGCGATTCCAAAGCAAACCGCATTTATGCGCGAGCAGGAAAAGCCTACTGCATCGGTTGTTGTAACAATGCACCCAGGCCGTTTCTTGGACACTCAGCAAGTTGCTGCGATTACTAATTTAGTGGGCTCCTCGGTACCGAATTTAGGGCCAGCCAATGTCACGATTGTAGATGCCGAGGGTAGTTTGTTGGCCCCAAATGCGCAGCGCCTTATGGGCTTAGATAGTAATCAGCTCAAGTATGTTGCTGAGTTAGAGGGCGCTCTATCAAAACGCGTGCAATCAATCTTGGAGCCAGTGACTGGTAAAGAGAATGTGCGCGCTCAGGTCACAGTCGATATGGACTTTGGTGAGCTGGAGCGCACCCAAGAAACCTTTGGCCGCAACTCTCCACCAAATCAATCATCGATTCGCAGTCAACAATCCAATGAGGCTGCAGCGCCAAATCCATCAGCGTCTGGCGTACCAGGAGCCTTGACAAATCAGCCTCCTGGCGCAGCACAGGCGCCCATTAATGCGCCTACTGGGGCCGCCGCAAACACCGGTCCGCAAAATTTGAATGCGCCGCCTACAAGCTCTTCCTCTAGCACTAACAATATTAAAAAAGATTTAACGGTTAACTACGAACTAGATCGTGCGATTGAGCGTATCAAGTCTGAGAAAGGTAAGGTCAGAAGGGTTTCTGCAGCTGTGGTGGTGAACTATAAGCAACCTACTGGTGTTGATAAGGATGGTAAACCGCTTAAGCCCGTACCCTTTAGTGCAAAAGAGCTTGTCCAGATTAATAACCTTGCCAGGGATGCGGTAGGCTTTACCGAGCAACGTGGCGATAGCGTGAGTGTCGCCAATATTCCCTTTAAGATTGAAGTGCCAGATGAGCCAGCCTTTTACAAGCAGCCTGGCTTTATTGAGCTTAGTAAAGAATTCTTTAAATTTGCCATCATTTTGGGATCGCTAGGCATTATGTTCTTTGGTGTGGTTAAGCCACTACTCTTTCCAAAGAAAGTCGACGATGCTTTGGAAGAGCAGCGTATTGAAGAAGAGTTTGATGAGAAGATCAAAGCCGAGATGGCGCAGATGGATCCAAAAATGCGCGAGAAGCGGCGGATGGAGATGGAGTTATTAAAAGAGCGTCAGCGTATTGCTGATGAAGAAGAGCGTCAGCGTCTTGAAGATGAGAAAAAGAAGATGGACGAAGAGCGTATTCGTCTTGAGGATGAGAAAAAGCATGAGTATGAATCGCTTCTCAAATACGCTACAGAGTTTGTTGCCGATAATCCCAAAGTGGTATCCGCCATTTTTAAAGAGTGGCTAGCTGAGGATGCTAATAAAACCAATGCTGCAAATGTAGCTGCCACTGCTGCAGGTTAAGATGAAGAGTAAATATCATGGCCGATGAAGAAGCCCTAGCACCAAAAAGCCTCTCGATTGCAGAGGCGCTTAAAGAGGGCGTTAAGGGTGCAACTCAAACGGGCCTCTTAAGTTTTGATGAGCTTGATGGTGCCTCACGTGCTGCGGTTATTCTATTGGCGGTTGGCCCAGAATCGGCAGCAAACGTCTTGCGCACCATGACGCCATTTGAGGTACAAAGGCTGTCGGGAAAGATGGCGGTCGTGCGCTCCTTAAGTCGCGACTTAGTTTTACAAGTGCTCCGACAATTTAAAGAAGTCACGGAAAATAATTCCCAGGTGGCCTTTGATACCGATGACTTTATGCAGAACATGCTGACTAAGGCTATGGGAGCAGAAGGCGCCTCTGATTTGCTCGGTCGTCTGGAATCCACCTTGGATATGTCTGGTATCGAAACACTTAAAAGGATGGAGCCGGATGTTCTGTATGAGATGATCAAGGGTGAGCATCCACAAATTGTCGCAACTGTGATGGTGTTCTTAGAGCCTGGCCAAGCAGCTTCTGTTTTGAAGCTCTTCCCAGATGATTTGCGTAATGAATTGATTCTTCGTGTTGCTTTGTTAGAAAAAGTTCAACCAGCCGCTCTGAAGGAGTTAAATGAAGTGATGTCACGTTCTGCTGGTCCAGATGCAGACTTCCGCAGAAGTACTGTTGGTGGCGTAGTACCTACCGCCGAAATTCTCAATATGCTTTCTGGCGGCCTTGATAAACAAGCGCTTAAAATCATCAGAGACTTTAATGTTGAATTGGCCGATGCGATTCAGGAGAAGATGTTCGTATTCGAAGACTTCAACGATATCGAAGATCGCTCACTACAAACCTTGCTCTTAGAGGTTCCGCAAGAAACACTCATCATTGCTCTAAAGGGCGCCAGTCCAAAACTTCGCGACAAGCTGTTCAAAAATATGGCCAAGCGCGCTGCTGATGGTGTGCGCGAAGATTTGGAAACGCGCCCACCAGTCAAGGTGCAAGAAGTCGAAGAAATGCAAAAAGAAGTTATTCGTATCGCCCGCAACTTGGCTGAAGAAGGCCGCATGATCATGGAAAGGGGCAAGTCAGCCGATGCCTTCCTCTGATGAGGACTCCCTGCTGACGAGGTGGGAGCCGCCCTCCTTTGATCCTCCAAAGCCCCCCAAGCCTCCAAAGGTTGCGCCCATTCTTTATCCCACGGTTGAAGAGGTGGAGGCGATACGCGATAGCGCTTATAACGAGGCTTATGAGTTAGGTAATAACCAAGGTTTTGTTGAAGGCCGTGATGCTGGTTATAAAGAAGGTAAAGAATCTGGCTATCGTGAAGGCTATCAACAAGGGTATGCCGATGCCGATAATGAGACTCATCGCCTACAGGCTGCACTTGGAGAATTATTAAATGCGCTCACAGGTATGCCAGAGGCGATTGCTCAGCCGCTTACCGAGTTTGTCTATCAAACTGCAGCGCGCTTAGCAGCAAATCATTCTATGGAACGCGCTCCGTTCGTAGCGGCGGTTCAAGAAGCGCTCATGCGCTTACCACGCCCAGGTGAAAATCTCTATCTGCGACTGAACGGGCAAGAGGTAGAGACCTGGAAAAAAATTGTGGAAGACCCAGGACTCCCATTTAACTGCACTATTTTGGTTGATGCAGATGTCAAGCTTGGTCACGCGTATGTTGAAGTAAGTGGTGCTCGCATTGATGTTGGTGAGCAAGCGCGCACCGCATTGGTCAGGGCTGCGTTAGGTTTGGATCGAAATGCTGATGAGCAAATACTGCATGGCATTGATGAAGTACCTTGGCAAGATGGTCCGATTGCATCATCAGGTGATGAGGTAAAACCAGAGTGAGTCATTTGCAGCCTGCTGAGTTAGCAAATCAATTAGAGGTGCGCAAGCAACACTTACTTGAAGCACCGCTGTCAATTCGTGAAGGTAAGTTAAAGCGCGTTTCTGGAATTGTGCTGGAGGTTGAGGGTTTGCCAATGAGTATTGGCACTGGCGCAACCATCCTTTCTGAGTTGGGCGGCAAAACCTACGATGCAGAGTGTATTGGCTTTAATGGTGCGATTACCTACCTGATGCCGATTGATACGATTGAGGGCATTTCTCCAGGCGCTTTGGTGTACCCAGCAAATACTCCTTTTGATTCAGGTAAGGGCTACACCTCAAGCAGTATTGGTGACCCACTGCCGATCGGTGAGAGTTTATTAGGCAGGGTAGTCGATGGCTTTGGTCGACCAATCGATGGTAAGGGGTATGGTGAAAAACAACTTACGCCATTTATTCAGCGCAACTTAAATCCTCTTGATAGAACGCCAATTCACGAACCTTTGGATGTGGGTATCCAAGCTGTCAATGGTTTATTGACAGTGGGTCGTGGGCAACGTGTCGGTATTTTTTCTGGTTCTGGTGTCGGTAAGAGTGTCTTGCTCGGAATGTTGGCACGTAATTGTGTAGCCGATGTGATTGTGATTGGCTTAGTGGGGGAGCGGGGCCGTGAAGTTCGTGAGTTTTGTGAAGATACCTTAGGCTCCGAATCCCTTAAACGCGCCGTTGTTGTAGCGGCTCCAGCGGATGCATCACCCCTGGCAAGATCCAAAGGTGCCTTGTATGCAACCGATGTGGCTATTTGGTTTCGCGACCAAGGAAAACATGTTGTCTTGATTGTGGACTCCCTAACACGCTACGCTATGTCCTTGCGAGAAATTGGCCTAAGCTTAGGCGAGGCACCGGTTGCTCGCGGCTATCCTCCCAGCGTCTTTGCTCGAATGCCCGAGTTGGTTGAGCGAGTGGGAAATGGTGCAAATCCCGACGGATCGATTACCGCCTTTTATACGGTTTTACTTGAGGGGGATGATACGAATGATCCGGTCGCTGATACAGCACGGGGTATTTTGGATGGCCATTTTTTCCTCTCTAGAGAGTTAGCTGATAGTGGACACTATCCCGCAATTGATGTTGAAAAATCGATTTCTCGGGTAATGCCTAAAGTCGTCTCCAAAAAACATTTGCTCTCAGCGCGCCGTCTAAAGCAGCTTTATAGTCGGTATATGCGGGGAAGAGATCTAGTCTCGATGGGCGCTTATATCGCCGGAACAGATCCTGAATTAGATGCTGCTCTTAAAGCGTGGCCCAAAATCCAGGCATTTTTGCAGCAAGATTCAGAGGTTATGGTGCCCATTGAGCAGACCGAAAAGCTCTTATTTGAGATAGCACCCTAGATAGCTCAACACATTAGCTCAATAAAAAATGTCTGCCATTGAACTTTTACTTCGCTTAGCCAAAATTCGTGAGGATCAGGCCATGGCCCGTGCTAAAAGAGCTGCCGGCCAAGTAAATCAAACAAAAGCCTTTAAAAATCAAGTACTTGAATACGCTAAAGATTACGAAATTCAAATGTTAGGAGCCTCTCAAGAGAGCGTGACAGTCTCTTTTATTCAAGATGCCAATGCCTTTCGAGAAAAGCTGATTCAGAGCTCCCTAGAGATAGATGGTCAAATTCAGGGTCTCTCAAGAGCTTCGGAAGAGATTTTAATGACTGCGACACAGGCTCGAATGCGTACTCGCGGATTGACTAAATTGGTGGATAAAAAGCGACAAGAAGCCCGAAAAAAGAGGGATAAGTCAGAGCTGAGTCAGTTTGAGGATAGTTATGCCGCCAGACTGAGTATCAACTCTGGCACGAAAGATGCATAGTAAGAAGTGTTCCTTTTGGAGAGGCTATGCCAACAGTAAGTCAAATTCAGATGCAAGCAGCTGCTAGTAGCGTAAATAACGCTATGGCCAAGCCTGGCTCTTCGCCAGGTAGATCTGCTACGCCCGGTGGCTTTGAGGCGTTTTTAGCTGCGCTTGACCAAACCCGAGCTTCTCGCCTCAATGCAAGTACTAATTCAGATCGATTTGGCAGCCAAAACACCTTGCCTGTAGCATCAAGAGGGCAAAATTTGCCGATCTCTATTAAAACTACTCAAGATGCTGCAAAAAGTTCCGATCCAATGCAGCTTTTAATGGCCCAGTTAGCTGCCCAAGGTTTATTAGCTCAAAATGCTGCGCTTCAAAATGCCAGCGCTATCGATCAAGCAGCGCTTGGGGGCCCCGCTAACGGGCCAATGAATATTCAAGCATTAATGGCAAGTCTAAATGCACAAGGAAGCGGCGCTTCCCAAGATTTGATGGCTTTAATGGGTCAGCAGCTTGACTCTAAGCAAGCTGCATTAATTAGCCAAGCATTGACCAAAGCGATGAAAGCCAGTGGTCAGACCCCAGATGCCTTAATGCAAAGCCAGGTTGCTGCGCTATTGCAATCTTTGCAAGCTGACCCTGCTCAGTATTCTCAAAATCTAGCTTCAGGTCAAACCCCAGCGCAAATGGCTAGCGCTATTCAGGCTTTGGCTCAGGAAAAAGGCATCATATTGCCACCTGAAATTCAGACTCAATTAACCAGTTTGATCAATCAGGGTAGCGCAGAAACTGCTGGCATAAAGTTAATTAGCGTACAAAGCGATGCTACTGTTCAGGCTGGAGCGGTTGACCCTACGAAAGCTAGTACGATTCAAAGCCTGACTGAAGGTAAGTCAGCACAGGTCATGACCACTGCAGTCGATAAGCTATCAAAAGGTAAGACTTTGGATGGCTCTTTGGCTTTGAATGGTGTTGGCGACAAAAAGCCCGTAAGCAAGTCTGGCTCGATGGCTGATAATGGGGTATCTGCTTTAGCAAAAGATCAAAGCGAGGCAGCTAAATCTACTAAAGTGGATCAGGCTGATTTGAGCGCACTAAACATCTCAAATAGCGGTCTTGCAAGACTAGATAACCAATTTAGTACGGCTACCCAAAAAATGGAGCTCAAGGCTTCGGAAGTATCTTTAGCATCTGGCCCACTTCATGCTGAAGTGATGAGCGCCGCTAAATCTGGTGGCGGTCGAATTATGCTTGAGTTAACCCCTCCAGAGCAGGGAACTATTCGGATAGATTTGCGTATTAATTCGGCTGGACAGGCTCACTTGATTGTTGAGGGTGCTAGCGATGCTACTAAGTCTCGCTTAGATCAAGGCGGTCAAAACCTGAAGAATGAATTTGCCCAAATGGGTCTTAATTTATCCTTGGATTTAAGGCAGGGTGGTCAGTCCCAGCAAATGCGCGATCAGGCCTCTTACAGTGGACGCCAGCCTGGCTATAGCAGTATTAGTTCAACCACCCAGAGTTTGAGCGCATCAGCCTCAATCAGTTCTATCGGTTCAGGTGATAATAGGGGTGATAGCAGCACAGTTCACCTGTATGCTTGATATTATTAAGTAAAGAGGAATAGTAATGGCTGATGAAGAGCGCGTTGAACCCACCCTAGATCCAAACGCTGCTGCCCCCCAGGCGGCTTCTGCTTTGGCAGGTGGAGAACCTTCTGACCAAGATCCTAAGCCAAAAGGTAAAGGAAAGCTTTTCGTCATTATTGGCCTAGTCATCGTGATCGTTGGCGCTGTTGGCGGCTATTTTTATATGCAGCATTCGGCTGAGGAAAAGCAACGTCAGGAGGCAGAAGCTAAGCGTCCAGAAAATATCCTCAAAAAACAATTGATGGAGCGCAAAGAAAATGCGCCTCCAATTTATATACCGCTAGATGAAATGATTGTGAATTTGCCGGGCCGTGGTGGCGAGCACTATTTACAAACCAAGATTGTTCTTAGGACAAATGACTCTTCTACCGAAGGCAAGATTAAAAATTTTATGCCAGTCATTCGTGACAAGATCATTACTGTGCTCTCTTCACGTCAAATGCAGGAATTGGCCACCGTTGAAGGCAAAGTGATGATAGCTCGTGAAATTGCCTTGGTCATTAACTCCATTATTGCCCCACAATTGACTGCTATTTATGTACTGCAACAGCAACCTAGTACTGCCGATATGCAAAATCTGGAGCGTATTGGTGCCGTTCCAAAAGAGACTTCATCCGGACAGAAAATTACCGGTGAAGCAGCTAGAGCTGCTGCAGAGTTTTGGAACGTAACCGAAATGGATTTGCCGGTACAGGCTGTGTTGTTTAGTTCTTTTGTGATGCAGTAATCAACCACTTTAGAAAGTCCATTTAAGAAATCATGGCGGCAGAGGATATCAATGTCGAGATGAATATTGACGCTGTAGATCAGCGGACAATGTTTGATAAATCGAAGATTATTGCTCGGCGGCGCATGCCGACCTTGGAGTTGATTCATGAGCGCTTTAGCCGCGCAGTCCGCTTAACTCTTTTTAATATGATCCGCGCACCCATTGAGGTGCAAATGCATCTTCCAGTTGTAAAAAGCTATCAAAACTTTGTGAATGAATTTCCTGAGAGAACCAACATTAATATTGTTGGTATTCGTCCTTTGCGGGGTGTGGGTTGTTGGATTGTGGATCCAGGAGTGGTCTACATTGCAATTGATAATATGTTTGGCGGCGAAGGACGCTTAGCTCCACGCTTAAACTTACGTGAATATACCGCCACAGAATTACGCATTATTCGTCGCTTAGTCGATGCCTTTTTAAATGAGTATGAAAAGGCATGGAAGTCCGTCTATGAGATCAAGTTTGATTTCATGCGTCAAGAAACTAATTTTGGTTTTGCAAAAATTACCTCTCCTGGCGAGATGGTGTTACATTCAAAATTCACCATTGAGATTAATGGCCGCCCGGGCGACATTGATTTGTGTATCCCGTTTTGGGTACTAGAGCCAGTCAAAAGTATTTTGTATAACAACATGCAGGGCTTTGCAACTGAGCCAGACCAGCATTGGACAGATCTTTTAAACGATCAAGTACATGAGGCGCCAGTCACAGCCGTAGCTGTTCTTGCTCGCAAACAAATGCTCTTAAGAGAGATCGCCTCTTTATCGGTCGGCGATATTATCCCCATTGAAATTAGCGATCCGGTCACAGTCTATGTAGATGGGCTGCCAGTGATCAAAGGGCAATATGGAACTAAAGATGGTCGCTATTCAGTCAAAGTAGGCACTATTCAACATCCAGCTGAGTTTTTAAAGAGCCCCTTAGAAAGCGCTCGCTTGGGTCCAAGCATGATGCGCAGTGCTGAAAAAGGCGAACTTTACGAGCAATTACCACAGGCCGTCCACAGTGACTCAGAAAACCTAGCGTCGATGGGCTCTGGAGATACAATTAGCACCATTGCAGATGGCTTAGTGCCTGACCGCTAATGCATAAATAAGGCAGAAAATAAGAGGATCACAAAATGGCTGAAAATAACAACGATTTAGCGAAATCGCTTACCAGCACTGACGTATCCGGCTCATTGCGTAAAGCTACCTTTAATAATTTGGAAGATGGCGCCAAGGCAGGTGCCGAGTTCAATGAGATTGATTTGGTGATGGATGTTCCGGTTCAGGTGACTGTAGAGCTTGGCCGTGCCAAAATGCAAATTCGCAATCTACTCAACCTGACCTATGGTTCAGTAATCGAGTTAGATATCTTAGCCGGTGAGCCTTTAGAGGTTGTCGTTAATGGTTGTCTAGTAGCTCAAGGTGAAGTGGTAATCGTGAATGATCGTTATGGTATTCGATTAACCGATATCGTGACACCAGCTGAACGTCTCCGTAAAATTAACCGCTAATTTATATGGGCTCCTCGGTCGGAGGTATGTTGCTCTTCTCATTTATTTGGCTCGCTCTTGCTGCAGCACTGATTTGGGTAGTTGCTTATCTTGTTAAGCGTGATTCGGCAATGCGCGCAAGTAATCCCCATGTCATGATTTTGGCCCAACAAGCTCTTGGCCCAAGAGAGCGTGTTCTAGTACTCAATGTATTAAATCGTATTTTGGTAGTAGGGCATACGCCGACTCAAATTAATCTAATCGCTGAATTAGAGCCCGAGGATGTAGCAAACTTAAAGCCTCAAACCCCGAGTGTAGATTTTGCTAATCACTTGCGGCAGTTTGTGAAAAGGAAGCTCGGTTGAAGCGCAAAGTATTTTGGTGGTCGATTGGCATTACAGCCCTGATCGGACTATTTCCTTTATTTGCCTGGAGTCAAACACTACCCTTAGTAACAGCTAAACAGGTTGGTGGTGGAACAACTTATGCAGTGCCTGTCGAAACGATCATTGCTCTAACGGCCTTGAGTTTTTTGCCAGCTGCTTTGGTATTGATGACAAGCTTTACTCGAATATTGATTGTGTTTTCTTTGCTGCGTCAGGCTTTAGGCCTAACAACGATGCCCCCGAATATTGTCTTGATTGGTCTTTCTTTCTTTTTGACCATCTTTATCATGAACCCGGTATTTGAGTCTATCTATCAAAACGCTTACCAGCCTTATGCATCTGGAAAAATGGGATTCCCACAGGCAGTTGAGGTAGGAGCAAAACCCTTAAAAGAATTTATGCTCAAGCAAACGCGAAGAGATGATTTAAATCTTTTTGCCAAAATGTATGGCAAAGAAATTAGCGCTCGCGAGGATGTGCCGTTCACGGTCCTCATCCCAGCATTTGCTATCTCAGAAATTAAAACAGGATTCTTAATAGGCTTTGTCATTTACTTACCATTTCTAGTAATTGACTTTGCGGTGGCGAGTATTTTGACTTCGCTTGGTATGGTGATGGTCTCGCCCATGATGTTTTCTTTACCCCTAAAGCTGATTGTCTTTGCTTTGGCTGATGGCTGGGCTCTTCTGTCGACATCATTAGTGCAAAGCTATATTAATTAATCGCCATGGAGAGCGGTGTCATCATCGATTTGGTATATCAGGCTCTGCGAATGGCAGCTATTTTGGCAGGTCCCATATTAATGGCACTGTTAGTTGTTGGCTTGATCATCGGTATTTTGCAAGCTGCAACTTCGGTGAATGAATCCACTGTCGCTTTTGTGCCTAAGCTGATTGCTTTTGGGGTGGTGGTCCTAGTCATCGGCCCAGTCACCCTCGCACTGTTTACTGATTATATTAAAGAGCTTTTTGCGCGCATACCAGGTTTGGTGAACTGAGTTATGTTGACTATCACCGGTCTTCAGATTGAGCAGTACATGGCAATCTTTATGTTTACTTCCCTCAGAGTTTTTGGATTGTTCTTAACGACTCCCATGTTTGCGTTTAGAACATTACCAATGCAATTTCGTGTACTGATTGCAATCGCATTTGCATTTTATATGATGCCCATAATCGCCGGTGGGCAAATTCCTAATCCTGGCAGTATGACTTTTTTTGCATCCGCAATTGAGCTTGCTATCGGTGCATTTATTGGCTTTACGATTCGTGTTGGTTTTATGGTGATCGATGTTGCTGCTGAAGTGCTGTCATTTCAGGCGGGATTTAGTTTTGCCTCAACCTACTTTCGAGACCCTGCACTCGATTCTGGGTTGGTTGGACAATTTTTAGGTTTGATTGTGATCGCCCTTGCGTTTGCATTAAACATTCATTTGGTACTCATCGACATTGTTTTACAAAGCTTTAAAACAATACCGGTAGGTGTATGGCCTAGCGCTTGGTCTTCAAAAGGCTTGGTAGATTTAGTTTCGGCATCATTTCGCTTAGGGCTGATCTTGTCCATGCCCGTGCTGCTAGTCTATATGATGTTCAATTTAACCCAGGCATTTTTAGGAAGAACAAGCCCGCAGATGAATTTGTTCTCTGTTGGTTTTGCTGTTAGCATCCCCTTAGCATTCCTGGTTATATTTATGATACTTCCTGATTTACAAATTGTTTTGGAGCGATCCCTTGAAAACCCGATGCAACTTATTCGCCAAGGCACAGAAACTCCTGATGCAAAATAAATCTCTTCCTTATGTCCTGGCTATCAGCTTATTTATATCTGCATTTAGCGTTAGCTTTTTAGTACAAGCTCAGGCCAGCTCTGAGCTACCACTAAGCGGTTCAATAGAAGAGTGGCTTACCCCCGAACAAAAAAATAAGTTGAATCAAAGATCTCTCGATCAAGCCCCAACTGGCCCTGAAGAGTGTGAACTGAAATATCCATTTCCAGCTGCCTCATCTAAAAACCCGTATGCTGAAAGTGGCCAAGAGATTTGTAAGAAATTGCAAATTCGTGGGCAAAGAATGGTTTGTGAAATTAATTCTTTAATTGCCGAAAAGCCGGCAGGCCCCAGCACTACCGGCTCTAAGATCGAGTTGGCTGCTTGGGCAAGGTGCAATGCAAATGTAGCCAATATCTTGATTGATGGTTATTACATGGCTGCTAGTGAAATTGAGCGTCGCTTGCAAATCTGTAGCTCTAATTTTTACGCAGACCCAGGCAGAGTGCCAAAGCGGGAAGATTGGTATCAGCGCTTTTTAAATTGGGCTACCAGTAATGACCGGACGCCACCGCCCACGGACGAGGCCTTAGAGCTAGCGTTCAAACAGTCCACCCCACTAGATAGTAAGAGGGATATCCCTGGGCTCATGAAGTGTGAGTGGATGTTTTCCCGCAGTCGCTCGCCGGTGATTGATGTGCTGCCAGGTGGAAGCCCCATGGATCCGAGCACAGCCCCAGCGATTACTCCCGCAAAAAAGGCTGCACCTAAGAGGAAGGCTGCTCAATAAGTCTTCACTTTGTTTATGCAATTAGCTTACGCATTGATTTATATGGCAATATAAACACTATTTCAATAAATGCCGTTAAAAAACTTATGAAAATAATTAATTACACCCCTCGATCTGTAGTCTCGGTCAGTTTTTTGCTAAGTATGTTGATTGCCGGCAATGCGCTATCTAGCGACTCGAATAATGCTCCCGCCCCAGTTAAAGTAGCACCCGAAGCGCCAAAGGTAGCCACACCAGCTCCCTCTGGCGATGACCTAATGAGCAAGGCTTTGTTTGAGAAGATCAGCAAAGGCTCTGGTGACATTGTGATTCGTACCGGTGATTTACCTGCCGGCGCTGCGCCAGCTGAAATAAAGGTAGCAGCTAAGCCTAAGGCCGCAAAAGTGGAGGCAAAACCTGTTGAAAAAGAGGTGCATGCTGTGCACTGGTCTTATATTGAAGGCCCTGGTGGTCCTGAGGACTGGGGTAACCTAAGTAAAGATAACTTAGCATGCTCAAAAGGAAAAACCCAGTCCCCCATTAATATTAATGTGGATAGGGCAGTAAAGGCAGAGCTATCTCCCTTAGAGTTCCTCTACAGGCCTGCTCCCTTGTCGATTGTCGATAATGGCCACACTGTAATGGTCAATTATGGCGAAGGTAGTAATTTGATGGTTGATGGCCGTCAGTACCGCCTAGTCCAATTTCATTTCCATAAGCCTAGCGAAGAAGCGATTAATGGCGAGCGAACCGATATGGTGGCTCATTTGGTACACCAACACCATGATGGCAGCTTAGCGGTAGTCGCTATTTTGATGAACACAAAACCACTGGGAAGTACTAAGAAATACTGGTGGCAAAAAGACGAAGTAAAGGGTAATGGCCTCATTCAAACTCTTTGGAATAATTTGCCCCTCACTAAGGGTAAAACGGAGATGCCTGCAGTAACGATCGATATAAATCAGCTGTTGCCAGCAGATAAGAGTTTTTTCACCTACATGGGTTCCCTCACAACCCCACCATGCAGTGAAAATGTGATGTGGTTTGTGATGAAAAACCCAATTTATGTGAGTGAAGAGCAGGTACAGAACTTTGATCGCATTTATCCGATGAATGCCCGACCTTTGCAGCCCAAAGGCGATCGTTTAATCAAAGAGACCAAGGGTAGCTAAGCAAGCAGTAGTAGTCGCCCAATAGCCCTGATTGGCAGGTTTTGCCCCAATCTTTGCAGATGGGTATTTCAAACCGGCAAAATTTGCCACTTAAGAATAAAAAGCCCTAGTAATAGGGCTTTTTTACTATTTCTAGCGCATTTTTGATTGTAGCTGCCTATATCTTTAAAACCTACTCAGCTTAGCTACTACCTATATCTTTCTCAAAAGGTAACTTTGGCACGGACTTTGCATATTCATATCTGAGGACTATCCCCTCAGGTTTTATTTCCCCAATAGGGAGGAGATTGAATGAACTTAGTGCCGCAGTACGACCCACTTACTTTTGGCGAAAACGCATTTAAATTGCGTACTTTCCGTCAACAAGTCCTGGGTAACAACTTGGCAAATTCTGATACCCCGGGCTTTAAGGCGCGGGATATTCGCTTTGCTGATGTACTGAAGGCTCAGTTAGAGGGGGTCACATCTTCTCAAGGGGTTAACTTAGCAACTACGCATTCAGCACATATCCCAGGAAAAGTGCCAC
>Ga0114968_10002423_pt1 | contig 14242 bp, 9 predicted proteins | sample M_130807_EF_Meta_FD_87020 | JGI IMG/M metagenome (GOLD analysis project Ga0114968, IMG submission 87020) | Freshwater microbial communities from Lake Montjoie, Canada to study carbon cycling - M_130807_EF_MetaG | ecosystem: Environmental > Aquatic > Freshwater > Lake | place: Lake Montjoie... | reverse complement strand
TTTTAGCACTGTATATGTATTGTACCTCCTTTTTGTATAGCGTAGTTCATTGACGAAACCATTCGCAGAAGGATCTCCAATACGTTTTACTTGATCTACTAAATCAAACGAAAAGTTTCTGAAGAATTCTTTGATTTTAAGTGCTTCAATACCAAAGGCGATGCAAAGACCAGCTTCACTACAAATGGCTTTAAGGTACATTTCACGCCGTTTATGTTTCGTACGATTCATAAAAGATTGAATACGTGAAGCAACCTTTTCAAGATTCGCCTGGGGAGTAACCGGCTTAACAACCTTGTGTGTAACCGGCTTAACAACCTTGTGTGTAACCGGCTTAACAGCCTTGTGTGTAACCGGCTTGACAGCCTTGTGTGTAACCGGCTTGACAGCCTTGAGAACAGTTTTGGCTACACAGTCACCTTGTTTATTTTTTCGTGTTCCGTTGGGACAACGCTTCGCCTTAACTTTGGGTGTAGCTGCTTTAGGATTAGGAAGTACTTTGGCTATACAATCACCGTGTTTATTTTTTCGTGTACCATTTGGGCAACGCATACATTAGAGGTTTATTTTATGTCTACGTGTTTTACGTTTACCTCCATATCCTGCGAATCCTCTAACAAGTCCTTTTAATTTTTGATTTGCGTAATATCCCTGCTTAAAAGGCATAGCTGCTAATGGAATCAAATGTGATTTTCTAGTCACATCATATTTTTGAATCGATGCCTGTTCTACCTCATTTGGTACATAGCCATTTTTTGACGCATACCAAAGAAATTCTGGATCGGTTCTTAATTCTGGTGATGCAAAACGCAATGCCATACCATTATTCATGATTGCCGTCATAACTGCATATTGATCGTTTTTTAATTCAGGTGCATATTCTAATGCCATACCATTTTGTTTAATTGCAGTCATGAAAATATCTGTATCATCTTTTAGACCACGTGCATAACGTAATGCAAGACCATTTTGTGCGACTGCCGCCATGATGACCTGATGATCATTTCTTAATTCAGACGGTACATATTGTAAAATAGATCCATTTTTTGAAACTGCAGCCAAAACCACATCTTTGTCTTTTTTTAATTCGGGAGGTGCATACATGTATGCAAGCATGTTTTGTGATATATCTTCTATAATATCTTCCTTATTCATATCATTAGAATGAGATTATCTTTTCTTTTTTCAAGGTTAATGTATCCATTCCTCCAATGACTTCTACTTCTTCCGTTTCCTTTTCTACAATGGGTTCCACCACGTCCTCTTTTTTCTTATATTCTGCCGTAGGTGCTAACTCTACAGTTAATTTGTGGCACCATTCATTCAAGGTTTTGTGTTCTACCACGGTATACTGTAATGAATTCACACCATCCATTTTCCATTGTAATTGATCTGCAATCAACCTTTCATTTTTAAACCCTTCTACAACCATAGGATCTCTCGTTTTAAAAATATCATTGGTTGTCTCCATTTCTTTCCCTTCTTTAGGTTCAGAAGGACGATACACTGGATCACTTATACGATGGGCTAACGCATCATCTTCACCACCCCATCCATAAAAGGTATTGGGGAATCCATTCATACGTTTGAATACTTCTTTGGATACACGAAGAACGCGGCCTAAAAAGAAATCAGAGCCGTCATATTTCGAAGGACTGATTAAATCGCCAAGATGCATGATACCTTTTCCGTCATCGGTATAATATTTGTGAATTACATCTTGTGTCATTAAAATGTCTACGTCGTGCAAGACAAATGTAGTTATGCTTGGTAAATGTTCGATACAAAAATCGTATCCAATGTTTAGTAGGGTACCACGATTAAATTTCTTCCCGTCATTACTTTGTTCAATGACCAAAATGGGAAGATTTTTATAATGGTTTAAAAAGGAAGTTAATTGTTCTGCACGGTTTTGGCTTCCATCATCGCGATAAGGTACTAAGATAATGGTTTTATTATCCTCTCCTTTTGTATCCTTGCATGACAATATATTTAAAGATGCCTTGGATGGGCGTAATGATTTTACTTTTTTCGAATCTAGTTCATACATGTTCTTTTGTGGTGTTAACAAGGAACCGACAGAGTTACATAAATCGGCAACATAATCATAAATAAAATCTTTTGTATAATGGGAATGATAAAACTTCATTGCATTTTGTGCAATGCGTTGACAAATATCGTCATGATCTTTACACCATTGTATGACTTCACCTAAATCACTCAAGTCATGTTTCACACGAATACAATGTGCCTCTGCAATATCTTTATCTGTAATGAGTGATTTTTGAATCATGGGTTCAAACCACAACGTAAACCGTGAATCAACATTCAAAATACAAAACCCTAATTTGAACAACGACCCAAAACGGTAGGCAGCAGAGTTACCCTCTACATTAATGACAAATTTGCATAGTGTCTGCTGTTCCATGGAGATACGATTCTCTTCGGGCGAACTACCCTTGTATTCGACATGAAGACCGTCTTCCTTTTGCACAGCCTTGATTCGATCTGTGAACCGAGTAATGCGTGCATTTAATCCCTCGATTGTGCCTTCACGTGTCAATTGGTCTAGCCTCATACGTGGATTTGTTTCAGGTGTATTCCCGCAACCCGTACCTTGTCCTCTCCATATAAATTCTACTTTTCTCTTTTCCCAAGGAAGAGGTGTCATCTTCGTACTATCATTTTTACATTTTAATTCACCTCCTTGATAAGAAGCAAAGAATTTTTCGTTACAAATGTCTTCCCAATCATCGCCTGTAGGAAATGGAAAATCTGCATGATCTACCGTGGTAGTTTGTGCAACTACTGGTATAAAGGGTTTACCCTTGTATTCTTCCTTCATGTCCACGTCACCATAAATGGAGTCAAAGGATTCTTTCCAATCTTTACGTAAATGGGGGAAATCTTTACGTGTCATGAAAAAGAGACAATCATTGACTTTACGGTGACTACACGTTTCTATCAACATGTCATATATCTGTGGTAAATAAGCCTCATTTGGATCCTTGTCCATACTCTTTTTCTCAGTACGTAACAAACAATTGGTGGCGTGCCACGTGGTTCTATCCTCTGACGTTTGTTTCTTCTTTTTGCCGGGCAACGATTCCATAAATTCTTCAAAATTTTTGATATTAAAATCATTCGTGTAATTCACGTTGTACATTAAAATAAAATTACAAAGCTTATTGTTCTTGATTCTTACAAAAATACCTGTTTTCATTTTCGACCAATAATAATCAAGGGTAGTATCAAAACTATCAGGTGTTGTACGATAAATGTCAAACGAACACCTTTCTTTATGGTACACCGATGTGTACGCGGAAGGAATAATATCACGCACGGATACACTGAGTTGTTCTTTTTCTTTTTCTGATTCAATACAGGGGAACATGGTTGGATTCAAAACGGCGTGTTCAAATGATTTAGATTCATCAAAACAATTTGCAAAAGACTTGCCATTTTGAACAACAAATGCTTCTGTGGATACAAATAAACGATTGTCTTTGATAGAATAAACCTCGTTGGATAATGAAAAAAAGGAAGGCTTGGATACTTCCTTTCCTCTCATGGTTTCAAAATGGGACAAGTTGTCCGACGTAATTAATCGCATCTGTACATTCATAGTACCTAATTCTTGTAACAATAACTTGAACGAATAAGGAACATTCAATACACTAAAAGAACCTTCATAACTTGCCTCTTTATCAAGGATACTTCGTTGCACTTTGCCTTCATTATAAACGGCAATCAATCCAGTGTTATTGTCCACACAAATACGATATGGTTTACGTGTACTATTCACTAGCATGGTTCCATCTCCGCGTGTCATCATGGATTCTTTTACAAAAGAGGACATACCGTTCGCAATGACACCGTCTCGTTCCATTTCACCGATACGTAATCCACCCTCATTCGAACGCCCTTGTACAGGTTGGCGTGTCAAAGCCGTATTGGGACCACGTTCGCGAAAGTTAATCTTGTCTACCACCATGTGTTTCAATCGCAAGTAATAAGTGGGACCAATAAAAATGTCACTTTCCAGTATTTCTCCTGTCATTCCGTTGCATAGAATTTCTGTGCCACTACTATGATATCCCATACGATTCAATTCATCCTTGTACTCAATTTCAGTATTGAAAGCGGTAGAGTCAGCTTTTGCACCCTTTTCTAGTCCAATTTTTCCAAGGACAGATTCAATCAATTGACCTAACGTCATACGTGATGGAAGAGCGTGTGGGTTAATGATTAAATCTGGTCGTATTCCCTCTTTCGTAAACGGCATGTCTTCTTCATTGACGACTAATCCACAAGTACCCTTTTGACCAGCACGCGAAGCAAATTTATCACCGATAGAAGGAATACGTGTGTGACAGATACGAACTTTGGCGATACGATGACCTGGTGTATGGTCAGTAATAAAAGTACGATCTACTTGCCCTAATTGATCTTTTTTAGGATAAATATTTTTTACATGTGTTCCACTCACCATTCGCATCAATACGGTTTCTGGAGTTACGTTTGTTTGAAGGGGTGCGAGTCCAAACTCATCGGTATTGCTACCGCCTTCAAAAACCATGGGTGAATCACCTGCTGACTCTTGCATTTCATACGTTTTGAAATAACTGGTGTTGAACATACCTCGTTCTAACGAAGCACGATTGAATAAAATGGCATCTTCTGTATTGTATCCAGTGTAACACATGATGGCGACAATGGCGTTGACACCGTAAGGTAATGTTTTAAATTTCGGAAGAAAGCTACTTTGAACGAGCGGATCTTGACCATAATTGAGAACAACACCCATGGTATCCATACGATTTTGATAATTAGTATGGTACATGGAAACGGCTTGTTTCGATTGACCACACGAGAAAGAGTTACGAGGTAAAGGAGAATGTTCTGGAAAAATAATTTGATTTCCCATGAATCCTAACAAAAGGGAAGAATGAATTTCAACATGTGTATGCCGTGTAATCTCTTCTTTGGAAAAAGCGATAAGAGACGTATTGGATTCTTCCGTATCCAAGTATTCAATCATGCAGGGACGTTTCGACGTACCGTGAATGAGTTCTGACCAGGAAAGGGATGGATCTGGTTCGACCATACGTCCATCTTCTACATAAAAAAGGGGTCTCTGTAATCGCCCTGCATCTGTAAACAAATAAAGAATATTTTCTCCAATGTTCCAACTAATACTGGTAGAAAGGGGGAGACGACCATGACGACGACTCATGCGCAAAAGGGTTACTGCTTGTAATGGATCTTCTACGCATCCATGCCATTCACCATTGACGAATAGCTTGACGTAAAGGGGAATATTCGCAAATGTTTCCAATGGAATCAACTTGATACGTAAATGTTCTATTTCATCAAAGACAACTTGCTTGGAAAATCCTTCCGTGATACGACAAGCAATGGCCAAATGTTTGTGTGTACCTACATCTCCACCATCGGGTGTATCTACTGGATCGTAAATACCCCATTGAGAGGTGTGAAGTAGACGAGGTGCGGTTACTTTGGCACTTTTATCAATTTGAAGAACGCATTTACGAAGATGAGACATGGAAGAATTGAAGCTTAGACGGTTTAACTTTTGTGCAACACCTACTTTTTGGGTATAAGAGGTGGCACCCCATCGTCCTTTGAATCCGTTAAGGATACCTCGTTCCGCAATACGTTCTGCAAAAAAATCAAGATAATTGGTTCGAAACAAAGAAGGGAATACTTCTGGATCATCGTAAACCTTTTCATTCTTATTGTAGGTACGGTCAATGACACGCTGCATCTCCTTCAATTGTTTGGAATAAAAATCTGTAAATAAATGTGTTAATAAAATACCGGTTGTGTCGACGCGCTTGTACCTGTACGAGTCTCGATCTGTTGGTCGATCAATGCCTACGGCTACACGAAGAAGTTTTTTGACCATGTAGCCTAAAAAGTAGGCCTTGTCTATAAAATTGAGTTCACCAATATGGGGTAAAAAGAGTTCTGATAAGATACGAAGAGAATAATGAATGGAATGGTATTTCGTAAAGGTACCAATGAATTGAATGGCCATGGCTTGTGTATAAATACTTCCAGCGTCACATACACTTTCATGAAAATAAGGTAGGAGAGATTCATCTCCTTGTAAACAAACGTCAATGATTTGTTTATCAGAAATGATACCTAATGCACGCATGACAATAAAAAGCGGAATGGGATGATGTACATCAGGTAACTCTACCACAATTTGATGGAGAGAGACACCATCATGATTCCCATCTTTATCGTCTTTGGTAACCATGTAAACGGTGGTAGATCGTGCTAGCTTTGTTTCATCTTCTGATTCTGATTTGATGATGGCACCGTAATAATATTTATCTGAAAATTTTTTCATCACAACAATAGCGTTATTGGCTCGTCCTTCTTGACACACAATGGCTTTTTCACTTCCATCGATGATAAAGTAACCGCCTTGGTCACTAGTACATTCACCCATATTGAAGCGAACATCGGATGGTACAGTGGAAAGAATACACTGTTTGGATTGAACCATAATGGGGAAATAGCCTAAAAGAACAAGGGGGGTAGTAAATTCATAAGCGGGTATTTCTTCTCCTACAATGGTAAAGGTAAATGTGATTTTTGCGTGAATACTGAATGCATAGGTCATGTTACGTAACCGTGCATCATTAGGGTACATGATTTTTTGAACTCCGTTTTCATGAAAGAGTGGGTTACCAAAAACAATGTCTGTTCCTTCTTTCCCACCTACATAAATATTACATTCATGTTGAAAATTGCCTTGATCTGTTTGTTTCTTTAAGATGGTAATTGGATTTTTTTTATGAAGAATGATGGGGATACGATCTAAGAATTGATTAAATGATTCTAAATGGTGTTGAACTAAAAATCCTGGTTCAGATAAGATTTTATGAACATATTCCATAGTATAGAGGCGAGGTATTTTTTAAGATTTAAATTGAAAATATAAAGTATGTGGACTCCTGTAACACAAACTAATATATACAATCATTCCTGGCAATCTGTTGCAACAAATTATGATGGAACTGTCTTGATTGCTGCTGTAAGTGGTGGTGATATTTGGATTAATACACAAGGTACATGGATAGATGTAGTGACTGAGTACTATCCAACGAATGGAGATACAGAAAATCAGAATTGGACGTGTGTTGCCTCGAATTATGCAGGGGATCTATTATTTGCATGTGCAAATGATATTTTTTATAGTTCCGATAGTGGTGTCTCATGGTCAAAGGCAAACTTACCAAATACATGGACAAGTATTGCATGTGATTCAACAGGACAAAAGGTGTTTGCCACTTCAAAAATTCCAAGTGAAGGAGAGAGTGGTACAGGTGATATTTGGCAAAGTTCCGATGGTGGAGTGACTTGGCAAAACATGACAAGTGATCTTCCTATGTTGACCAATAAAAATTGGCAAAGTATTTCATGTGATTATCTTGGAAAAACATTGATTGCCTGTGTCAAGGGAGAGTACATTTGGACAAATTACGATGGAACTTGGTATAATGCTAGCATTTCTTATCAAAATTGGAGACAAGTTGCTGTAAATTATGACGGAACATTTTTTTTAGCGTGTGTAAGCGGTGGCGGCATTTGGAGAAGTTATGGAGATGGATATTGGCGTTATACAGGTATTGTTCAAAATTGGAGAAGTATCACGATGGACTCGTTAGGACAAAGTATATTTGCCTGCGGCATTAACAATGATATATGGACAAGTTTGGATACGGGAAATACATGGAAATCTACTGGAATGTCTTATAAAAATTGGACGAGTATTGCAAGTGACGCATCTGGAAAAAATTTGATTGCCTGTGAACAAACGATTTGGTTGAATGTGGATACACCAGGTCCTACTGGACACACTGGACCTGTTTCAGATATATGCTTTGTGAAAGATACAATGGTTCAAACTGATCAAGGTGATGTTCCGATACAAAAATTAATTCCCGGAAAACATACAATTTTCAAAAAATATATTTTGGCAATTACAGAAACGATACATACAGATTCACATATAGTAAAGGTATCGGCGTATGCATTTGGTTCTTATCCTAAGAAAGATACGTATGTGAGTAAGAATCATAAAATTAATGGTTCGGATTCCTTTCTAGAAGCCCAAGAGTATGTCAATGGTAGCACAGTAACATTTGTCCCTTATCATCGTGATCCTCTCTATAATGTATTATGTGAACGACCTTCATTTATGAAAGTGCATGGTATGATGGTAGAAACGTTGGATCCACAATCGGATATTGCCTTGTATCATAAATCAAAACGTTATCGTAGATAATTGTATGTACAAAAGAAAACCTTGAAAATAAAATACATAGTTATTTCAAAAAAAAACAAGACATTTGTTGTGAATCAGATATTGACAGAAAAGTGGTTACACAACAAATTAGAAAAGTATAAGGTATATGTAAAAAAATGAATGAACCGAATGAATATTTGAATTCTATCAATAATGATTTAGTAAAATTTATAGGATACTGTGGATTTAAAAAACGATCGGGAAGGTGTAAAATTATGGGATGAAATAGATAAAAAAACGGGTGATATAAAAAAAGTAGAAAAGTTGTTACAAGATGTTCCGTTACTTCTTACAAATTCGATTTATAGAATAGTTTGAAATCCGTACATTTTTTTTTGTAATTCTTGTCTTGACAAATAAGATTGTTTTAAATCACCTTCTACATATTTTGGCATCCGTCCATACGTAGAAGGACATCCACTTTGTAAACAAGCTTCGGTTTTGTTATAATCTATAATAGACATGGCATTTGTTTGAAGATACGCTCTATAATTCCAATTTGTTTGAATATTTTCTCTTCGTCGTATTTGTTCATTAATAACGGCAGTAGGTTGCCAATTGGAATAGACACGTCCATCTTCCATATTTGCAGGAAAATCAACATGAATATTGTTCATAGTTCCAATTTAGATTTTATTTTTTTAAAAAGTCAAGTAATTCCTTTTTTGTTCGTAGTTTAGGACCGCCAAGTTCCGTTACCTTATCCTTGAGTTCTTTTAACGTAAGACTCTCGTAGTCAGGACCCTCTAAATTAATTTTTTTGATTTCAACCTCTTTTACTTCATTTAATTCTACCACGTCTAAGACATCTGCCTCATCATCGGAGACTATTTGTTTCTCTACCTCATTGTCTTCAAATACATGACGGTTTCCACCTAGAGTGATCGTTTGCATCTCCATTTCCTCGTCCTCATCCTCATCCTCATCGTCATCATCCTCATCCTCGTCGTCGTCCTCGTCGTCCTCGTCGTCTGCCTCGTAACTTAGACGATTCAAGCCAGCCATAGTTTGAACCGTATCAGTTAATAAATTAACTTTACTTTCCAAAGCACCAATCTTTTGACGAACAAACATGAATAATAACCCAATCAATAATCCTAGAATGGCAAAAACAATCATAGTGTAAAAAAATACTATAATTCATTTATTTATCCGCATAATGTTTTGCTTGAGATACGATGGAAGATGGAAAATTCATTTCTTCCAAAACGCGTATTCCACCTTTTACAAATGAAATACCTGGTTTTAATTTATAGCCAATCATTTGTTTCATGGGTAGTTCCTTCATTTCTTTACATAATTCCAAGAAATGGGTAGTTAATAAAAAGTCAAACGTCTCGTATTTTAATAAATAACGAAGCATCGAACTTCCCGTCGCAATCGCTTCTTCAGGATTTGTACCCGAAAATAATTCATCAAATATACATAACGTTCGCTTTGTTTTGTCAGCATCTATAATTTCTTTGCACCGTCTAGCTTCCGCTTGAAATAAACTATCTCGTCCACATGTATCTGGAATATTCACATAACAGGCAAATGTATCATACGGACAAATCGTTGCCGATTTATAAAAACCTCGTCCAAATTGTTGAGATAATAATACATTAATCAATGTCATTTTTAGAAATGTTGTTTTCCCTGAAGCATTGGGACCGGTAACTACCATGTTGTTCAACGTATAGGTATTCTTTACTGGTTTTGAAATGGGATAATAAGCACGGGTAAAAGATGTTTTCTCACCGAACGTGCATGGCTTCAACTTTTTCAATTTCTCCATGCAATCTATATATTCATTGAAACCAATGGTATACTCTATCAATTGTGTCAATTCCTCTTTTTGATACATTTCGTAAAAAAAGGTACGATTACTTCCACAATACCATAAATGAGTAGGTACAGACCATCGATCAAGATAGTGAGTCAACAATTCTTCTTTTACGATTAAATCTTTATAAAAACTCTGATAAGAAGACAACGGGCGAACCACTTCTTTCAATTCTTTTATTCTTTGCAAGGTACCTTTCGCATAAATCTTTGCGGAATTCATTACCACGTGTACATGGGACAAATTTTTATAAAATGTAAACAATGTGTAGACATTTACGTACAATTGTACACAGAAAAAGATCAATCCACCAATCAGATTTGATTGTTGGGAAGATGCTTTAAAGTTCGCCATGGCAAACAATGGATGTTTCGACGAATATAACTGAAACATAATCATGTAATTGCTCCATTTCAAGGGTAATCCTTGACGTAAAAGTAACAAAAAGGGTAACAAAAGTAAAATCAAAGGTGTAATTACAAACAGCACTGGAGAGCATACAAAATACATACTAATCATAAAAAGAAACGTAGGGGATTCATTAAAAGAAGATACCCAAGATGATTCTAAATATTGATAGGTCAATTTGAATTCTTTGTTTTCCTTGAGTTGTTTCCAATGATTTAAAAATTGTCTTTGAACGCCAGAATAAGAACGATGCACGTGGACGGATTCTTTTAAAAAGGTAGTATCTCTGGTGTAGTAAGAAGACAATTCTTTTACTAGGTCACATTTCGGAAAAATACGTTGATAAATGGGAACGTCTTTTGAATCAATCAGTTCCAGTTCTTCTTTTACAGAAGAGGGGACGGATTGATGATCTACATATTGTATAGGCAATGTAAACATGTGGTACTCTATGAAAAATATTTTAGGATTCTTTCTTAAATGGTAAGGGTTGCTTGTACATCAGAACCTCTCAAAAAATTAAATTGTATTTTGTATTGGTTGATTAAATTGGAAAAGATGTTTCCACCTGGTCCTCTTTTATATACATTCCATGCTTCCTGTGGACTGATGGGTGTGTTCCAATATTGAAACCGTGTAGTATATCCGGAAAATCCTCCATCGGGTGTTAAATAAATAGATGCATCTGGGTTCACTACTGGAAGCTCTGGTAATACGCATGTTTTCACTAATTTTCCATTGATATATGCATCTAAAGATTTATTATTCAAGCTTACGATAATACATGTCCATTTTTGTATAGGAATATTAGGAACGACACATTCAAACGGATCTCCTGATGTAGTCATTGTAATGATTGCTGTGTTATCATTAGGCATTAATGTAAGAGATGGTGTAAATACGGAACCCATGGTTCCGCGTAAGAAAATGATTTTCTCTTGTCCATAACGATACGACCAATCATCAATATAAACCCAAATACTGTAACTATAATTGACACTTCCACTACTTGGAAGAGTGGTCGATGGAATGACAACGGCAGTTTTTCCATCCGTTAAGTTGCTTAATGTTTTTGATGTACTTAATAACCAATTTAGAACATATATTATTACTATAACAGCAATTACTGTAACGGCTATCGTAACTCCACTCATAGAATAAAGAAAATATTATTTTTAAGGAATAATGTACATGAAGATATTTGGATTGTCTCTCAAAAGAAATAATTTACGTATAAGTGATTTATATTCTAGTTCACGTTGATAAGGATTTAACGAAAATAAAGAATGATAATATTGAAGAATAAATGGTTTCAAGGGTTGGTTTATTTTTTCAATGTTTATAATGGCTTCATAGTCCCCTGTTGAAAAATTATAAATAGTTAACTCTTCTAACATTTTTTTACACACCTTTTTTACTTTTTCATCGTTATATTCTAAAATGGTTTTTTCAATGAGATGTGTTCTCAATAATCCTTCATAATGTAACAAAAATTGGTTCGGATCAAACCCCATTTTTGCAAAATAAAAAAAAAGAGGATGAACTTTTAGATTTACATATAAATAATATAAGATTGGTTTGGTAAAAGGAATTCCTGTGTATGGATTTTTGATAGGTAATGGATCTACAATCATATAATGTTCTGTATGTAGTAAGGAAGACATGATCAATTGTTGTAGTTCATACGAATGAAAGGTATATTTTTTACGTTCAATCACCAACTCGATACGGTGTGTTCCAAAAGGACTAAAGGATAAATCTTCCGTGTTACAGGATGGTATCCTTTTTTTTCTCCATTTATTGATAAATCGTCTTCTTCGATTACGAAGAGACAAGATATGACATGCTATATTGGTTAATAATGGTTCAAATACACTTAAAAAAGGATTCATGAGAATGGAATAAATGATTTGTTTTTTAAAACAACAAAGAACATCATGTAAAAAATATGGCGAATACAATAACGATTTTTCTTTACATAATTGTTGATACTCTTTATCAAAATGTTTTATTGAATACCATATCTCCATTACTATTCCATGGCATCTATTTTTTAAATCCATACATTAAAATAGTTGAATTGTATACTCTACTTCTTTATCTTTGGATGTTTCTGCAATAGATCCTAAATTATTATGTATTTGAATAGTGTCACATGCATTCTTATCAAATGTAATTTCTTTTACTTCTTCCTTCTTTTCTTTACGTGCAAAGGATTCCATTTTCTTCATATCCAACAAGATGCTGAATGAACTTGTACCATAATATCCTTCTTGTCCACACATCACGTTAGCAGATACACCACGCATATTATCAACCTCGGCATGTCTTGCTGCTTGCAAGAACATTTCCGGTGTTTCTTCAAACGATGCCTTGGCAATTGGACCAATGTCATCTCGGTTGACACCATGACGAAAGATCGATGTAATTGGAGTAGTACATGTCATTCGATCTGCTAACAACGTCTTGTGGTGATCGTTGATATAAGCTCCGTCAAATTCAATCACCTCGGTAAGCTCAGACAAAATACTTTCTCTCGCTGCTTCTACACCCAAAATTAATTCCATTTCTTTGATATCGTTACTGAACGTACGCGTTGCATCAATTCCTTCAAAACCAAGTAAATCTAACAAATTGGTACCAATCGTATCCAATACCCATATTTCTTTGTTCTCATAGTTTCCCTGATTCCATGCAACATTATTTTTAATCGTACGAATGTTTACCTTGGGTATATTCTTGACACCTCGCAGAACAACATTCAACAGTTTGGATTGTACTTCTTTCAAGTTGTACACGTAATCCATGCTGTAGAAGACGCTACGATTCTTATTTTTTACTTTTTTGGGATCAATTGGACGAATGCGAAACACCAACTCGTCTTCATTGTAATCCGAATAAATACATTGCATCATATCAATACCACTTTGTTTAATTGCCAAATTAACATCGTCCATGGTGAGACGTTTACGAAGCATTTCTTCTTCGTTCAACTCTAACCGTATGACCCATGGAGTATCTACGGAATGTTCTACCGTGACACAATCGGCCAATAATTCATCAAATTCTTCATTACGTCTTATAAACGCTCTATCTTTGGGAATAGATTCATTGTTTGGGTCAAAGATGATTTCTACCTTTTTCATGACATCGGAAAGTTTGGTATGTTCAATCAGATTCATAAAGTGGTGTGCCCGTTCTTTATTCGATTCATCTACTTCTTTGAGATAAATGGTAACGGATGGATTTTTGGGATTGGCTGACAATGATAAGATTTCTTCGATACGAGGTACACCGCGTGTAACGTTGGATTTACTTGCTACACCAGCAAAGTGAAACGTATTCAATGTCATTTGAGTTGTCGGTTCACCAATGGACTGTGCAGCAATAATGCCAACCATTTCACCAGGTTGAATAATCGTCTTTTTGTAATGTTGTACAATTTGTTCCAACAAGGTGACCAATGCGACTCTTGTAAAATGTTTCTTGAGTAATTCCTTTGGACTCAAACAATAGTAGTAGACGATTTTGAAGAGAGGGCTTGGTTTGTACGCACCCAATCCATCCAACTTTGCATAGTATTGATCTAGCAAGGTAAACATTTCAAACGGTGTAATGTCCACTAGTACAGAAGACGTTAATAAGAATTGATTCATGAAATG
>Ga0114968_10002421_pt1 | contig 14245 bp, 18 predicted proteins | sample M_130807_EF_Meta_FD_87020 | JGI IMG/M metagenome (GOLD analysis project Ga0114968, IMG submission 87020) | Freshwater microbial communities from Lake Montjoie, Canada to study carbon cycling - M_130807_EF_MetaG | ecosystem: Environmental > Aquatic > Freshwater > Lake | place: Lake Montjoie... | reverse complement strand
TTTGACATGGACATTGCAAATGAACTAGCGTGCGTTATCTTTGACGAAGTACATTATATTAATGACGCGGATAGAGGAAAGGTTTGGGAACAGAGTATTATGATGCTACCATTAAATGTGCAAATGGTAATGTTATCTGCAACTATAGATAAGCCAGAGAAGTTCGCCTTATGGTGTGAAACTAGAGGTAAAAAAGTCGTGGATGAAACCCTTGATATAACAAAAAATAAGAAAGTATATTTGACTACTACGTATGAGCGAGTGGTACCACTCACACATTATTCTTTTATTACTACAAATAATGGTATTTTCAAAGCAATTAAGGATAAGGACTTGGAAAAACAGATTAAAGATGCAACAAATACGATTGTAACGCTTCAAAGCGCGAGCGGTGCATTTGATGAAGTGAAATATCATAAAATGAAAAAAATGTTAGACCTCTTTGAAAATAAACAAGTCTACGTGAAACGAGCGCAAGTTCTAAATCAAGTGTGTAAATATATGGTTGAGAACGAAATGTTACCAGCACTTTGCTTTGTTCTTTCCAGGAAGCAGCTTGAAATATGTGCGAAGGAAATCACTCAGCCGCTTCTTGAATTTGACTCAAAAGTAGGATATATTGTTAGGCGAGAGTGCGAGCAAATTATCCGTAAGCTACCCAACTATGAAGAATACTTGGCTCTACCAGAATACCAAAATATGGTTGCTCTTTTGGAAAAGGGAATTGCAATTCATCATGCGGGCGTAATGCCAGTTCTTAGAGAAATGGTTGAGCTTCTATATGCGCGAGGCTATATCAAGCTCTTATTTGCAACAGAGACTTTTGCAGTTGGCATCAACATGCCTACAAAAACGACGCTGTTCACCAGTCTAGAAAAGTTTGATGGTTCTGGTATGCGGATGCTCTATTCTCATGAATATACGCAGATGGCAGGGCGTGCGGGTAGGCGTGGTCTTGATAAAGTCGGATATGTAATACATTTGAATAATCTATTCAAAAATATGAATTTAACCAACTATAAGCAAATGATGTGTGGTAAGCCACAGACTTTGGTTTCTAAGTTCAAGATTTCGTATAATTTGATTTTAAGCCTTATTGCAGTAGGAGATAAAAATTTCACTGACTTTGCAAAACGCTCAATGATTCAAGATGATATAGACCAAGAGCTCGGCTCAATGTATTATAAAATCAGCGCCCTGCAGGGAGAACTTGATAAAATATATAGCTCTCTAACATACTTAAAGACCCCAATGTCGGTTTTACTCGAATACATTAGTTTGTCGTCCAGTTTTGCAGTAAGTGTAAATAAAAAGCGAAAGGATATTGTTAAGCTCATGAATGAAATACGAAACGCTCATTTTTCGCTGGATAAGGATTTAGTATCTGCTCAAAAATATATTGGAAAAGAGAAGGAGTTAAATGAACTGCAAAATAGGTTTTCAAACATAGAGCAATATCTGAATAAAAATGTTATGAAGATTTTTGACTTTTTGCGGAATGGTGGATTTATAATGCAGGAAAATGATAACGACACCATTAGTCTATCCTTCAAAGGAATGCTTGCATCTGGCATTCGTGAAGTACATTGTTTAGTGTTTGCAGAGTTATTAGAAAATAAAGAGCTGGAAGACTTTGATTCGAGACAAATAGTGGCGATTCTTAGTTGTTTTACAAATATAACTACAAGTGACGAAAAACGGGAAATAGTTCCAAAATCAGATGATAGAAAAGTTCAAAGTATGGTTTTGCAAATTCGTAAATCGTATGAACAACATATGAAGATTGAAGACGAAGAAAATATGGATACTGGAACAGACTATAATATGCAATATGACCTATTAAATTATGTTAGCGAATGGTGCGATGCAGAAAATGCTGAACAATGTAAACTGGTCTTACAGAAAATGGAAATGGAGAAAGATATATTTTTGGGCGAGTTTGTGAAGGCGCTGCTTAAAATAAATAATATAGCGAGTGAGATGGAGAAAATAGCGGAGAAAATGGGATCATTTGCATTTTTGAGTAAACTCCGGGAAATCTCATTAATAACATTGAAGTTTGTCGCAACGAATCAATCCTTGTACATATAGCGCAATAAACAAATATCATAGGTAAAAAATTTGTATTTTATATAATATCAAGGAAATGTAAAATGCAACACAAGTATAAGAGTAATACTCCTAGAGACTATACATTTTGCGATAATTATTTGTCGCAAAATATTAAATGGTTATGCGGATACTTATATGGATATACTTCTGGCTTATTATATCATTCATTAGTATTCAATTATTCATTTTGGTGCGACCTTACACCCCTTTTTGCGGGATTCAAAACAGGCTTTGAAGATGAAGAAGAGGATTGTTAGCGGGGGATCCCCCGCTATCTTACAATTTCTCTTTCGCTATCAGAGTCTTCAACAAATACTACCTTCCATCGCTCGCTTTTATCCTTCTTTCTGCGTTTACTTTTCTTTTTTGGTAGCGACACAATTTTTGCTTTTGTTTTTTCAATAAAAATATCTGGCATTTGATAATTCTTTTGCAATGTTTATTTCCTTTTCTTATACATTTTCAGACCCGGTCAATATATGAATGCACTCTTTTTTCCAAGGTTCGTCGTTATTTTTAATGTATTTATTGAAAATTAGATTCAATGTAGACCACGAGTCAAAATTATTTAATGTTTCTGGAGCCTTATATGGTAAGTCTTTATATATAAAATGTTTCATTGCTGCCTTGAATTCTAGTTCGCTTTCGGGGATTTTTTCATAAATCTTAGATGCAACAAATACAATATGCCTTTCTTTGGCTTGGTCCTGGTCCATTTTTTATCAAACTATTTTTCAAGATAAACAATTTCATTTTTTTTATATAAATAAAAAATAACTATTTATAAAATTAGCAAATAACTAATACATATGATTATATCAAATAAGTATGAACTATTAGAAAAAATTGGCGAAGGTGCGTTTGGAACAATATATAAAGGGCGTAATATTCGAACCGATGAAAACGTCGCTATAAAAGTTGAACCAATAATAAATAAAACTCAATTACTAAAAAACGAAACAAGAATTTATCAATATTTGGCGGGTGCTACAGGAATTCCTCAAGTAAAGTGGTTTGGCGTCGACGGAGAAAATAATTATATGGTGACAACATTATTGGGCGACTCACTATCAGTTCTCAAAGAAAAGTATGGAACTTTTTCTCTCAAAGTTGTTATGCAAATAGGTTGTCAAATGGTTGAAAGATTGCAATACATACATAAAATGGGTCTACTTCATAGAGATATAAAACCGGATAACTTTTTAATGGGGCCACTTAATAAACTTTACATTATTGACTTTGGTCTATGTAAAAAATACTTAAATGATGGACAACATATAGAAAATAAACCTCTTTCTAAAATGCTTGGAACGGCGACATTTGCAAGCTTAAATGTTCATAATTTACAAACTCCGTCTAGAAGAGATGACTTGGAGTCGCTAGTTTATATACTAATGTATTTATACTTTAGTAATTTACCATGGCAAGAATTCAAATATTTAAATGAAATGAAAGAAAAAAAACATAAAATACTAGATGATGAAAATATTCCTAGTGCGTTTAAAGATATTTTAATGTATGTACGGCGGCTCAATTTTGACGAAGAACCGGACTATAATAAGTTAACTAACTTTTGTTCCCTTTTTTGAAACATATTATTTTCTCTTTATATTTATATGAAGAGTGTTAGAAATAGAAAACAAATCCGCAAACAAACGCGTAAACAAACGCGTAAACAGACTCATAAGAAAAATTGCAAACAAAGCCGCAAACAAACAAAAAAACGCGCATACAAACGTGGTGGGAAACGCCAGTCGAAAAAAATAAGAAAAAGGAGAACAATGTTTGGCGGCGAAATACCTCAAGGATTAATTGATGCGGGATATGATGTAGTTGAAATTAATTTATTAACTGATTTTAATTCAAATAATGATATAATTATTTTTAATAGAGATGATGGTGCGCGCATAGTATATATTAAAGCAAAAGTGTATGACCCCGTTTTGTCTTTAAGTAGTCAAGACGAGGGAAACTTTGTTTTTGGACCATGGAACTTTCCGAGAGGCGACGAATCTGAGAATGAATCTAACAATGATTCTGATGATGATGATGTAAACTCGCAAATTTCTGAAGGAGGAGAGCCTAATTTGCATGGTGAATATTCACTTTATAGTGCAAATAATTATAACCCCATAGCTACATTGACTTATGATGGATATGATAATGATGGACCTGGATTTTTTGTATTTATATTGGTTCATGAAGATGATCAACGCAATGACGTGAATGATAATGAGAATGAGAACGACCAAGGCGATTACTAGTTAAATTTGTTACGCATAATCAATAAGCCGACGATTAAATCATAAATAACTTTTTCGCAAAAACAAACAATCTTTGCATGAAATTCATGTTCTTTTGCTAAGAGCAATATAACCCGGCAGAAGTTTGTAATACTATTGATATATTTTTTGTTAGATGGATTATTGTAAAGCCATAACCTTTCGGGACAAGCATCTATTGCAAATCGCATTATTGATGGGTGATAATAACTTTCTCCTTCACTATATACTTGTTCAAATAATTCTTTTACTTTTGGTTTCATATAATTTATGTTTGCATCTAGAAACGAGAGATCAATAACCAAAACATTAAATACTTTTGAAATACATCCTTCTCTATATATTTTATCTAGTTGTTTTTTTGAAAATCTTTTCAAGAAAGTATCCATTTTATCTAATGGATACTTTTCTAGTAATAATTCCAAACGGAGCGAATCTGTAAATGTAAATTCTTTAACTTCATTTTCAAGTTCTTCGGGCAATCTTTGAACTAGTTCATTCATTTTAGTTTTATATAAAAAAAATTTATATGGCAAACGAATCAATTTTTCTTTTTAGCCTAAATATGCATTATCCCAGAATGCAATTGCTATATCATCATACATTTCATCAAAGTTACTAGAAATTATTTTTGTTTCGTCTGTTTCATTTGGGTCTTTAGAGTAAATCCATTCACCTTTCCATCGTCTTTCGGCTTTAAGTAAAAGTTCAGCGGGCGGCATTGTTTTAAGATCGTTCATATCACCCGAATCTGGCAAATACATCATATCCCAAAATCCATCTGACCCCGCAATAATTCTCACGTGTTGACCTGGCATAAAATCAAGACGCTTGCTAGTTGGCGCAAATCCTGTAACTCCATTATGCCCAAGAGCTTGCGTTGGAATAAGTCGTGCGTCGTGCCGAAAAACACATCTATCACTTTTCAACATAGCCAATCTTTTTGTTGAAATCATTTTTGGTGCGTATTCATCCGAAATAGAGAGAACAAGTGGTTTTACTCTCTCTAATTCTGCGTTATTACTCAATGTATGTGGCTCATTAAGATAAACCATGGCATCATCTATAAAAACCACGATTTGTGAGTCTCCAACATACTCAATATAAATATGGTCTTCATATATTTTTGCTAGAACGCAGGTAGAACCAGAATTTTTAAAGTTTTTGAATGTTGCAAAAAGGCGATCATTAAGTTCGGTCATTGGCTTATCTTTTATCATAATTTGGTTAAAGTCGAAGCTTCGGATAGCGTCTATGCATGTGTTGCTCGAATGTCCATCGCACACAACTAAATAGTCAAAACCAACTCCTTTTGCATCCGTTGCCGAACCAACTAGAGCATAGTCTTGTTCCCTGAAAAGCTGCTTTACTAATGCAACAGAGTATTTTTCATATTTATATTTGTAACTGAGGGTGGAGTCTTGAGGTTGCGACATTCTTTTATTATTTGAGTATAATAATTATTTAATTTCAATTTTTTTATATTTCAAAAGTTTCATCCGGTATTTTGACTAATGTAATATTGTCATAGCAACACTCTTCTATTTGCAATGAAGCATATGCGGTTACGCTAGAAATAAGATATTCTTTATCATTTACATATAAAAATCCTCGCAAAAATTCTTCGTAGCCATTAACGTAAGAAAATGTGTATATTATTGTAATTTTTTTATCATTTATTACGCCTTCGCGTTTAATTATTGAATGACTATCACTCCTATGCACAACTTGCGAATCATAAAAAGCTAAATTTTTATTTTTTAAGTTATGCGAATAGGATAAAAATATAGGAATATGTTCATCTTTTTCAAAAGATAAAATAATCGGCCTCTTTTTAAGTTCCATTTAAATAAAGTAAGTGCAGCCTTTTTATATTGTTTATATAATTGCAAAAATTTGCAAGAAATTTGCAAAACTTATAATAACATTAGCCGTCAAAAATAATATAAAGCTAACCCATTTATGTATATTATAATTGAGATGTCGTTCAGCAATCCTGTTGTAACAAACGCCCCCGATACAAGCTCAGCGGAGCTTATGACTGGCCGTGTCAAGTGGTTCAATAACAAGTCCGGTTATGGTTTTATTACCATTACGGATGGTTCAAGGTCTGGGTCAGATATTTTTGTGCATCATAGTGCTGTGCAGGTTTCTGCGCAGCAGTATAAGTACCTTGTTCAAGGTGAGTATGTAGAGTTTAAGCTTGTTTCTACCGAGGGTGGAGCACATGATGTTCAAGCAGCTGATGTGTGTGGCATTAAGGGAGGTAAGTTGATGTGTGAGACTAGGCGGGAGTTTAGACAAGCTCGCACAACTTACAAGGGTTCTGACCAGGAAGACGCGCAGGAGTCTGTTCGTCCTCCTCGTTCAGTAAGGGTTAAGCAAACCTCAGAGGAGCCCAAGACTCCCCGCGTTCGTGGTTCAGGACCCCGCGATGGCGGTGAGTGGCAATTTGTAAAGGCGGCGCGCGATAATACTAGTGGCGGCCGTGGAGCTGGCCGTCCTAGACCCGTTTCCAAGAAGGAGTAAGTATAATACCATTTATGTTTAATTATAAAAATAGTATTATACATTTAATTTATACAATGGATACTTTTACTTCCGAAAAATTAAAAACATTGGAAGAGTTAAATAACAAATTGCTAAACAAAAATCCAGAGCCTAATAATACTCTTATTTTTGTTTATTGCCCTCCAAAAGTTGGGTCAACAACTTTAGTTAGTTCTATACGTTTATCTGCTGCAAAAAAATTTTCAGTTGTTCACTTGCACGATGAAACACTTTTTTGGGCTATATTAGATAATAAAAATTCTGCAAATGTTAGCGTTTATGACATCATTTTGTATAACAAACTTCTTGGTAAAAATGTTTTTGTTGTTGATATTTTTAGGTCTCCAGTTGAGAGAAAAATTTCAGAATTTTTTGAACAGATAGATTCAATACATTTTAATAACAGCGAAAAAAATATAAATTTGTATAATGTTGACCGAGTAATAAATAGGTTTAATAACTTATTTCCTCATCTAGCAAATTCAGATTACTATAAAGATTTGTATAATTTGCAAAATATACCGGATAAATTTGACTTTGTTAATAAATACTTATTACAAGAAAATGATGGCATAAAATATGTTAAACTAAGACTAAAGGATTCTGGAAACTGGGGCTCTATTTTAAGTAACATTTTGAAAACGCCAATTGTTGTAGTAAATGATTATGAAACTGATAAAAAGCCAATAGCTAACCTTTTCAAAAAATTTAAAAATGCATATAGAATTCCTGAAAACTTTTTTGTTTCAATTGCAAATTGTCCTTCGTTGCACTATTATTATAGTGAAAGTGAAAGAAATGAATATTTAAATTATTGGGAGTCAAAAAAAACAAGTAGCTTTCAATCGTATACAATTGAAGAGTATATTTTTTATCAACAATTGTGTTTAGAAAATCAACATCGGACATCAATGAGGATTGAACATTACATTGATATTGGTTGTTTATGTTTTGCTTGCTCTGTAAAACGCGCGCATATTTTAGGTAAAGCTATAAAGGGAGAAAAAATTAATGAAAAAATAATTCATTGTTCTGCTACAAGTGAAATAAAAACTATTATTGATAATAAAAACCAAATGATTCAATCACGTGTTAATGCTTTAATAAATGAAAATAATATTAGAAAAAATAAACCTCCTGCAAAAATTTCAAAATTTATAAAAAATAATATGAAAAATGTTGTCAATAAATAGCATATAAATAAGTAAAAATATTTAAAAACTATTTTCATTTAATAATAGTAAATAATGGATGACGTGTGTAAAAAGTTTTTACATGATGTTGGAATTACCTTTGAAAATTTGGAAGACTTGAATGGACAAACAATTTTACGGGCCACATTACTAAATTCTTTAAAATATGATGAAATGAGAGAAGATATTGCGCAGTTAAAAAAGTTTTATAGTTCAACTTCTCTGACTGGACTTCACGAATGTGCTGATATAAAACAAAAATGGCCTCTTTTAAATGTTGTAAGGCAGTTATTGAATGTTTATAATATTGATATGATTCCTTTACGTAAGAGCGATGGATATGAGGCTAATGGAAAAAAGCGCTATAAACGTTTTTTTATTTTAAAAAAGAGAACGTTATCTTTGCCTGACGAAAACTAGCGGGGAACCCAGGTTTAACGAAGTTGCCCCGCTCGCCCCTCCTGCCCTTCGGGAAGGAAAGATCCTTACCATTTCTAATAGTAACCTTTATTTATTGAAAAGTAACGTTTTTAATCCAGGTTCCCGGTGGATAACTCTAACGAAAATATGTAAAATTAAATAATAAAAATAATAATACTTATGCCCGCACACCGATATTTAGTGTTTAATTAGCAAGGATTTAAACATAATTTTCGCATAGAATATAAATGAAGTTGTTTGTTGGGTTATTTGCAACATCGCTCTTTTTAAAGACGAATACATTCAAGTTAAATACAAATAGATGTGTGAGAGAGTTTTCTAAGAAGATTTCTATGCGAAAAGAATTAGGAGATTCCCGCAATATGTTTCCTGTTTATCAACCAAAAACTGAAAATCAAAAGAAATACGCAAAGTATTTGAGCGACCCTAAAACAAAAGTAATATTTGCTTTTGGTCCTGCGGGGACTGGAAAAACACTATTTGCATCAAATCAAGCGATTAATGATTTAAAGCAAGGAACAATAAATAAAATTATACTTACGCGACCAGTTGTGCCAGTTGAAGAGGATATTGGATTTCTTCCAGGAAACATAAATAAAAAGATGGATCCCTGGACAAAACCTATTTTTGATATATTTTCAGAGTTTTATGCTCAGAGAGACATAGACCTGATGTTGCAAAACGGCGTAATTGAGATCTCACCATTAGCGTATATGCGAGGAAGAACATTTAAAAAAGCATTCATAATTGCAGATGAAATGCAAAATAGTTCTCCAAATCAAATGCTCATGCTAACGACTCGCATTGGCGTTGGAAGTAAAATGGTAATTACTGGAGATTTGAAGCAATCCGACAAGGGTATTAATAGTGGTTTGCATGATTTTATACAAAAGTTTAGAAACTACGAACAATTATTTTATAAAATTCAAGAATCTAGTGCCACTTATAACAGAGCCTTTTCTGAAGATAACCATAGTATTGGTATAAAATTATTAGAGCTTGGGCTAGAGGACGTGGAGAGAAGTCCTATTGTTTCAAGGATTTTAGATATTTATGATGAAGAAAAGACGCGAACCATGCTAGATGATATTTTGAAAAAAGAATGGGCTGAAAATGATGCGAAAACTAGTATGGATGAAGAGACGAAAAAAAATATTTCCGAAACAAATACAAATGTAAATGCAAATGCAACAATAACAAAACACTTGCCATTGTCATATGCAAACGATGCAGCATTAATACCATTGGGGCATAAGAATGTTTTAGATAAGTATCTAGACTTTTAGAGCCATTTTCATTATTAACCAAGATCCAAAAGTAGTCCACATTGCCACAATTTGGTTCGCACCCGTGTAAATAGACCAACGTAAGGCTTGGCAATGAGGAGCAGTTGCTAAGAATGGAGAAATGATGAAACCGGTTATGGTTTTTGGAACACAGAAATGCGAATATAAATGAGGCGAAAAGTGGTGCAAGCAAATCCATGCAAAATAGATTAGCGCAATTTTTGCCGTTTCTTTGAAATAGGTTGTTTTAAATACTTTCTTTAAGTCCATATCTTTTGCTGTTTTAGTTAAAAAATTTATATTTTTTGAATATCAATTTTTTCTGGATTAACAATTATTATGTTTAAAATTATTACCATTTTATTTTAGCAGACTGAATTAGGTCTTCAGGTCTAACATCTCTGGCTTGATTTTTCTTTAGTTTTTTAATATGCCAATTTGCAAATGTTTCTAAAAATATTTTACGTGTAGGAAAAACTAACATTACATCTTTTCTTACTTTTTTCCATAAAGAAGAAACACGCTTAGAATCTTTAAATTGTTGAAATGTTCTTATTAAACCAATTGCTTCGTCGCGCGTCTCTTCAATATCTTGCAAATATATTGCTTCATAAAACTCATTCACTTCTTCTTTCATCCATTCATACTGGTATAGTTTATTTCCGGCTACCGCATTATCTTTTTTTTCATTAGTCATTGTTCTATAATCTACAATAGATACCCAATTTGGTATTTGAATTTCCATTATATTTATATTTATATATTTATTTTTAATATATGCGAGAACTAAATATATCTTGCTTACCAGAAGACGTTATTATAAATCATATTTTACCTTATACATATATGGTGCAGCCCAAACATCATTTGCGAGATATACGTAATTTTGTAGTAAAATATGACTTACTGGAAAGTTATTATATGACGCAACTAAACGAGATTATTTTATTAAATGATTTGTTAAATTTTTTATATATGCAATCTCTCGAATGTCCTAATTTTTTTGAGAGCGTTTTGCGTAGAGTATTCCATATACGTGACAAAAGCATTGCGTCATTATCAAAAATATCAGAAGAATGTTTTTATAAAAATATTGGTGTTAATGCGGGATCTAAAACACGGATTATCTGGGGCTTGTTTACGCCAATGGAGAGAGCGCTTTTTATAAATTTCGTATCACAATAAAATTGAATTGCATAATAATGCAATAGTTAAACCAACCCACACAAAATGAGTCGCAATGAAATGCAAGAACAATTTCGCAACGCAGGCGTCGTTGGCGTAATGCTTGAAGTGATAGACGCTCACCCAAATGAAGTTGAACTTTTAGCAAAAGCACTAAAGGCAATTTGGTCGCTAGCGCAAGATGAAATAACGAGAGAAGAATTTGTAACCGCTGGAGCATGTGAAAAAATTGTTGCTGTTTGTCAACCTCATTTTGAAAATGACGAACTACTAGAAGAATATATTAGAACCACGTTTGTACTAATGACGTCGGTTGATGGTTCAAATCGTTTATTGAATGCTCAACAAACAATTTTTACAGAAGAAGATTATGTTAAGTTTTTGGAAAAGGTTGCATTAATTTATAGAGACGAACTTGAAGGCGCTCCACTTGAAGAAACAAATCTTGCCACTGAAGATGTTGGCGAACCCGAAAATAGTGCATCTGAAGAGGAAAAGAATGACCTTAATACTACTTAAAAACGCAGTCGCTATTTACCATTCGTTCTACTAGTTCATCAAAACTTATTTTTGGCTCCCATCCTAAAATTGTTCTAGCTTTTGTTGCGTCTCCTAAAAGTAAATCAACCTCTGCAGGTCTGAAATATTTTTCATGAATGCGTATATATTCTTTGCCACTAAATTTATCGTAACCGACCTCATGCACGCCTTCGCCTTGCCAAATAATTTGAATTGCTTTTGCTGCAAAAGTTTTTTCAATGAACTCTCTAACGCTATGCATTTCGCCTGTTGCTAAAACAAAATCGTCTGCTATATCATGTTGTAAAATTCTCCACATACCTTCAACATAGTCTTTCGCGTGTCCCCAGTCGCGTTTTGAATCAATGTTTCCCATAACTAAACAATCCATTTCGCCTCTCAATATTTTACCTAAGCCAATTGTGATCTTTCTAGTTACAAAATTATGTCCGCGTCTCTCGGATTCATGATTAAAAAGAATTCCATTGCATGCAAACAACCCGTACGATTCGCGAAAATTTTTTACAATCCAGTATGCGTATAACTTGGCAACACCATACGGCGAGCGAGGGTAGAATGGAGTTGTTTCGGTTTGCGGAACTTCTTGAACAAGGCCATAGAGTTCACTTGTAGATGCTTGGTAAAATCTTGCAATGTGTTCTAATTTATTTGTTCTTATTGCTTCAAGTAACTTTAATGTGCCGACAGCATCCGTGTCTGCGGTATACTCTGGAATTTCAAATGAAACTTTAACGTGCGATTGTGCGGCCAAGTTATATATTTCAATGCGTTCCATTTCTGGGTATCTATCTTTAATGTTTGATAAAATTGACACTAAACAACTACTATCGGTCAAGTCGCCGTAGTGAAGAATAAGTTTTTCAAAAATATGATCAATTCTATTTGTGTTTATTAAAGATGACCTGCGAATTAGACCATGAACAATATACCCTTTCTCTAAAAGTAACTCGGCTAAATAAGAACCATCTTGACCAGTAATACCCGTTATAAATGCTACTTTGGACATTGTTTAAGTATTGAAAAGCTAATATTTCGCAAAATATAGCGAATAACTTTTTCTAGCGGGGAACCCAGGTTCCCCCGCTCGCCCCCTCCTGCCCTTCGGGAAGAAAATATCCGCAACATTTTTAATCCAGGTTCCAGGTGGATAACGCTAACTTTTTCATGATTTATTGAAAAATCATGAAAAAAAAGGGTGTTCCCTTTGTTTTTTTTGCACGCGGTGGGGTTCGAACCCACGCATCATTGATAACGGGTCTTAAGTCCGTCGCCTTAAACCACTCGGCCACACGTGCTTTTTTCAACCTTTGGAAAAGGTTGAGCCAAAGAGCATTCACCCTTTGGTAAAGGTTCAGCATTCAACCTTTATGAAAAGTTGAATACTAGTCAGTTTTGGGAGTGTCTGACAACTCGTTTTGGTCCCACTGGGATTTGAACCCAGGATAGCAGATTCAAAGTCTGCGGTGCTAACCACTACACTATGGGACCTTTGGTACCCGATAAGGGACTCGAACCCTCAACCTCAAGATTAGAAGTCTTGCGCTCTATCCAATTGAGCCAATCGGGCTTTTGGTGACTCTAGTGGGGTTCGAACCCACGATCTCATCCGTGTAAAGGATGCGTGATAACCACTACACTATAGAGTCGGGACGCTTCTGGCAGGGCTCGAACCTACGACCTTTCGGTTAACAGCCGAATGCTACTACCAACTGAGCTACAGAAGCAAGTGCAACATTTATTTAAGCTAACTAAGTTGCCAGAGTTAACCGAGTCTTTGGCGAAAAGACGTCTACAATGTCGAGTTTTAGCTCTCGCATGCCTGGTTTTTGCGAGTCCGGAAACTCGTTGCCATGTCTGTTTTCACAAGATACAGACAAACTGGTACCCCCGAAGGGGTGTCACCCGATGAGGGACTTGAACCCTCGACCACATGATTAAAAGTCATGCGCTCTACCGACTGAGCTAACCGGGTTTTTTGATTTTTTAATGGGTTTACTCCCATAGCGACAGCCGCAGGATTCGAACCTACGAGGACGTGGTCCAATGGATTTCAAGTCCATCGCCTTAACCACTCGGCCAGGCTGCCTTTTCCGCTTGTTAACTTACACTCAAAGTGGCGGGAAACTTTTGTCAGTTTTAGTGAGATCTGAGAACTCATTCAACCTTTAATAAAGGTTGATTCCGATACGGGGACTCGAACCCCGGCCAGAGGGGTGAAAACCCTCGATCCTAACCAACTAGACTATATCGGATATGGTGCCGTTTTAGGTAGACCGGCCACTTATTTGGGGTGGTGACCCCCGGTTGCTCGATATGAGGCTCGAACTCATGACCCTCAGCTCATAAGACTGATGCTCTAACCAACTGAGCTAAACGAGCACTACAATTTATATTACCATACTCAATTTGAAATCAATTTTTTTTGGTTTGAACCTAAAACCTATACCTACTAAACTTTCGCCTAGAAAAAAATTAAAATGCAAAATCGTGCCTCAAAAAAGAGGATTTTTGGCTCCACCTTTTCTAAAGGTGGAAAGAAAGTAGTAGTAAAAGTGAAGAGTAAAAGAGTGTGGAGTGAAAAAAAATTGAAATGGAAAGAAGGTGAGAAAAGAAAAGTAAAAAGAAAGTAAAAGACGTAAGTCAAAGATGTTGTCGG
>Ga0114968_10002419_pt1 | contig 14249 bp, 6 predicted proteins | sample M_130807_EF_Meta_FD_87020 | JGI IMG/M metagenome (GOLD analysis project Ga0114968, IMG submission 87020) | Freshwater microbial communities from Lake Montjoie, Canada to study carbon cycling - M_130807_EF_MetaG | ecosystem: Environmental > Aquatic > Freshwater > Lake | place: Lake Montjoie... | reverse complement strand
GGGACTACGATTACCAATTAATGCATTTGGCAAACTTTGTTTCATTTTTTCCCAGCAATTTGCCACCGTCAAATCAAAATTGGGGTCATCAATGTCAATTTTTTGAAGTGTCCAAAGCCATGAAAATGTCACCACGAACATCATGGAATTATATTTTCGAGGTGAAGCCGTGGGATCTGGAATTTTGCTGACCCAAGTTAACTCTATCATTTGCCCAACTTTTCTGCCCAAACCAGTTTTTGTGGCTAATGCGAGGTGCCGTGCACTTGGGAAACCAAAGCCTGCGCTAAAAGGAGCACCTAAGCCAATTAAATTTTGGTAACAGGCCTTGGAAACTTTAAAAAAAGCCCCCTGTCTAGCCAAGACAGCACGCCATTCAGGTCGAACCATAACGTCGCCAATTTGTAAAAAAAGCGCTCGGCCAAGAGGCTGGCCGGGTAGGCAAAAATCGCGTGGCAATACGCCGCAAAACGCTATCATATGGTGCTCGTGCCAAAGTGCCACTCCTCGCCCTTCTCCCTCGATGTATTTCCAGTCAAACCAATCATGACCCACTCCTGAATCGAAAACAAGATTGTGAAGCGTTTCAAGGGCTTGGGCATCGTCGGACGTCAAAAGGCGAAGTGCCATGTGCTTTCCTGCAAGCAGGATAGTTTCTAAATCTTGGCTCAATTTTCCCACCTGTGCATGAGTGATACAACCCCTTGTGTCAACCCGTCCTGTATTACTCTGAGCTTAATGCAATGCTTTGCCAAATCGTATGCATGAACTCCATCCTCTGTAGAAAGAAATACTGAAATGTAATAAGTCCCTTTGAGGAGGGGTAATGAGGGAAAAATCAAAGTTACGCGTCCGCAGCCGTTATCGTCGACGTCAGGCTCAAAAAGGTCTTCCACGCTTGTTGCGCTGGAGATCGTGCGCTCATGGCTGTCTGAAATCCCAATACCCAGGCCTGGCGCGGGCAGCAGAGGGTCTATCGCAAACTCGATGTGCAATTCCAAATCACTGTGCTCGCTGCGCAGCGCCACATCGCTGCCCCGTTGCGTGCCTACATGGGCGTGCACGCTCACCAAGCGGCCAACGCCTGCTCCAGGCGGCGGCGCTATCGGTGCAGTTGTGTTGGGGCTCACTTGCGTTGACGCCTGCGGCGCGTCGATTTCCGCCTGGTACGCGCTGGTCACCTCGGCTGCGCTACCCTGCATGCGCAAACGCCCTTTTTCAAGCCACAAGACGCGTGAGCACAGCGCCTCCACCTGGTACATCGAGTGCGAGCAAAACAATATTGTCTTGCCCTGATCCTTCAGCTGCATGATGCGCTCAAAGGACTTGCGCGCAAACGCGCCGTCGCCGACGGAGAGCGCCTCGTCAATCACCAAAATATCGGGCTCGATGCTGGTAGCCACCGAAAACGCCAAACGCATAAACATGCCGCTGGAGTAGGTCTTTACCGGTTGCCGCACAAAATCGCCGATGTCGGCAAAGGCGACGATGGCCTCTATTTTTTGGTCCACCTCCTCACGGCGCATCCCCAAAATGGCCGCATTCATGTAAATGTTTTCCAGACCCGTAAAGTCCGGGTTAAAGCCCGCGCCCAGTTCCAAGAGCGCCGCCACGCGCCCCTGCACCTGCAACTGCCCCGTGGTGTGCGCCAAGGTGCCGCAGATCAGCTGGAGCAAGCTCGATTTACCCGCGCCGTTGCGCCCGATCAAGCCCACTACTTCGCCACGGTTAATGTGCAGAGAGATGTCCTGCAAGGCCCAGTGGGTGGTGAAGTAGGGCTGGCTGCGCCAGCGCCCCCATAAAAGTTGTTTGAGACGGTCCTGTGGCCTGGCAAACAGCTCGTAGCGCTTGCCCAGATCGCTGGCCAAAATTGCCGCGTCGCTGCCCGCTTTAAAGGACATCGGCAAACCCCTTGCGCGCAGCAGCAAAAAAGCGTGCGCCGACAACAGCGACCGCCATACACGCCAGCGAGTACCAGGCCCAGGCCGACCAGTCGGGCCACTGGCCATCAATCATCACGGCACGCGTCAGGGTAATCGGCAGCGCAAGCGGGTTCCATTGCGCCCACGGTTGAATGGCCACGGGCAGGGCCGAAAACGGGAAAAATATGGGGCTCAAAAACATCAGCAAACTCAGCGCAAGCGACAGCAACTGGCCGATGTCGCGCCAAAACGTGCCAATCGCAGCGAAAAACCAGCCCAGCCCGGTGGCCAGCGCCACCAAAGGCAACCACACCAAGGGCGCCACCACCACCGTCCAGGCCACCGCGCCGTTGGTCCACCAAAGGCCCAGCACCAAAATGCACCAGGCAATGCCCAAATGCACCAGCGCCGAGCAGGTGCTGACCCAGGCCAAAATCTCTAGGGGGAAGACGACTTTCTTAACCAAATGCGGCTGCTCAATTACCAAATTGGGCGCGCGGTTCACGCATTCGGCAAAGAACTGAAACAGGGCCAAGCCCGCGTAAATACGCAGCGCAAAGCCCACATTGCTGTCCTGTCCGCCCTCTGGCCAGCGCAGTTTAAACACCTGGCGGAACACAAAGGTGTACACCGCCAGCGTCAACAAGGGGGTAATCAATGCCCACGCGCTGCCGAGCAAGGACTGGCGGTACCGGCTATGCCACTCCCGGGCCACAAACTGCCGCACCAAATCCGCGTGAGCCGCCGGCCACAAATAGACCAGCCAGGGCGGGAGTAATGCCCGTAACATCATGTTTTTGGGGGCGCAATGCTGCCAGCGGCCACCCCTTTGAGGTATTCGAGGTTCACCAGTTCAAGGCGGTCCCCGGTGCGCAGCAGCACTTCTTGTAAAAACATTTGCTGGAAAACCCGCGTCACCGTTTCCCGACTGGCATTGATCGTGATCGCCAATTCCTGGTGCGTAGGTACCGGGTCAATGGCCGATTGCCCCTGCGTCTGGGCCATCTGCAGCAGCAAAACGCACAGCCTCTGAAACGGCGTGGGCAAGCTCAGCAAGGTGCGCTGGGACATCACCGAGCGCACCCGCTGCGCCAACCGCGCCATGACGGCGGTGGCCAGTGCCGGCTTGGAGGCGATCAGATCCCGCGCGTGCCGGCCCTCTAAAAACGCCACTGTCGAGCGGGCGGCAGCCACCACAAACTCTGAGGGCGGTTCGCCGTCAATCACGGCCAATTCGCCGAAATAGTCGCCGGGGTTCAGGAAAAACAAGCCCACACTGCGGCCGTCCATCGTAAAATCCACCCCCTGCAGGCGGCCTTCCACCAAGAAGCCGAGCTCGTGAACCGGGCTTCCTTTTGCGACGACCATGCCCCGCCGGGCAAAAGAACGCAAGTTCATTTGCTTTGACAGCTGTTCCAAGTCCGCTGTCTCCAAAGGCTTGAGCAGCGGAAACTGCGACAGGATTTGAACGGAGACCGGCATATTCTGTGAGTCTACCCGCCTGGTGCCCGAGGGCAATGGCATGCTCTTCCTGCCAATCGGCACGATCACTGCCAAGTTGTGATGCCCAGCACATGTGTTTGGGCCCAAATTCGGGACAATCGCTCCTCTTTCGCGATAAAGGTGAAAAAATGTATCGCTATTTCAAAACACCGCGCCTCATCGGCCTCCCTAGCTTAGGGCTCATCCTGTGGGCCCTGGTCGCGCTGGCGCCTGCATGGGCTGCCAATCCGCCATCGGCTGCCGTAGGCAAGGCGACGATGGTCATCGGCCTGGCCTACCTGGTATCGGACGGTGGGGAAGTCTCGGCCATGGACCGCGGGGCAGTGGTCCGTGTCGGCGACCGGATTGAAACCAGCGCCAATGGGCACGTGCATTTGCGCTTTGCCGACGGCGGTCTGGTCAGCGTGCGCCCCGAGAGCCGTTTGCAAATCCAAAAATACAGCTACAACCAAGGCCAGCCCGAGGCCGGAGGCATCAAATTCAAGTTAGAGCAGGGCGTGGTCCGCTCCATCACAGGCGCCTGGGGCGAGGCGGCCCGCGAGCGTTTCCGCCTCAACACACCCTTGGCTGCTATCGGGGTCAAAGGAACCGACTTTGTCGTAAGCGCCAACGCTACGACCACCCTGGCCAGCGTCTATGCTGGCGCCATTGTGATGGCCCCCTTGCTGGGCGACTGCCAGGCCACCTTGGGCCCCTGCGTCACCGGTGCCGAGCGCCTTTTGACGCAAGATATGAAGGGCCAAATGGTCTCCTTGGTTGGCGCGCAAGGGACGCCCCAGCTCGTTGCAAGCAGAGACTTGATGGGCCGCCAGTTGGCCGTTGCCGAGCCAACCGTGCGCAATGATGCACCTGTTAAATCAAGCGGTCAGTCGGTTGCCGCGGGCGCAAATGCCAGCGCCAGTGCAAACAACTCCAGCGCCAGCTCCAGCGTCATCGCGCCCTTGTTAGGCGAAAGGTCGACAGGCGTGGCCTATGCCGACGTCCAGTCGGCCAGCAGTCTGGGCGGCCAAATCGCCCGTGCGGCGGCGGCCCCCGAAGTCAAGCCCCCGGTAATCCTGCCCCCCGAAGTGAAACAACTCGTGTGGGCCAACATGCTGGCCATGGCCCAGGTGGGCGACACCATCAGCAAAAGCTACGCCGATGTCGCCAAAATGAAGGGCTACCAGGGCACGGTAGGTAATTTTGAGTACGGCCTGTACCGCGACGCCTCCAACGCTAGCACCGGCATGCTCAATGCGGCCGAACCCTCGGCCAATTTCCGTCTGGCCGGTGGCGCCGCCCAGGTCCTGAGCACGGATATCCGGGGCGTCACCTCCACCGAGGTGGCCAACATCAACTCGGGTGCTTTGAGCGTGGACTTTGCCAAATCGACCTTTGCGACCCAGCTGCAGGTTCAGGTGCCCAAGCTGGGCCAGGAAATCGTCAGTTCCACTGGCGTTGTGCAAAGCAACGGCGTCTTTCGTGGTGGTAACGACACTACATTTTTGGCAGGGGCACTCAGTCTGAACGGCACCGAGGCCGGCTACTTCTTTGAGAAAACCATCGCCAGCGGGCAGCTGCGCGGCATCACGCTCTGGGGACGGTAATTGAGCTCCTCCGAACCGCGTCAGACGCTGCGCACCCATAGCATCGCCGCCTTGCTGGCGACTGCGCTGCTGTGGTGGCTCAGTTACGCTTGGTTCGGCGCGCATTTGCAGCAGCTGCAGGAGCGCTTGGGCGACCTGTCGTGGCGCTGGGGCGCTGCCCATGAGCAGGAACACCGCTTGGTCGTAGTCGATATTGACGAGGCCAGCCTGCAAGCCGTGGGCCCATGGCCCTGGTCGCGCCAAACCATGGCCCAACTGGTCCAAAAGCTCGAGCAGGCGGGCGCCAAACAGCAAATTTTTGACATCGTCATGCCCGAGGCCAAACCCGGCGACGAGGCACTGGTCGCGGCCCTGGCGCGCGGCCCCTCGGTGCTGGCCCAGGTCATGGCGCTGGAGCAGGGCGGCGCCAGCACCACGGGGCAGCTAGGCGGCGCCCTCAATTGGTCCACCTGCCCCCTACCTTTTGGCGCTGCTACCGGCTACCTTGCAAATACACCGGCGCTTGTTCAAAGCGGCGCGGCGGTAGGCCACATCACCCCGCGTGTGGGTGGCGATGGCGTCGTGCGCCAACAGCCCGCCGTTATCTGCCGTGACGACAAGGCCTACCCCGCCTTGGGCCTGGTGGCTTACGGCCACGGCGCTGGCGTGGGCAGCTGGACATTGCAAGCGGGTGGCAACTGGCTGGAGCCGGCCTGGAAAATGGTGCCTTCCGACATGCTTATCCCGCCCGTGCCCTTGGACGAGCGCGGCGACCTGCGCGTCTCCTGGCGCCTGCACCCCGACAGCTTTATCAGCATCTCGGCCGCTGACCTGCTCAGCGGCAAAGCCCCGCCCGATATCCTGCGCCACGCCTGGGTGCTCGTTGGCAGCAGCGCATTTGGCCTCAAAGACTCCATCGCCACGCCTTACGGTGGTGTCAATGCCGGGCTGCTCGTGCATGCGCAGGTTATTTCCGCTCTTATTGACGGGCGCACCCCCTACACCCCCAGCGGCCAGTCCGCATTACAAGGTTTGGCGGGCGCTCTGGGCGTTTTGGCCTTGCTGGCCCTGAGCCTGAGCCGCAAGCGCTGGCTCCCTCTGTACGGCCTGCCGCTGGTTGGCCTTGGCTGGGCAGCGCTTTTGTGGCTGGCGCACACCACCTTACTCACGCAGGCCCATCTGTGGGTCGGCTGGCTTGGCCCCGCCTGGCTGGTGTTGTTGGCCTCGGTGCTGCTGGCCGCCGCCAGCCATGCCCAAAGCCGGCTCGAGCGTGACCGCCTGTTTAGCCACCTTTCCAGCTACCTGCCCGCCCCGGTGGCTGCAGCGCTGGCCCTGCAGTCGCCCTCGGGCGCCATCAAGGCCAGCAACACCGAGGTGTCGGTCCTGTTTGCCGACATCCGCAACTTCTCGGCCTACCTCGAGGCCCGCCCCCCGGAAGAGGCCGCCGCCGTCTTGCACGCCTTCTTCTCTGCCGCCACGCGCATCGTCCAGGCCCATGGCGGGGTGGTTGAGGCCTTCGAGGGCGACGCCGTCCTCGCCGTCTGGAACGCCCAGCCTTCCCAAGCCCATCCGTCCGCTCGCGTTGTCAACATGGCCAAAGACCATGCCGACCAGGCGCTCAAAGCCGCCATCGCGCTGCACCACGCCATGGACGGCGTGCTGCCCGACCCCGCGCCTGCCGGCCTGGAGCCGCTGGCCCTGGGCATTGGCGTTGAGACCGGGCCCGCCATGGTCGGCTCCTTCGGCCCGGCCAGCCGACGCACCCACATGGTGCTGGGCCGCACCGTCACCATCGCCAGCCGGCTGGTAGGCATGACCTCCGAGCTCTCCCATCCCATTTTGGTGGGCGAGGGGCTGGCAGCCCAGCGCGGCACCGGCGGACTAGAATCCATGGGCATCTTTATGCTCGATGGCTTGCACATGCCGCACCACATCTACGCCCATCCCCTCAAACTCAGTACAGAACTGCCCTTGCGCCTGGTCAAATAATGGCGTGGGGTGATCATTGCCATCGCTGGTGGCAGCGCCATAAGCAGCATCTAGGCGCCTTGGCAGCCGTTTTGGGCCTCATGGCAAGCGCCACCGCACAAACCACCCCCCAAGAACCCAAGCTGCCAGAGGCCGCCCCCAGCTGCGCCGACATCACACTGGCGCTGGCCCGCGCCCCGCTTGACAATGCGCCCCCCTTAGAGGGCCACCTCAGCCGCTGCCAAAAAGACGCCGACTTCCTGGCCACCCTGGGCCAGCGCATGAACCGCCTGGGCCGCCATACCGAGGCGGCCGAGCACCTGGAGCGCGCCCTCCTGCTCGATCCGGCCCGCCAAGACGTGCAAATGGCCTACGCCTTCGCCCTGGTCGGCCTGGGCCAAGCCAGCTCTGCCCGCGGCTTTTTGCAAGACCTCCTCAAAGACCAGAGCCTGCCTGCCGACCTGCGCGCCCAAATACAGCGCCAGGAAAACGCCTTGGCCGAGCTTGACACCGGCGCCGCAGCCGCAGCCACGCGCTGGATTCCCCACCTCAGCCTGAGCGCACGCTACGGCCACGACAGCAACCTGCTCAGCACCCCCAACCTCTCGAGCCTCAGCCTCACCGTGGCGGGCCAAAGCCTGTCCTTGCCATTGGATGAAAGCTACCTAGCCAAAGCGGGCAACTACGCCCGCGCCGACCTGCAGCTGGACATCAGCCGAAATGTGGCCGCCGACCAGCGCTGGGACCTGGTTGTCGGGCTGCGCCAGCGCCGAAGCCCGGACGAGGCCCGTAGCAACAACAATCAAATTGATCTTCTTTTAGAGCAAAGCACGCCAAGTGGTGGTTTTTATTGGCAAACGCAGTTCACCGATCTGGATGCAAGTAACGGCGTTCATTACCAAATTTGGGGCCTCGGCGCAGGCCTGGGTGCCCAAAAAATAGGCAATTGCATGGCCAAAATAGGCCTCGAAGCACAAGAACGCAGCTATTTCAATACCCAAGTGTTGTCAGGACGCTACACTGCTTACACTGCTTCCGCCAGTTGCGCGCTAGAGGGCCAAAGCCGGCTGTTATTGAGCCTGCGCCAGGGCGCGGACCGGCCCATAGACGCCAGCCGCCCCGGCGGCACCCAGACCAGCACCAGCCTGCGCGCCCTGGTTTACGCTTACCTGAACGCCTGGGGCGAAGACGCCCTGTTGGTGGACCTAGAGCACACGCTCCAGAGGGACGACACCGGCTACAGCCCCATTCTCGAGGGAGGCGCCGTCAGAAATCAGCGCCGCAACACCCTGCGCCTGGAGTACCAAAAAGCCCTATCGCGCAGCGCCCAGTGGCTCATCGGCATGGAGCGCCAAGTGCAAGACAGCAACCTGGAACTTTTCCGCAGCGACAACAGCGGCGCCTACACCATCCTGCGCTGGATGTGGTGAAAAAGCCAAAAACCGGCTATCAAGGCCGGTTTGTGTGATTCAAATCACTTGTTTGGGCTATCCAAGTCACCTAAACTTCCTCCAGTCGCGCAGAAAGTGTTGAGTCCGAAGTTGGCAATATCCCAAATTCGGTCATAATCCTTCTGCTGATTTATCGACGGTGGGTTGCGGGCGACATTTTTTCGTGGCTCGACTTTATCCGCCAGACCTGTTTTTTTAAAGGAACTTTTTATATGCCATCCCCAGTACTCCAGTCCTCTGCGCAGATCTTGAACGTCTACCAAGCTTTGTACGGTAAGGCCCCCTCGTACGCGCTATTCGCCGATTACAAGGCGACGGTTAGTTCGTCATCGACCGCTACCTTCGCGCAGCAATTGGCCTCTGGTTTTAAAAGCCTGACTGGCCCTGAGTTCGCTAATTTGGTGTTGAGTAACCTGGGAATTAACGATCCTGTCCTCGCAACTGCCTTCGGCCAGTTGCTTGATGGTTATGGTCTGGCAAGTCGCGGGCAAATTTTGGTAAACATGACCTCGCTGTTGGCTGGCTTAGAGAATGATGCCAAGTATGGCGCAGTGGCAAAGTCATTTAACGCAGCGACAGACGCTAACTTTGCATATGCAAGCAGCCCGGCCAATACTGTGCCCAGCAGCCCCAATACAATCACAGCCGACCCGACTTATACCATCACTACAAGTCCGGACACTGCATCGGCGAACAAGTTTACCTCTATCCCTGCCTACACACCTGGCGGCAACAACTTCGTCAACACACTGCAAGACGAAGACACACTGACCGGCGTGGGCACAAACCCCACCCTGAGCGTCATATTGGGCTCGGTCAATGATGCGGCTGAGAATAACATCGTTCCTAAGCTGCTCAACATCCAGACCGTCAACGTCGAATCGACTGGCTCGACGGCTGGTATCAACTTCCAAGACTCAACTGCCTTGGTGAACTTGAGCGTTAATCGCATCACGCAAAACAATGCCTTCCTGACCTTGTCAGACTTGCCTGCTACAGCAAACGCTTTCAATCTGAACAACGCTACACGCGCTGGCGTGGTCACTTTTGCTACGAAAGAAGAAGTCCTGACTGGCCCAGCAGAAACATTGGCAGTCGGTGTAAATAACGCGCGTGTGTCGGCTTTGAGCCTGACAGAAGGTACGGACGGCGGCGCTGACGCTGGCTACTACTTTGAGACAGTGAACGTTACAACGACCGGCAATAACGACCTTGACGCCGTTACCGTTCAACAAAACGGTATGGAAGACACTCTGCTTTCTCTGACTGCAGGTACTACCAAGCAGACCTTGAACGTAGTCGCAAATGGCGGAGCAACTTCCTCCCTTGAGATCAATAACTTGACAGCTACCGGCGTCGAATTTATGACCGTTGCAGCCAACGCCCGCGTTGACATCGCAGCAAACAAGATGCTCGCGCTGGCTGCGTCCAACGACGGCATCACAACGCCAGATCTGGAGACGTTGACCATCACTGGCGCTTCCAACGTCATGATCGACGGTTTGGATACCACAAAATTGGCCACCAAGACACTCACAGTAAGTGCTGGCACGATGACTGGTAATCTGAGTTTGGGTGTGGCTACTGCATCAGATGCTTCCTCATCTGCGACATACGCAACCCGCACAGACAAAGACCTGTCGGTGACTTCTGGTTCTGGCGACGACACAATTGTGACCTACACAACCTTGGCGGGTGACATCACTACCAACGGCGGCAAAGATACGGTTAGAGTCGGTAACGCATCGACTGCTGCCGCATCTTTAGATGCGGAAGGCGTTTCCACTATTTCTACGGGTGACGGAAACGACGTTGTGGTCGCCAAGGACTTGTTGGTCACTGCTAGCGATAAAGATCAAACAGGAAATGAAAGCTATACGGTTACCGGCGCTACCATCAATACAGGTGCGGGCGACGACGTCGTGACAGTTGGTGCATTGACAAGCGGTGCAGACTGGGATAACCGAGGAATTTTGGACGGCAATCTTAATGACCAGCAGGTCATTAGAGGTGCTGCCATAAGTGCAGGCGATGGTAGCGACACCATCACATTTACAACCGCAGCCGAAGGTACTTTAGTTGATGCTGGTGCAGGTGATGACACTGTTACTGTGACTTTGGGCGCCACTGCAACAATCTTGGCGCCCGATACAAACCCGGACGTCGTTTCTGTTGTTACTGCTACAGTTGGTATGTCAAACGCAACAACTACATACACGGATGAAGTGGTGGCCATGGGTGTTAGTGCCGTCGCAGATAGATTGGGTGCTGTTGTTGATCTCGGAGCAGGTGCCAACGATGTCATCAACTTTAGAGAAGCTGATACTGGTATAGCTGACTCGGTAGGTGGTGTGCCTACCGAGACATCGCAGAGCGCTTACACATTGGTTGCTCGTGACGCTGAATTGCGTGGAGCCGAAACCCTGAACGTTAGTGCGCTCGATGCGGTCACCGTAACCACTGCGACCACTACGGTTGATCAAGATACGACCGCAACAGGTGTCCAATCGGATCTCAATGCGAACATCATCGGTACAGTAACAGCAAACTTCACTGTACTCAACCAAGTTGAAGATACTGATACAGCCGACACGACGGTTGCGCACAACACAGTTGCTGGATCAACTGTCAATGACAATAATGCAACAGATGGTGCAATCACTGCCAACGTTATGCGTTTTGATAGTGCTTTGACAAACATCAATTTGGTCTCACAAGAGCAGGTAATGCAAACTGGCCCGGCTACTGAGATTTACGAAGCAGGAACAAAGACAACCTTCACCTTGAACAATTTGCGTGAGGGTGTTGCTCTTTCTTTGACCGCAAATGAGGCTACAGGCGTGTCTTCCGGTGCACTGGCTGACGATACATTACTGGCGATTAGCACATCGACGCTGCTCATTACCCGTGCGGCCGCAGAAGATGTAACGTTGAACCTTGACTACGATTCCGCACGTGGCCTAACCAACGCCGGCGTATTGAATGTAACTGCAGCAAGCGGTGCTATTGATTTGGATCTGAATATCGGTGCTACGACAACCGACACACTGGACACCGATGGTGACGGAAACTCCGCTACAGTGGCCAATGCAGCGTCTACGACCGACGATGACACAATGCGTATCGAGAACTTCACCGTTAACTTTGCTGATTCAAATAGTCACTCTGTTGATGCTAATGCCTTTGGTGACAATGTATTCCGTGCCACCCGTCCCCCGGTTGCTACTGACGATGTAAGTTCCACCGCTGTGACAAGCTTCACTATCAATTCTGGTGCAGGTGCGGGTAGCGGAATTCAGCTTGCCGAAGTGAACACTGATGTGATCGCATTTAACAATGCAGCCGGTACGGCAGTTACTGCAGCGAACGTAACTTTGACTGTTGACCAAAGCAACAACTACACAATCACTACCGGTTCTGGTACTGACATCATCGACATGCGTGCTGATGACGTCCGTTCGGATGACATCTTGACTGCCGTTGATCGTGCTGATCGTATTAATGCAGGTGATGGCCGCGACACGATGATTATTAATGGTAATGACAGTCTTGGCACCAATGACAATGCTGGTGTCAGCGCATCTACCATCGTCAACGATGACGTATTCATGTACCTGGACAGCATTGAAACTATCTTGATTGGCACCAAGTCTGGCGCTGGCTATTATGGTGCTAACGGCGGATTGGCCATCACTATCGACGAGCAAGCAGGTACGGGCGCTGGCAACACCAACGTGGATACCATTCGAATGATCGGTGATCAGGCTAACCGTTTGGACTTGGTCGTTGGTAATAACTTCACGATTGCCTCAACGGTGAATACGACAAACATCGCAGGTGGTGCGTTGTTGATTTCTACGCAGCTAAACACTGCAGCAACCGTTTTGAACATCGAGAACAAGGACGACGATTCGGATATTCAAGTTGTCAACATGGACATTCAAGTTGGTTCGGTTGCCGGCACGATCTTGAACATTGTCAACAGTGGGTCACAGTTAGGTCAAGTTGAAGTTCGCGCGTTTTCGCCAGGCGAAAACACTACGTTCACTGTAAGCGACAGCATTGCTGGTACTTCTGCTGGCCAGGTTAAGCTAAACGCAATCCCTGCAGCGGTAGCGGCTTTTGACAAACTCGTGCTGGTTGAAGGCTCGACTGCAAATAACGTCAATAGTGTCGGCGCTGGCTATGGATCTGAGGGCGCGGTTACTATCAATATCGAAGGCGGTTGGACTAACGACAGCACTGGTTTCACACTGGACGCTTCGGCTCTTCTGAACACTGACGATGACCCAACGACAGCCGCCACGGTTGAAGGCTTGGCTACAGGTGGCGCCACCATTACGGTGGATTCGGGCGATCTTGCGGCTTTGACAGTTTCTGGCACCCAAAACAACGACACCATCACAACGGGTCGTGGTGCTGACGTTGTTAACGGCAATAACGGAGACGACACTATCGTTGGTGACGAAGTTACCAATAACGCAGAGTTGGAAGTTGTAACTTTTGCTGCTACTTACGACTCCGGTGACGTGGTTACTGTTACGCACAACGGGATTTCGATTACAGCGACGATTGGTGCTGACGGTGTAACAGGTACGGCGGTTGCCGCTGCGCTGGCTGGTGCGACCAATGTCGCTGGTGCTGCCACCGATGCAAACGGCGCGGACAATATCGTTGTCGGCGGCAACTTCCTTACTGGCGCAACGTCTGTGGCTGCTGCGGCCAATCTACGGTTGTCTGGTGCAGCTGTCGGTACTGACTATGTGGTGTCAGCTGCAACAAACAATGCAGGGGACAATATTGCTCAAGTTCAAACCTTGACGGTCGGTGCTGACGCCGCCGCAGTGTCTCTGGTTTTTAATGGAGTTACATACGCTATTGCAGACAGCACTGCGGCTTTAGATACCGCATATGTCGCACTCGGTGTTGCTGTTACTGCACTGGGCGGGACTCTAACCTCAACTGGACAAGGGTCGGGCGCGAACGATGTGTTCATCATTACTGGGCCAAGCACCGGTGCAGCATTCCCGTTTATTACGCAAACCTCTGCAGGTGCTCTCACAGTAACCGCAGCTGATTTGGGCACGGATCAAGCCAACCCAACAATTGCAACGGAAACCCTTGCGCGTTCTGTGATTGGTGGCGCTGATACGATCAACGGTGGAAACGGCGATGACAACATCACCGGTCTGGTTGGCGCTGACGTGCTTGACGGTGGTGCAGGTAACGACACCGTTAACTACCAGCTAAGCTTGGCTGCTGTGAATGTCAACTTGACGACTAACGTTGTTTCCGGTGGCGACGCCCAAGGCGATGTGATCAGCAACTTCGAAAGCATCATTGGAACCGTTTACGCTGATGCTTTGGTTGGTAGCTCAGTTTCCAACACCATTGATGGTGGAGCCGGTAATGACACGATTTCAACGCTTGACGGTGCAGACGCAATTACCGCTGGCTTGGGTGCTGACACTGTTAACGGTGGTAACGGAATCGATATCATCACGCTGACCGAAGCTACATCTTCTGTTGACCGTGTTGTGAGCGACGCTACTGTATTGGCTAATGCCGACCGCATTGTTGGATTTGATACCACCGTTGATAAGTTTTTGTACACAGGTGTATTACAAAATGCCTTGGGAACCAACTCGGATGGCGTGTCCGGAACCGATGTCGTTACAGGCGTAGCGACAATGACCCTCGCTATGGCTAATGCCGCTAGCACAGCAGGGGTGGTGTTTGATATTTCTGGCTTGAATATTTCTGGAACTACGAGTGACGCGTTGTTTGCTGCAGTTACAGCTGCAGATATCTCGACTGCCTTTGCTGCGTTCAAGACCGCC
>Ga0114968_10002418_pt1 | contig 14253 bp, 10 predicted proteins | sample M_130807_EF_Meta_FD_87020 | JGI IMG/M metagenome (GOLD analysis project Ga0114968, IMG submission 87020) | Freshwater microbial communities from Lake Montjoie, Canada to study carbon cycling - M_130807_EF_MetaG | ecosystem: Environmental > Aquatic > Freshwater > Lake | place: Lake Montjoie... | reverse complement strand
TGCGACGGGAAAGGTTCATAAGGGTAGTGCGGTTATTTTATTGATTGGCAGCCACGGCGGGTTCGCTGCGGCGATTGAGGAACTGGCGGCTGTTGACGACGTCGAGAACGGCGGCGGAGAACTTGCCGTTGTTCTGCTTGAGGGCGGCCTGCATCTGCAACAGCAGTGCTTTGTCACTCGGCATCGTCTGACGACCCAGGGCGTAGCCGAGGAGCTTGCGGCAGAACTGTGCGTTGATGTTGGCTTCGTTCTTTTTCAGGTAGTCGCGCAGACCGGCGAGGCCCTGGAATTTTGTGCCATCTTTGAGTTCACCTGTGTCGTCGATCTTGCCGCCGGTTTCATCCGCGACGCGAAAGCGTCCGATGGGGTCAAAGCTTTCGAGCGCGAAGCCGAGCGGATCAATGCGTTCATGGCAGACGGCGCAGGCGGCATCAGTGCGATGAATCATAAGAGCTTCACGCAAGGAGGCGGGCTTCACGGCGCTGTCGGGAAGCTTCGGCACATTCGGTGGTGGCGGTGGTGAACTGAAGCCGAGCACGACCTGATAGAGATAGTCGCCGCGCACGACGGGGCTGGTGCGATTCGGGCGCGAAGTCTTGGTCAAAATGGCACCCATGCCGAGCAGACCACCACGATGCTGCTGCCCGACTTTGACTTCGCGGAACTCACCGCCGGTGACGCCGGGAACGCCGTAAAATTTGGCGAGGCGCTCGTTCAGGAAGGAGTAGTCGCCACCGATGATGTCGCCGACGCTGCGGTCATCGCGCACCAGATGCGCGAAGAATTCGATGGTCTCGCGCTGCATGTCATTGCGGAGTTCGGTGGTGAACTCAGGATACTTTTTCTCATCGACGGTGCTCTTCTCATCGAAGCCGTTGAACTTGAGCCACTGGCCGACGAATTCCTTGGCGAGGGCATTCGCTTTTGGATCGCGCAGCATGCGTTTCGTCTGTGCGGCGAGGACTTCGGGCTTCAAGAGGCTGCCGTCGTCTGCGGCTTTGCGCAATTCCCAGTCGGGCTGTGAGGCCCAGAGGAAATAGCTGAGGCGGGAGGCGAGTTCGAAGGCGTTGAGCTTCGCATCACCAGTGGCATTATTCGCCACCGGCAGCGTCTCAGCTTTGAACAGGAAGTAAGGCGAGACGAGCACACGCACAATGACTTCACGCGCTGCGGATTCGCGGTCGAGCTCCTTTTTGCGGCCCTCAAAGTAGAGTGCGTCGAGCTTCTGGAATTCCTCACCGGTGACTGGACGGCGCCAGGCGCGGGCGACGAAAGAGTGTAGGTGCCCGAGCAGGGCACCGTCGTACTCCTTCTGCTGCTGCGGGTTGAGATTTGGTACGGCGGTGTAGCCAAAGTCCTTCTTCATCGCTGCGAGCTGATCGCGGTCTTTGGGGCCAAGTATCTGGCCAAGCTGATCATCGCTGAAGTAATAGACCGTAATGCCCGGTTTGCGGCGGTAGAGATTGCTGGCGACTTCCTCCAGCCGACGCTCAAACATGTCAGGGAAGGCGCTCTTCATCACATTGAAATCACCCATGGTGCGGCGTGCGGCATCGGTCTGCGTTTTCCAGACAGTGAGAATGCCAGGCATGATCTTGGTGACATCGCGTGATTTGTCTGCTTCCAGATCCCACTGGATGGTGCCGTCATTGATGTCGGGATTTTCCAGGTCAAGGCGAGCCTCGGCGTGAAGCCAGGTGGCGTTTTCCGGAAGTGGCAAGTTGAATACCAGCGGCGCGGCGATGGCGAGCACCCCGGGCTCGATCTTGCGGCCCTGTGGGTGTTTGCCGAAGGCGCTCTTCACACGTTCGAGTTCGGCGATGCGCTGCTTCAGAGCTTCTGCATTGGCAGGAGCGGGAGTCGCGCCAAGGGCTTTGTTGTCTTCACCCAACTGCTTGTTGAGCCAGTCCATGTAGATCAGGTGGCCCTTGGTGGTTTTCACATCGAGCTTGGTGATGAGCGCGATGTCGCCTTTGTTGCCGTCGCCGTCATCACCGATGCAGAGGAATGCCTGCTTCCTGCCTTTCACCTCGATGTTCATCTGGTAGGGACGAATGCCATCGGCGTCCTGCTGCTGGCGCTGAATGCCACTGCCGGCCTTCTTCGGATTGTTCCAGGAGAGGAGCTGCGTCTGGATCGCCTTAGCACCATCGGTCACCGCCTGCGGCACCTGGCCGGGCTTAGCAGCATCCGGGCCGGGCAGTTCACGCCAGGCGACACGGGTGAGATCAAGGAAGCGTGACTTCGGCTCGGTGGCGTTCACCAGATTGTTCCAGTTTTGCAGGAAGGGCAGCTTCAAGCCACCCTCTTTGGCGAGCTGTTCGAGAGGCGTCTGGAAATGCTTGTGCTTCCAGCAGGCGACCATGTAGTCCGCCTCACGCATGTCCTCGCCATCTTTAGGTAGATGGGGCGCCGACTTCTGCTGATACCAGACGTACAAAGCCTGCTGCGCCTGGGCTTTGACCTGCTCAGGCCCGCGCAGACCGATGCGCTGCGGATTAAAAACGATGCCTGTACCCGGCATGATCGTGGCGTGATCAGCCACCTTGCGGGCAGCACCGAAGTATTTGTCGAGCGCCGCCGGGCTGATGAAGAGTACATCGCCCGTGTTGCTGAAGCCTTCGCCGCCACCGCCGTCAGTCTGGAATTCTTTGGCAAAGCCGTAGTCGTGCCGGGTCAGATCGCGAATCGTGTAATCGTACTCGGCGTTGGTGAGCCGGCGCATGGTCACCGGACCGGGATCGCCTGACTGCGCGGCGGCTAGGGCGTCGAGTTCGCCATTGACCCAGCCGAGGAGAGCGGTGTGCTCTTGATCGGACATCTGGTGCGCCTTGGGCGGCGGCATGTCGCCGTTTTCGATGGTGTCCTTGACCTTCAGCCACACTTCAAAATGCTTCGTGAGCTGCGGATCAGCGGCAAACTGCTGCAAATCGACATCGCCCTTGGTCTTTTTGGGGTTGTGACACTCGTAGCATTTGGCCTTCAAAACGACCTCGGCGTCCTTCCAAGCGGGAGCAGCGGAAAGTGAGAACGAGCCGACGACAAAGGCGGCCAAAGTAAGATGGCGTGGATTCAGAAACATTGGGGGTGCAAAAGATACGGACAAAAGACGGCTTTTAATCAGCAGCTTCCGCTCCTTTTTTGCTCTTTCCTGTGCTAGGAATCAGGCGAAAGCATCTGCTGGCCGAGACGTATCATTCATACCCCCATGAATTCTTCCTTTTCACATCATGCCCCCAATCTGGAGCATGCGTTTTTGACGCGCCGCGAACTGCTGCAACGCGTCGGCATGGGCTTTGGCACGATGGCGGCCGGCTCGCTGTTCACTCCGCAGGCCTCCGCTGCCACGATGGACCCGATGGCGGTGAAGCGTCCGCATTTTGAGCCGAAGGCGAAACGGGTGGTGCATTTCTTCATGAACGGCGGGCCGTCTCACGTCGATACCTTCGACCCGAAGCCGGAGCTGGACAAATACGACGGCAAGGCGCTGCCGAACGTGCTCAAAACGGAGCGCCCAACCGGAGCCGGGTTCAAATCTCCCTTCAAATTCACCAAGCGCGGTGAGTGCGGACTGGAAGTGAGCGAGGTCTTTGAGAAAACCGGTGCCTTTGCGGATGACCTCTGCGTGATCCGCTCCATGCACGCAGACGTGCCGAACCATGAGCCTTCCCTTGGCCTGATGAACAGCGGCGAAGGCCGCCTGAACCGCCCAACGATGGGATCCTGGGTGACCTACGGCCTGGGCAGTGAAAATCACAACCTGCCCGGCTACATCGCCATGTGCCCCGGTGGCATGCCGACGCGGCGCACGAAGAACTGGCAGTCGGCCTTCCTGCCGAGCGCCTATCAAGGGGCCTATATTAATACGGAGGACACCCGCGTCGAAAAACTCGTTGAGTTCATCAAGAACGGCTCGCTCGATCTGAAGCAGCAGCGCCGTCAGCTCGACCTGCTGCAGGAGTTAAACCAGCGCAATTTGGTGCAGCAGGACCGCGATCAGCAGCTCGAAGCCCGCGTCCAAAGCTATGAACTGGCCTACCGCATGCAGATGGAGGCAACGGACGCCTTCGACATCATGAAGGAGCCGGAGTCGATGCGGAAGATGTATGGCGACCACGCTTTTGGCCGCCAGTGCCTGATCGCCCGGCGTTTGCTGGAGCGCGGGGTGCGCTTTATCCAGCTCTGGACCGGAGCAGGCCAGCCATGGGACAATCACGACGAAATCCTCGAACACCGGAAGCTCGGCCAGCAGACCGACGGGGCGATGGCCGCGTTCATGAGCGATCTGAAGCAGCGCGGGCTGTGGGATGACACCCTCATGATGTGGGGCGGTGAATTTGGCCGTACCCCGGCGGTGGAACTGCCAGTGCCCGGCTCCAATGCGGGCAAGCAGCATGGCCGCGACCACAACCACTACGGCTTCACCATGTGGCTGGCAGGCGGCGGGGTGCGCGGCGGCTACACGCATGGTTCCACCGATGAATTTGGCTTCGCTGCGCAGGAAAATCCGGTGCATGTGCATGATCTGCACGCCACGATTCTGCACATTCTGGGCTTTGATCACGAAAAGTTCACGTACAAATACGCCGGGCTCGATTTCCGCCTCACGGGCGTGAACGAGTGCAAGGTGGTGCGGGAATTGCTGGCCTGATTGTGTCGAAAAAGCCAGCCACCGGCCCGCTTGCAAGGCTGGCGCACACGTTTACAGTCGCCACCTCATGCATCGAAAAATCTTCTTCGCCCTGGCTGTGCTGGTGGCACTCGTCTTCACGATGACCCTCAAAGCCCAGGCCCAGCAGCCTGCGCCTGTCGCTCCAGCCTCCACCGTGACCACGGCCGCCGCTGAAGACAATCCCTATGGCGATGTGCTGACCTTTCAGGGCTTCGTCAAACGCACCGGCGTCATGGCCTATCCTCTGATCATCCTGTCGATGATCGCGTTCTTCATGATCGTGCTGTTCACCTTCACGGTCCGGCAGGGCACCGTGGTCAGCGATGCGTTCATGAATTCGGCGGACGCCTTGATTCGCAAGCAGGACTACCTCGGGCTGCTCGCTGTGTGCAACCGCCGCAACGAGTGCATCGCCCGCATCACCTCAAAGACGCTCGATTTCGCCACGCGCAATCCGACCGCTAGCTTTGAAGAGGTCAAGGAAGTCACCGAAGCCGAAGGCAACCGCCAGTCCAGCCTGCTGCTGGCCCGCATCGCCTATCTCGGAGATGTCGGGGCCATCGCCCCCATGCTCGGCTTGCTCGGCACAACGCTGGGCATGATCACGACTTTCCATGAAATTTCCGGCAAAGGAGTCGGCGGCTCGAACCAGCTCGGCCTCGCCCAGGGGGTGTCCGAAGCGCTGCTTTGCACGGCCTCTGGTCTCGTCATCGGCATTCCCGCCCTGATGTTCTACGCCATCTTCCGTGGCAAGGTGAACCGCCTGATCTCCGAAATGGAAGCCGCGACGACCCATCTAATGGCTTTGCTCGCGGTGCAGTATAAGCGTGCAGCGCGCGCCGTTGCCGGACAATAAACAGGAAGGTCACCACCCGCGATGAACTTCCGCAAACAGCACTCCATCGAACCCTCGCCCATGCAGCTCGCGCCGCTGGTGGACGTGCTGTTCCTGCTCGTCATTTTCTTTGCCGTGACCTTCCAGTATGCCAAGGAGGAGCAGGTCATGGATGTCAGCGTACCTGCCGCCGACGAGGGCAAGGAGAAGGAGTCCCGCAACGTCGGCGAGATCATCATCAACATCAAAAAAGACGGCGAGATCCTCGTCAACGGCCAGAAGTTCAACACTGACGAGCTGCTGGTGAAGCTGAAGAACATTGTCTCCCTCTACAAAGATCAGGCCGTGATCCTGCGGGGTGACGAAGGCACCCCTTACCAGAACGTCATCCGCGTGCTGGACACCTGCCAGAAGGCTGGCATCTGGAACATCGCCTTTGCAACGCGCAAACCTGACGCCGACCAACCTGCTGCCACGCCCAAGTGAGATGACCGCCGCGAAGTTCCCAACCCTGTCGCGCAGTCATGCGCCCCGTCTTCTGCCAGTGTTTTTCTGCTTGGTGGCGTTTTCGTCGATGGCGCAGCAGCGTGCTCCGCGTGCCCTGCCTGTCGAGGATGACGTTCCTGTGCCGAGGGCCATCCCCGTGGGTCCGCCACCGAAGGCCCAGCCCGTGCTGGATGATCCCCAGTTAAGTCCGCCGCCGCCCAAGACCAAGGGACCAGACGATGACATGTTCGACTTTGCCACGCTGGCCTATGATCGTCAGGAGTGGGGCATGGCCTCGCAGTCGTATGCGAAATACCTGCAGCAATACCCAAGCGGCAGGCAGGTGCCCGACGCGCTCTACCGCATCGGCGAGTGCTACATGAAGCAAAACCAGCTCAAGCAGGCGGCGGGTTATTATGAGGAGGTCGTGAACCGCTACCCATCGAGCGATGGTGCTCCCTCCGCCGCGTATCGCCTCGGTGCGATGACGTTCAACGACTCCAAGTTCGCCGATTCCGCCAAATACTTCACCTTTTGCGAGGCTAAAACCACGAGCGCCCCGGTCCGGCTGGCCGCCGCCTACCACAAAAGCCGCGCCTATGGAATGACGGGAGACAAGGAGAAGCAGGCCGCCGCTCTGAGCAGCGTCGTCGCGGTGAAAACGGAAAACCCCTTCCGCGAGACGGCCCTGCTGACGCTTGGCAGCATCTATCTCGGCCAGGACAAGAAGGTGGAGGCGCTGCCGATCTTCGATGAGCTTGTCAAAACCAGCGGCGACCGCGCCATCATCGCCGAAGCCAGCATTCGTGCTGCGGTGCTCTATGCCGAAATCAAGAAGCCGGAGGAATCCATCGCGATGTTTGAGAAGGCGCTCCGCATGCCGGAGACCACCGAGCAAAACCGTGGCATTTCGCTCGTAGGCATCATTCAGTCGCTCTATGCCAAGGGAGACTACGACGGCGTCATCGACTACTACAACAAGAACTCCGAGATTCTGCCGCCAGGAGCCTCACGTGCCAAGATGCTGCTGCTCGTCGGCCATGCCTACCGCATGCGCAAAAGCTACGCGCGTGCTGTTGAAGTTTACCTGATGATCGAGCAGTACCATGCCGACACCGAGGAAGCCTTCGATGCCGGATACTGGAAGCTCTACTGTTTCTACCTGCTGAATGACAAAGATTTGGGTGAATTCGCCACCGCGTTCATCGCCCGTCATGCCCAGAAGCACGCCGAGCACGAATACCTTTCGCTGGCGCGTCTGATCCGCGCCGACTTCTATTTCAACAGGGGCGACTACCCGCAGGCGGCGTTGAGCTACAATGAAGTCAGCATCGACAAACTGCCTGAGAAGCTGCGCCCAGGCACGCTCTTCAACATGGGCTGGGCCCAGGGCGAGGCCGGACGCCACCAGGAGGCCGTCGGTACCTTCACCCGTTTCATCAGCGAAAATCCCGCGCACGAGTTCATCCCCAAGGCCTACGCCCGCCGTGGCCTCGCCAACCGCGATGCGCGTGATCTGCCCAAGGCGAAGGCTGACTTTGAGCACGTGACCAAGGAATTCCCCAAATCCGACGCCTGCGAACTCTCCTGGCTGCAGCTCGGCTTCATCGCGATGGAGCAGAAGGATCCGAAGGCCACCGTCACCGCCTTTGAAACACTGCTGAAAAGATTCCCCAACACCAGCGCCGCCGCACAGGCCTACTACGGCATTGGTCGCGGCAGCTTTGACCAGAAGATCTATGACAAGGCCGTGCCCGCCCTGCGCCGCTCCATTGAAATCGACAGCAAAGGCTACCTCGAAAAATCCAGCCAGCTCATCATCCTCTGCGACTATGCACGTCAAAACGCCGACTTCCTCGCCAAGACCATCGACAGCTATCTGCAGTCCAAACCGGACGGCTTGGTGCCCCCGAACATTTTGAAATGGCTCGGCCTTAAGCTGTACAGCGGCGACGACTATAAACGCGCAGCCCGCTTCCTTGAACTCGCCGTCACGCCGCAAAGCCCGGAGAACACCGAGCCCGTCGTGTGGAACTACCTCGGCATGGCCCAGCTCAACAACCAGCAGTACGACGCCAGCATTCAGGCCACGGACAACTTCCTCAAATCAGAGCCAGACAGCGCCACGCGCTCACGTGCGCTGCTGACCAAAGGCCGCGCCCAGCTCGGCAAAGGGCTCTTCGATGAGGCCGACAAAGTGGCTCAGGACGCACTGCAAGTCGTCAAAGACGGCAAGCTCCAGGCCGAACTGCTCATCCTCGAAGGCGACATCTATGCCGCGCAGGGCGACAAGCTCGCAGCTGAAGGCCAGAAGGATGCCGCTGTCGGTAAATGGAAGGACGGTGCCGCCAAGTATGCCGTGCCCAGCCAGTTCTTCGACGATCCCGATGTCACCCCCAACGCTCTCTACAAAGCCTCTCAGGTGCTGGAGAAAGCCGGAGATTCGGTCAAAGCCAAGCAGATGCTGCAGCAGCTTCAGCAGCGCTATCCGAAGTATCAGCCGAAGTAAGGAATCGGGGAACTCCTGAGGCAAGCGGCCTTTGTGATCAAGACCGCTTGTTGCGATCCCAGCTTTCACCCTGGCCGCGCTTGCCTCCACCCCCGCTGCCAAGGTGACGCGGTGGGCGGTCCTCCTTCGGACGCGCCTCGACCACTCGCAGCGAGCGTCCGCCAATCTCCTTGGCATTGAGCGCATCGATCGCCGTGAGCGCTTCGGACTCGACCGGCATCTCCACGAAACCAAAACCGCGCGAGCGTCCGGTCTCACGGTCTTTGACAAGACGGGCGCTGGAGACATTGCCGAAGGCGGCAAACTCGCCCTGCAGCTCTTCATCCGTCATGGTGTAGGGAAGATTGCTCACGTAGAGGTTCATCGCATCAGGTATTGAAGACGAGCCATGGCGCTCGTTCCAGAGAACAGGTCATGGCGTGAACCTGATATTCCGTGTCTGCGTCCGTTTTGGGATGCACACGGGCGTGAAGGTACGCCAGGGCGGAGGGGTGTCAATCGGTGCCTGAGTAGCCGGAGCCGCCCTGCGGGCTGAAAAGTTTCAGTTGCGGAAAATCCATGAATTCGTATCCGAGTCCGCCGTCCCATACTACCTCGCCCACCATGAAATACATTCTGACCCTTATCGCCGCCCTCAGCCTGCTGGCTGGCACTTCCCCTGCCGCCGAGCCGCTGAACACCGTCTGCCCGATCTCCGGCAAGCCTGCGAGCCCGGCCATCACCAGCACCTACTCGAAGACCGTAGCCGTCTGCTGCAACCGCTGCAAAGCCCAGTTCACCGCCGCTCCCAAGGGCTACCTCAATAACATCCTCGGTGCCACCGCCGGCCAGTGCCCGCTGAGCAAAAAGAAATCTGATCCTTCCATCACGGTGACCTACTCCCGTCAGGTCGCCTTTGCCGATGCCGCCAGCAAGGCTGCCTTCGACGCCGCGCCTGACAAGCACATCAAGGAGGTGCGTCAGTAATCGGGTGCTTTCGTTTCCTCCCACAAGCGGAGCTGCGGCATGCGGCTCCGCTTTTTTCATGCCTGCATGATTCGGCGTGTCATCGAAACACGTTCCGGCTAGTCTCCCGCCTTGTGAAAGCCAGAGCCGCCGCCACATCCCCCGTCGATGCCCTGCGCGATCTTTTCGACGCGCTGCCGGACGTGCAGGCATGGATCAAGGACGCCAAACGCCGCTACCTCTGGGTGAACCGCACCTTCCTGCTGAACTACGGCATGCATCAACTTACCGAAGTGCTCGGCAAGACCGATGATGATCTCTCGCCCGCGCACCTCGCGGCCCATTTCCGGGCGGGTGATGAGGCCGTTCTGGCCGGGCAAACGGTGCAAGGCCGCCTGGAACTCGTCGGCCGCTTTGATCACACTGCAGCATGGTGCTTCACCACCAAACGGCCCGTCTGCAATGCGCGAGGCCGCATCGTCGGGACCGCAGGCATCACGCGCGCACTGGATGCCGCGCAGATCGATCAGCGCAGCGACATCCGCCTCGGCGTCGTCATCGCCCTCATGACCCGCCGCCTCGGTGAATCCGTGAAGAACACCGACATGGCCCGCAGCGTCGGCATGTCGCCGCGCGCCTTCGAGCGCAGCTTTGTCCGCGAGTATGGCCTGCCACCGCAGCAGTATCTGAAGCGCCTGCGCATTCAGACCGCCTGCCGCCTGCTCGTCGATACCCGGGAATCCATCGCCGCTGTCAGCCTCCGCTGTGGCTTCGCTGATCAAAGCCACCTCACCCGCAAATTCCGCCACGTCACCGGCCTCACTCCAGGTGCATATCGCGACAAATACGCTGCCGCGAATATTCCAAGCCCTGCCGTTTCTGTTCTATCCATGCGCCGGACGAAGCGATAGCATTCGCTCACCATGAAGCTCCAACCTGGCACCACCGTCGTCAAAAACGGCCAGCTCGTCGATGGCACGGGCCGTCCTGCCACTCCAAGCGCCGCTGTCCTCATCACCGATGGCATCATCAGCTATGCCGGTCCCGCAGCGGATGCGCCGCCAGCTCCTCCTGACGCACGCATCATCGACGCAGCAGGCGGCACGATCATGCCCGGGCTCATCGAGGCGCACATTCATCTCACGTACTTCAATGTGTCTGAGCTGCAGGATCTCGACATCAAGTTCCCCGTGGAATACGTCACGCTACAGTCCGCCGTGAATGCGAAGACTGCACTCGAATGTGGCTACACGTCGGCGCGCAGCGGCGGCTGCCTGCACAACATCGACGTATGGATGAACAAGGCTATCGAGGAGGACATGATCCCCGGCCCGCGCCTCAGCACCAGTGGTCGCGAAATCTGCGGGGCAGGCGGTTTGATGGACTGGAACCCCGACTACCGCCGCATCGGCATGGAGGGCATCGTCTTTATCGTGAATGGTCCCGAGCAGGCCCGCACTGCGGTGAGAAAACTGGTCAAAGACGGCATCGAATGGGTGAAGACCTATCCCACGGGTGATGCGGCATCCCCCGACATCAACGATCATCATACGCTGTGCATGACCTTTGAAGAAATGCATGCCGTCGTGGCCACGGCGCACAATCACGGTCTCAAAGTCACCGGTCATTGCCGCGCCACCGAAGGCATCCGCAATGCCCTCAAAGCTGGTTACGACGCCATTGAGCACGGCACCTTCATGGATGACGAATGCCTCGATCTTCTGCTCAAGCGTCATGTCCCGATGTGCCCCGGCCTCGGGTTCGAGCTCTTCAGCGTTCAACGCGGCAAAGACGTCGGCCTGTCCCAGCGTGTGCTCGACGGTCATCAAGAAACTCTTGAGGCAGGTGCTGAAAGCTGTCGGAAAGTCCTCAAGGCCGGCGGCACCCTGGGCCTCGGGGGCGACTACGGCTTTGCCTGGACGCCTCACGGCACCTACGCCCAGGAGCTGACCTTCTTCGTCAATTACGTCGGCTTCTCCCCACTCGACACGATCAAGTGCGCCACGCTCGGCGGAGCCAATATGATGGGGCGTGAAAAGGAAATCGGCTCCCTCGAAGTAGGCAAGCTGGGCGATGTCCTCGTGGTCAAAGGTGACGTGCTCAAGGACATCTCCATTCTCGAGAACCGCGACAACCTCCTCGCCGTCATGCAGGGCGGGGTGGTGAAAGCGGGGACGCTCGTAAAGCCTGCGAGTTTCTGATGCGCCAGCCCGTTCCATCGTCATGAAGCCAACCCTTCTCTTTGCCGCCTTCCTGGTCGCACAATCTTCTGCCGCCGATATCCAGGTGGAAAAGCTCGGCTCTGTCCTGCACTTCAGCAGCGGTGGGAAGACGATCTGTGATTACCAAATGGAGGCGGGCAATGTGCCCGAGAGTGTGTCCGCAGTCTTCAAACACGGTGCTCATCTGCATCCGGTTTATTCGCCCAGCGGCAAGCTCGTCACGGACAATCATCCCGAAGATCACCGCTGGCATCGTGGGATCTGGATGGCGTGGACGAAGACGGAGTTCGGCGATTCGCATCCCGATTTCTGGAATCAGGGCAAAGGGGATGGCAAAGACAAGAGCGGCTACCAGATCCTCGCCGAAGTTCGCTTTGCGAAACTGGACAAGATCTGGGGCGGGGCTGACGGCGGCGGCTTCATCAGCCAGCATCTGTTTCTTGATCACAGTCACGCGCCCGATCAAAAGGTGCTCAATGAAACGTGGGAGGTCGCGGTGGCGCAGAAGGAGCTCGACGGCAAGCCCGCCAATATCATCGACCTCACCAGCATTCAGACCTGCGCTGGAAATCTGCCGCTGAAGCTGCCGAAGTACCACTACGGCGGCCTCGGTGTGCGCGGCAACCTCGCCTGGAATCCGGTCGATGCCGTCACGATGCTCACCAGCGAAGGCCATGACCGCAGCAAAGGTGATTCCACCAAGGGCAAATGGGTTCACATCGGCGGTCAGGTCGAGGGTGCACCGACGGGCATGGCGATCTTGATTCATCCCTCAAACTTTCGCTTCCCACAACCCCTGCGCCTCAATCCCAAGAACCCGCAGCTCTGCATCGCCCCATCTCAGGATGGCGACTGGTCCATCGAACCCGGTAAGCCCTATGTCTCCAAATACCGCATCCTCGTCTTCGACGGCGCACCGGATGCGAAGTGGATCGAGGCCCAGTGGACCATTTATTCCAACACCAAGTAATCTTCCCCCATGCTCTCCCGCTTCATAGCTTTCGTACTTTTTGCGTCCGCCTTCGGACAATCTCAGGCAGCCGACGGACTATTCGACAAATCCAACCTCGCCGCTTGGTGCATCGTGCCGTTTGATGCGGGCAAGCGCGGCCCGGAAGAGCGCGCCGCCATGCTGGAAAAAATGGGCGTGAAGAAATTCGTCTATGACTACCGTAAGGAACACATCCCGCAGTGGGACGACGAGTTGAATGCGCTCAAGAAGCACCACATCGAGTTGATGGGCTGGTGGTTACCAACAGTTCTCAATGACGAAGCCAAGAGTACGCTCGAACTCTTCAAACGTCATGGTGTGCATCCGCAGCTCTGGGTGAATGGCAACGGCGGAGCGATCCAGGTCAAAGATGAATCAGATCAGCAAGCACGCGTGGCAAAGGAAGTCGAACGCCTGCGGCCGATCTGCGAAGCCGCTGCACCTCTCGGTTGCCAGGTAGCGCTCTACAATCATGGTGCATGGTACGGCGAGCCGGAGAACGCCATCGCCATCGTGGAGGCGCTGCAGGCCAAAGGCATCAAAAACGTCGGCATCGTGTACAACCTGCACCACGGCCACGGTCATCTAGATCGTCTCGCCAAAGTGCTGCCGCGCATGCTGCCCCACCTGCTGTGCTTCAATCTCAACGGCATGGACATCGACGGCGAGGCCAAAGGCCGCAAGATTCTGCCGCTCGGTGTGGGCACTCAAGATGTAAAGGTGCTGCGCATCGTGCGTGCGAGCAGTTACAGCGGCCCCATCGGCATCCTGAACCACACCAACGAAGACGCTGAAGGCCGCCTGCTCGACAACCTCGACGGCCTCGCCTGGCTCGTGCCCCAGCTTGATGACAATCCGCCCGGTCCGAAGCCGAAGTATCGCACCTGGAGCGACGAACCAGCCGCCGCCAGCTTCATCACCAAGCCTGCCATGACCGGCGAGAGAGTGCCCTCCCTGAGCAAGGAGTTCGGTGAGGCACTGAAGGGCAGCTACTTTGAGCAGGACAACGAGCCCTTCCGCACGCTGCCGCTCACCATCGAGTGCCGCGCCAAACTGACCGGTAAAGATCACTTCAACATCCTCATCGCCTCGGACGCCAAATCCTCCGCCACGCATTGGGAGCTCTACACGCATGCGAAACGCGGCACGCTGGCACTCTTCATGCCCGGACGCGGCGGTGACTTCGACTCCCAGGTGAATGTCTGCGACGGCCAGTGGCACGACTTCCTCGTCAGCATTGATGAACAAAATGTCGTGATCTGGATCGACGGCAAACAGGTGTTCGAAAAGCCCGCGCAACCGATCAAGGGTACCCCCAAGGCTGGCGGCATCGCCTTTGGCAGCCTCGTCGATGGAACCATCGGCTGTGACGGCCTCATTGACGACGTTCGCATCGCACGCGGCGTGATGAAGCCACGCAAAAGCAACGGCCCACGCCTACGCATGGACAACACCATCGGCATCTGGGACTTCGACCACCTCGACGCACTCATGCCACCCAAGGCTCCGCCGCCCGCCGCCTTCAAACCCGACCGCAAACCGCTCCATCCCGAAGACAACATCCACTGGCAGGAATTCGTGAATCGTGAGCGC
>Ga0114968_10002417_pt1 | contig 14255 bp, 13 predicted proteins | sample M_130807_EF_Meta_FD_87020 | JGI IMG/M metagenome (GOLD analysis project Ga0114968, IMG submission 87020) | Freshwater microbial communities from Lake Montjoie, Canada to study carbon cycling - M_130807_EF_MetaG | ecosystem: Environmental > Aquatic > Freshwater > Lake | place: Lake Montjoie... | reverse complement strand
GGGGGGGGGGTGGGGGGGGGTGGGGGGGTGGTGGGGGGGGGAGTGGGTGGGGGGGTGGGTGGTGTTGGGGTTGAGGTTGGGAGCAGATTGAGTGAATTCTCTTAAGTTAATTTCTAACCAAACTTAAACATGTTTCTCAGATCGAGAATGAGTGCCAATAAGTTCTTAAGAAGTGACTCTATCTGTGATTAAAGTCAATAACTTATGAATGAAATGTTTTAAACTCTTTTCTTAGGCAATCAGCGCAGCTGCCTGAATAGCTCTTCTCATATATCAAGATAAATAAAATAATATTTGGTAAGTATAGAAAATAATATTTGGTAAGTATAGCTAGTGGGCCCTGTCGGGATCGAACCGACGACCCACGGATTAAAAGTCCGTTGCTCTACCGACTGAGCTAAAGGCCCTAAACAATTAATGTGGATTGTACACCCTTCACATACAAATAACAAAAAATGTAGTCAAAACTATCTGCGAACTTACATTCTACTATTTTAATGAAGAAGAGTTTACAAAGCTACTTTAAAAGACTTTTCAGCTATTTATGCTGCTTCAAAACTAACAAATCCTAAAAAATCCATGGTTTAAAATTTCATCCAACTAATTAAGAAATTACAGAAAAAGTTACGTTAAGTTTAATTATTCACTCTTACATTTATTGAACAAATTCTTAATGCTGCAATATTTGTGAATTATGATCATATTAATTGTAAACTTGTTTATAAATAAGAAATAATGAATCAATACTTTTATCTGAAGTAACACAAAATTTGAATGCAATCATAATTAAGATATCTTACGTTTATAAATAGAGTAAATTTTGGCATTACCGACCCACTTTTCATATTCTAAATTAAACAAATCTTCGTATTTATTCTCAATAAACGGTTTTACTCCTTTATAATTTGTGACTAGATAATCAGCATCAATCCACCGGGAAACAAATTTCAATCTTTTCCTCTGAGAGGCGTCAATGATCAATGCACTTTTATTTAGTTGAGTTCCAAAGCTTCCATCAACAACATTAATTACGCGATCTTCGCTATCTTGTAGAACCCATTCCAATGCCGCACGATTGCTGAGTCCCCAATAATCCATTTCCCAATTTGATCGTATGTCCTTACTGGAGAATTGATTAAAATACACATTTTGGAAAGGTCGATTATTTATCATCCATATAGCATTATGAATTAGGACTGCTATGGTTAGTAACAAGAAAATAGCAGAAGTTTTGAAATTTAATTTTTTAGTAAAACGGAGAATGTCTATCCAACCCCCCATTGCTACTACAATTAGTAGCGGATAAATAAAATAGAAATGCCGCCATCCATCATAAAAAGTTGATTTTGTTATGATTGCCAATGTTAGAGGTGTAACAATTGATGCTAGTACAAAAAAGTCTGCCAAATTTTTGCTATTTACTTTATCAGTATTCTTGTTGAATCTACTTATAGTAATGATTAAGCGAACAATCCCAAATAACATCAAAAACAAATATGGAATCGGAGTTGTAACAAATATCCACTTAAATAAGTAATACCAAGGTAAGTTGCCCGCTAGGAGATACTTACCATCGGTCAAAATTTCAAGATTCCCAACTAAAGTATAATTAGATAAAGTAAATGATACTTCAATAAACCTTTCAATCGGATTCTCCCATAAATACGGCCAGAATAAATAGATTGATAAAAATAATGTCGAAACGTATATAACTATTAATTTAAAAAAATTTGGTATATCAGCCTTTCTTTTCATTGTAAATAACATCAATAGCGTAAGAAATGCAACTACCAATCCAATAGGCCTTACGCTTGTAGCGTAAGCACACCCAATGCTAGCAAAAATGGCATTTTTTCTATTTACTTTGTAAATATAAATTATTGCGAGCAAAACTGAAATAGTATACGAATACATAAAAACCAAATCTTTTGAATTATAAAATGAATCAGCAAATTGTCGAGGGCTGAGGAGTAGAATTATAGATCCTAATAAAGCAACAGAGGTAGACTTATGCCGCCAGGCAAGAAAATAAAACACGGCTACCACTCCTAAGGAGCAGAAGAAATAAGTATAAAGATGTCTATAAAAATAAATTTGCTGCGAATTTGAAGTTAGATTAAATATTACTTCAAAAAGAGTCATCGGTAATTCAAAAATTGTACCGTGAGTTCTATCTTGAGATGACTCATCAAAGTGTAAATTTTCAATATTTGGAATGTTCTTAAAAGCGTCGAGAGTTGACGGGGCAAATTTATTCAGAATATACTTAGCTACTTGTGCACCATGTCTACGCATGTATGACTCATCAACACCAATTCCATAACTTCTAAATTGCAGCAACCCAATTATAGATAGCGAAATCAACAGGAAAAAGGCCATAACATGCAATCTCTTACTTTGCAAAAAATCATTAATAGTTAGAACTAATCTCGAAATCATTCAGGTACTATACAACCACTCTTGTGACAACGCTCGAAAGGTTTTTATGGATCTCGATATGCAAGGTAGTTTTGAACGTTTTGGTTGGGAATGGAAAAAGTACAATAAAATCATTGATGAAAATTTCGCGCAATTTAAATTATGGATTAGTTCGATCGATCCTTCTTTGATTAAAGATGCGTACTGTATAGATGCAGGTGGGGGTAATGGTAGAAATAGTTATTGGCTTTCGCAACTAGGCGCACGAAGAATTTTTTACTTTGATATTAGCCCAAGTTCTGTTTCGGTAGCACGAGATAATCTTCGCACGGTAAAAAATTTAACATTATCGAACGAGTCTATATATCAAGTTTCTTTACCAGATACGGAAATGGCTGACATAGTTTTCTCGATTGGAGTTATACACCACTTAGCGGATCCTTTAACCGCTTTGCACAATCTTACTAAATTAGTTAAGCCTGGTGGACTTTTAGTGATCTGGGTTTACGGATTACCAGGGAATCGGTTACTACTTTTCTTTTTAGAGCCGTTTAGAAAAGTAACAAAGAAAATCCCAATGTTATATCTTGACTATATTGCAGGATTTCTCACCATTTTTTTGTTTCTTTTTTTAAAGTTTCCACAAAAAAATCTTTATTTAAAATTTGTGCGAAAATTCAAATTCAGCCATTTAAAAAGTATCGTACTTGATCAACTACTCCCAAATATTGCAAATTATTGGACTGGCCAGGAAGCTCATGATTTGTTGAAAAATGCTGGGCTTAAAGAGATAAAATGCGTTTCTGTTAATGGAAACTCATATTCGCTTAGTGGACGAGTTTCTTAACACGAACAGATCAATATAGAATGATATAAATCAATTTTTGATTCTATTTTAAAACAAATATGAATATTTTTTTTTTGAACAATTCTGATTATTTTTTGTGTTTTAATTTCAATTTATAAGTTAAATTCCATAACAATAATACAAAATTTTTAAAAAGATAAAGTGCGAAATTCAAGTTACTTAAAGTTTTAATTCTTCTAGTTTTCACAATATCAAATTTACTTTTAAAAATTTTTAAAAAAATTTCTGAAGCTAGGTATTTGGTTTCTAAAATTACTTTCGAATTTATCCTTTCCGAGAGCAAAACACGATCGATTCTTCTTTCTCTAGCAATTTTCTTATATGTTTTCAACGGGCGAAATGAGCTGTGTAAACTTGAAACTGCTGCATAAGTTGAATCAAACTTAGATGCCTTATCACCCTGGCGAAAATGTAAATGAGTAAATTTCAAATCTTCCCGATACCTTAATTTTCCTAGCTGCCTCGCAGTTTCGGTTAACCAAAAATCATAGGGTACAGCTCTTCCAGGTTGTACCCAGCAACCAACTGCATCAATCCAATTTCGATGTAGAAAACCATGTAGCGCAATCCTTTCCCCGTAAAACCCACCGTCCGAGCCATACACTAATATGAGCTTGTCTATGGAAGAATCAAATTCTTCCCTAATTATTTGATCCCATGATTGTGATTCAAAAATTACGTCATCTCCTGTGTACATCAATATTTCGCCGGTAGCATGCGTGTACAAAACATTTTGTAGAATTGACAGCCACATTCTTGGCCCAGTGACTACTTTTACATTACTATTTGTGATCTTACTATTTGGGAAAGTCAAATCATCGCTATCAACATAAAAAATTATTTCAACTAAATTTGGCTTAGTGGCTGTTTTGAAGACTGATTCAATTTTCCTAAGTACATTTTCCGGCCTCCCACGGGTGGGGCACAGTATTGAAATCTTGCCTGGAGTATAAATTTGAGTCATAATCCCTTAATATACATCAGGCAACTATAGGTAATAATTAGAATGCCTTTGTAATTCTATTTAGTTCATCAAAAATAGTTAAAGCTGTGTTCGAGTCCATTCTTTTAAATCCAATTGAATGAAATTCTGCACCTGCTATAGCTGCCAATCGTGCGACAACTGGTGTGTACCTCCAATCTAAGTCGAAAATTTCTATTACTTTGCACCCTGGCTTACTCCAGGCTGTTCCAACTAGGCCAGCGCCTTGTACGCCTGCAATTACAGCAGCTGACCCAAAATTATAGACTTGTTGCGTAAATCCTAAATCTTCTGCATAAATAATTCGCCAACCATTTTTTAAGAGCTTATCTTCTAATTCTTTCTCAAAACTTGGTGATCTACTGGAATTTAACCGCGAAATATATAGAAATTCACCTGTAATCATTTCTGGTTTAACTTGATTTGCCAAAATGTCCTCTCGAATAACACTAATGTCTTTAGGATCCGGCCAACTATTATCTTGACATTTAGAAATAAATTCATACTCTTTAAACTTTATATATCTATCAACTAAGTCGAAATGAAAATTATTTTCAACCAAAAAATCCTTTACATATTTATCTGCATTCTTATAAACTAAAATTTTATAGAGTGGTCTAATCTTTTGAATAAAGAGAAATGGCCCGAGATCTTCACTTACCCAGTGAAAAAAACTGTTAGATGGTAATACGAGTGATTCTGCAGGATAATCCTTTATAAATTTGGAAGAAATTGGCTTGGATATAACTCTCGGTGCACTACCAGAAATATGCCAAGATTTAGTCCATGTGCTCGACTCCAAAATCAATGATTGATCTGCGGCAAAAATGTGTCCTGTAACTGTATCTAGCACAACATTTTTTACTTTATACACGTATCTTGCTGGATAACTTCGGTGTTCAGTCTCTCCAAAATTTCGATTAAAATGAGAAAAATTTCTTGGAGTTGCATAAGTTTCAATTCTTTCAAATTGAACGTTGGATTTATATAAGCCAAATTCAAGCTGCTGAATCTTATAAAGTTGAAAATATTTGCTTTGTAATAACTTTCTTCTTATACGATAAATTAGGATACTTTTTTGTAAAAGCCAAGTAAGGGCTAGGTGTTTGATTGGATGACTCTTTGTCATTGTGCTCTTTCCTCTTGATTCACACTTTAATCCACTTAATTGTTTAACGGGTTTAATTTGATTATAGGAAACTTATTATATTTTAGTCTTTGCCATATATATTTCTTTTTTAATTCCTCGTGATTAAAAGTTGTTCGTGAATTAATTCATTAACAATCACATGGCACGGTAACTAGCTTGTTTTACTCTATTCATTATCGCTATTCCTAGGCCTCTTTCCTCTGGTAGTTTTACAACCACTGATTTTAGCTTAAGTTTATCGGCTAATCTGAATGCTTCATAAAGCTCATGGGCAAATTCTTCTAAGGTATGAGGAGTTGATAGCCTAATTACTCCTTGTGGAGTTTCGATATTTGAAGTTGCAATTAAACCTTCTCCCGCAACAGGATCTCCATTTATTCGCACTTTTGCATTTGGAGAATAATGAGATTTTGAATTGCCAGGAGTTTTTAAGTTAATATCTTTTTTACTTAACTTTAAAGTGTGACCAAAGTCCTCATACAATTTTTCAATTGTTATGTATCCTGGTCTTACGATACTGATTTCATTCTCTATAAAACTAATAATTGTAGATTCTATGCCAATTTCAGATCGATTTCCATTTAGTATAAAATCATCTTTTCGCAATCTGTCTCCAATCTCAATTTTAACAGCTTCAGCAGAAGTTGATGATACTTTTCCATATATGTTTGCGCTGGGAGCAGCTATGCCTAGTCCTCCTAAATTTTCAAAAGTTTTAATTAATTTTTTTGCAATTGGATGTGAAGGTACTCTGAGGGCAACAAAATGTTGTCCGCCTGTAATGAAATCCTTCGCTAGTGGACTTCGTTCCAGGATCAAAGTTAATGGACCTGGCCAGAATTTTTTTGCGATTTTAATTGCCTGCTCTGGAACATTTACTGCCCATTTATTCAATTGCTTAACTGAAGAAATATGGATAATCAGAGGATGGTTTCTCGGTCGGCTTTTCACGTCATATATTCGATTTATTGCTTCTTTGTTTGAGGCATCAGCGCCAAGCCCATAAACAGTTTCGGTTGGGAATGCAACTAAGTGACCTTCAATTAGCGCATGAGCGGCTCTTGTAATTTCAGCTTCCGTGCAGATTGGAATAAATCTCATATCTTAATAATGCCACTCAATTGAATTTGATCTATACCTTTCTAGCGATATCCTTAGTATGAGTCCCCATCGTCTAGTGGCCTAGGACGTCGCCCTTTCACGGCGTTAACACGGGTTCAAATCCCGTTGGGGACGCAAAGAGGTTGAAAGCGATTTCAACTTCGAAAGGTAAGGCCCAGTAGCGCAGTTGGTTAGCGCGCCGCCCTGTCACGGCGGAGGTCGCGGGTTCAAGTCCCGTCTGGGTCGCAAAGTGCATAACTGTACTTTGATTGGCTGAGTAGCTCAGTTGGTATGAGCGAACGACTGAAAATCGTTAGGTCGCCGGTTCGATCCCGGCCTCAGCCACAAACCAGAAACTTCTACTAGTTAGGTTTTAATGAGATCTAAGTTTAGATATTTCAGGGAAAAGTATTTTGATTACTCGATGTTGCGCTGGGGACTTGTTGGACTAACTACTACAGTCGTTGATTACACATTATTTATCTATCTTTATGGAACATTGAACTCCGTCTTTATTGCAAATCTTTTATCGGCAACTGTTGCCACATCAACAAACTATATAGCCCACCATCGATGGACTTTTAGAAGTGATCAACAACATTCTAAATCAGGAATTAAATATTTATTGAATTTAACATTTTGGTGGGTAGTATCAACCACGATTATTAAAGTAATGATTTTGTTAAATTTAGATCCAAGGCTAGCCAAATTAGTACCTTTGATTTTAATTGCTCCTATAAATTATTTTGTATTGAATATCTTGGTATTTAAGAAAATATCTTAAATATCTTTTGTTCTAAAAAATAATACAAATAAAATTACCCAGAAAAGACTAGATCCAATTACAACTGCATTTAAAATAGCATCTGAAAAATTTGATATTACAATGGAAACTACTGAAAAAACAGCCGAGAGTGTCCAGAGTGCAAAGGCTGATTGTTTCCTAGATAACCCTGCCCTAATCAATCTATGTGAAAGATGATCCTGCCCACCCTGGAACGGTGAAATATTTCTTTTTAGTCGGGAAAATACCGCGACCGTTGTGTCTAATATTGGAATCGCTAGGAGAAAAACTGGTGTAAGAAAAGCACCTAATTGAATTTCAGATGAGGGTTGAAAGCGAACCGTTAATGTCGCTAGAAGTACACCAAGAAACAGAGCGCCCGCATCTCCCATATATATTTTGGCCGGGCTTTTGTTCCAAACTAAAAAACCCAAAGTTGAGCCCGCGGTTACTATAGAAAGAGCTGCTATTAGAAACTGGTCTCCTGCCAGAGCCAAATATGTGAGAGTTACTGCAGAAATCGCCACGGTTCCTGCAGCACCACCATCAAGATTGTCGAAAAAGTTAATTGAGTTACAAATTCCGACAACCCAAATTATCGTAATTATTGAATCAAAAAAGGATGAGCCAGTTGGATTGCCAACATTTTTTGTGATAATCAAAATAATAGCTGTAAAAATTCCAGCAAATGATTGGGCAATAAATCTTGGAAGTGGCGAGAGATTTTTTAAGTCATCCCACAATCCGATAAGCCCTAGCAAGAGTGCTGGTCCCAGTACTGAAGTGGCTAGCCAAAAAGTGGTTGAAGTAAAGTTAGAGATTAATGATGCAGAGTAAGAGACTGTTATTACTCCAATGATTATTGCAACTCCGCCTAAGTAAGGCACTGGTTTCTTGTGAGATTTATGAGATGAATTTGGTCGATCAACTACATCGGTTGCAATTGCGATTTTCCTCATAAGGGGTGTTAGCCCACCAACTAATAGATACGAAACAACAAAAAGTAAGAAGTACTCCTGATTAGTAATGCCCATTTGATTCAATATATTTTTAAGCCGAACCTGATTTACGTCTATGCATTTTTGGAGCAGAACCACCTGTTTGACCAGAACCAACCTTTGAGCCAGATGAAGGTCCTGCGCTCTTGCCTGAGTTGTTTCCTTTTTGCTTTTTTGCAAGCGCGGCTAACATCTTTGCTTTTGCATCCTGTGTTGAAATTTTCTCTTCATTCATACTTAATTTCCGCCATTCGAAAGATTGTTATTCTCAGAAAGTAAAGCTTTTACCTCGGACTCTTTATACCTACGGTGTCCACCTAAAGTTCTAATTGAAGTTAGTTTGCCGGCTTTTGCCCACCGAGTTACAGTCTTTGGATCCACTCGAAATAAAGAAGCTACTTCAGATGGAGTTAGTAGCACCTCTTGCTCAGGGACCAATTCAACAACCTCTCCTCTAAACCTAAACAAGTAAAAGTCTAATTTATGCCGTATTGGATAAGTATTGTGGCTTTTGCAGGCAAATGACAAATAGTTGACTACATCGCCTGTTCAAAGGCAGAAACTTTGCGCCAGCGGGTTACCAGTCGTTCATATCCTTGGCCAGCGAGCGCTCCATCACCTGCTGCCAGGCCAGCAAGGGATTTAGCCACATCTTCAATTGAAGTATCTGAACTCAAACCTTGCTCGCCACTGCTTACTAGGCTTTTCTCTAAATAAACCGCTAGGCCGCCATAATCACACTCAACAATTGATTGTGCATGAAAAATTCCAAGCCATTGTAGTAAATCTGAAATCTCCTGCTCAATCGGTCCTTGGCCAAATGCATTTACAACTGCTTGATGAGCAAATAAACACCTTTGTTTAGCATTGGCTACCGATGTTCTCAGAATTGTATAAACCCCGTCATCATCAGAACCGCTTATTCGATCTAAAGGATCAAAGAGTGCAAACCAGCGTGGGGGGATGTTCCAGGTAGCTGTAATTATATGTGAAACCTTGTCTTCAACTACTTCGGAATTAACATTTATTGCATCTTCAATTTTTTGAGACAAAAAATACTTAACTAAAGTTGGAGGCAGCGAAGATTTAAAGTCATCCAATGCCGCCCAACATCTTGTGGCAGTTGACCAAGGTGCTATGTATTTTTCTCCATTAATTTCCAAAATATGGGCACCGTCTGGTTTTAAGGCTAGTCGTTCTGTAACAATTGTTCGACGAAGAGCAGCTTTCTGTTCTTCAAATCCAGTCGGTAAAGTAATCGAAATTTGCTTCCACTGTAATTGATCCTCTGGTTTAAAAGAGCTTAGTGGTTCATAAACTCTAAGCGATGCCACATAGGGAGTTGGCCTCATCGTTTTTTAGTTAATTTCTGGATGGGTAGTTATCATCGGTGATGTCATCACCAAAATCGTTATTTTCTTTTATCTCGCCATGCAATTCTTTAGCTAATCTCTCAAGATCCATATCTTGATTGGAGTATTTAAGATCTCTTGCAACTTTAGTCTGCTTGGCTTTTGACCGGCCGCGTCCCATTAATGGCCTCCTTCAATCAATTTATTTCTGTCAGGCAGATAGATTAGCGCAAAGACGGGCCTTCAACCATTACTGGTTTCCTACCCCTTAAAAAGGTTTTTAATCCAATTGCCTGAATAAGCAGACTCATACCCATAATTGGAATCCGAAAGCGATGATCCCCAATAGAAAATAGTGAAATGACCCAGTTAGTTGTTATGGAAATCATCGCAAAAACTCCAATAAATCTTTCAAGTGATTTTTCTCGCCAAAGTATTAAAAATCCATAAATTAATGACGCTACCCCGCCAAGCAACCAAAGCCAAGAAATTAATTTACCAAAACCGCCATACACAAGATTTATGCCATCTTGAGTAGAAGTTATATTTTTAATTGGGTTTACCTTCAACCATGGATTTCTTGCCATAGTCCCATCTGCAAGGGGACCATACCAAGGGGACCAAAAGTAGATAGTTTTATTGTAAAAAAGTTTTGTTGATTTTAAAGGATTCTGTAGATACCAATTGAGCACACATTTTACTAATTGTGAATCTGAAACCCCTGGATTAGAGGAAGTTGGTTTGCATTCAACCCCTTTTTCTTTACTGGAATATGAGCCTGTGGCCTCGTCTCCGGCCCCTAAATTCATTGTGTTACCAAGATTTGTGGAAATTGCCCTTAATCCAGTTGCTTCATTATTTCTGAATATAAGTGTTGCTGGGAAAAATAAAGTAATAGCTAAGCTCACAACAATTATAGGTGAGGCAGATTTTATTCCTTTTTTGGTAACTATCCAGAATAAAATTATCATTAATCCTGAAGCTAAAAGTCTTGGTTGCATAAAAGTTAGCAAGCCGAAAATCACCGAATTTATAATTAGATACCGTACAAACTTTCTTTCATTTTTTTCAACAAAATCTTTTACCACAAGAGCTAGCACAATAATGAAACCTGATGCAGTTAAACTTTCATACCCAACAGCTAATGAACTTAACGATAACGTTGGATTAAAAAGAATAAAAATTAGAACTAGATGAGAATATTTCTTTAGTCGCGTTTTAAACAGTTGAGATGCTAAAAAGTAAGCAGAAAAAGAAAAAATTAAAGATTGAGCTATTGCTAGTGTTGTTAAAACCCAACCTTTACCAAATAATGAGAGTAATAAGATAATTAATGGATACCCAGCTGGCCAATAACTTAAAATACCTTCGGTTGAAAAAACTCCATCACTGGATAGTGCGTCATAACCCTTTAAATAATTTTCACCATCCGCTCCAAGCCAAATTCCATCAAGTAGAAAAGGTTTGCCATTGATCTCGATATTAAATGCAGGGATATTAAAAGAGATAATCAATTTGATTAATAGAACGATAGCTGCCCAGTACATAAAAGTTTTTTTAAGGTCTCGTTGTGGTGCTAACCGAGCACGTTTTGACTTACTTGCCATTCTCACTCCCAACTGCAGATTTCATAAGTTTACTTATCTGGACAAATAATTCACCCAAATTTGAGTTTGCGCCTGAAGCTAAAATGGCTCCTGACTCGCAAGATTGCTTCCATTGATCTGGGCTCTCTAATAAGTTAATTAAAGTTTTCGCTTTCATCTTAACTACATTTGGGGGCGTACCACGACGATGAGTAATCCCATCAACGCATTGGATAGCAGCATATGGGGGAATCCTTAGTTCAACAGATCTGCCGGGTGCTACCTCTTGGACTACTTTAAGTATCTGTTTAATTTGAGCTTTCAAGTCCAAATCTTGGTTCATCGAAGATCTGTTAACTCAATCTTTGAGATATTATTTTTTATTCGCCCAGTGATCATTTCCTTTACAGAGAGAGATTGCACTAATGCCAGGCCGGCAAACTCTGCCGGTCTTGAAATTAACTTGTTTAGCTCTTCAAGTGAGAGTGGAAAATCTTTTTCACCTGAAAGTGCTTCAAAAAATTTACTTGGAGTGGTAGTTGTGGCATATTTTTTAATAATTTCATGTGCAACCTCTCTACCCATTCCCAACTTAACACACTCCATCAAAATGTTTGTCGTTGCAAGTAGTGGCAGCTGTTCTTTTAGCTCATTTTTTATACTCTCTTCAAATATCCCAAACTCATTTAGAATTGTCACAAAGGTGTGAAGAAGGCCATCTAAAACGTAAAATGAATCTGGAATCACGACTCTTCTAACAACAGAGCATGAAACATCGCCCTCATTCCATTGATCCCCAGCTAAATCAGCCGCCATGGTGTTGTACCCTCGAAGTAAAACCATCATGCCATTTATACGCTCAGATGATCTTGAATTCATTTTGTGAGGCATTGCGGAGGAGCCAACCTGGCCTACTTTAAATCCTTCACTTGCTAATCCAGCACCTGCCATTAATCTAATTGTGGTTGCCATTGATGATGGAGCTGATGCAATCTGTAACAACTTTGATACCACCTCAAAATCGACCGACCTTGGATAAATCTGCCCAACTGAATTCCATGTGTCTTCAAATCCAAATTGATCAGCAATTGATTTCTCAAATTTTTGAAAATCTTTACCCATAGCAGCGAGGCCATCTTGAGAGGTTCCAACGGGACCTTTTATGCCACGAAGTGGAAGACGCACAATCAATTCTTTGAGTGCACTATGCGCAAACAACAACTCCTCAGCGCATGAAGCAAATCTTTTGCCTAAAGTTGTTACTTGAGCTGCGACATTATGAGATCTGCCGACCATATAAGTTTTCTCGTACTTAGTAATTTTCTCATTTAACAAAAATAAGGTTTGTAATACTCTGTATTCAATTAATTCAAGGGCTGCTTTAATTTGAATCAGTTCAATGTTTTCCGTTAGATCCCTACTTGTCATGCCGATATGTATTTTTTCAATTCCTGCCAGCGCATTAAACTCTTCAATTCTTGCCTTTACATCATGACGTGTTTTCATCTCTCTTTTATCAATTGAAGCAAGGTCTACTCTTTCAATAACTTTTTCATATGCAGCAACGTCACTATCTGTGATTGGAAGCCCTGCTTTTTGTTGTAATTTTAAAATTGTGATCCAAAACTTTCTTTCACTGATAATTTTATTTACTGGTTCAAAGATTGCCACCATCTCTTTTGTGGCATACCTTGTCGCTAATACATTTGGCGTGATACTCATTTGATTAAATCCCTAACCACAATTGTTTCGTCCCTTCCTGGGCCAACACCTATAGCACTCATTGGAGCTCCAGAAATTTTCTCTAAGAATTTCACATACTCCTGCGCATTTTTTGGCAAGTCAGCAACAGATTTTGCTTTTGAAATATTTTCCTTCCAGCCAGGTAAGTACTCATATATTGGTTTTGCATGGTGAAAATCAGATTGTGAAGCAGGAAGCTCCTCAACGCGCTTGCCATCAATCTCATAGGCTATACAGACTGGAATCTTCTCCCAACCAGTTAAAACATCTAACTTTGTTAGGAAAAAGTCAGTTAAACCATTTACACGAACTGCATACCTTGCAATTGGCGCGTCAAACCAACCACATCTTCTACTTCGTCCCGTTGTTACACCAACCTCGCCGCCAATTTTTCTAAGTGCCTCACCATCCTTATCAAATAACTCAGTTGGAAATGGTCCACTGCCAACACGAGTTGTGTATGCCTTAAGAATTCCAATTACGCGAGTTATCTTTGTTGGGCCAATTCCAGAACCAGTAGAGGCACCTCCTGCAGTTGGGTTAGATGATGTAACAAATGGATATGTTCCATGATCAACATCTAATAAAGTTCCTTGTGAGCCTTCAAGCAATACCACTTTGCCTTGTTGCAAAGCTTGATCTAGAAGAAGTGAAGTATCTGTGACATAAGGTTTTAAAATTTCGGCATATCCCAAATACTCACTTATTACCTCATCAACTGTAATCCCCTTGCGATTAAATACCTTAACTAAAATCTGATTCTTATCGTGGAGAGCTGCTTCAATCTTTTGCTTCAAAATCGATTGATCAAATAAATCTTGAACTCTAATTCCAATTCTATTTATCTTGTCTGCATAGGCTGGACCTATTCCGCGGCCTGTTGTGCCAATCTTTGATTTACCCAAGAATCTCTCTGAAACCTTATCAATTGTTCGGTGGTATGGCGTAATTAAATGTGCATTTGTTGAAATCTTTAACTTTGAGGTATTAATACTTCGCTCATTTAATCCTTTGATTTCTTCAAGTAAAACAGCTGGATCAATAACCACGCCATTACCAATTACTGGAATTACATTTGGAGATAATATTCCAGACGGTAATAGGTGCAGTGCATACTTTTGATCTCCGATTACGACTGTGTGTCCTGCATTATTTCCACCTTGGTAGCGGACAACATAATCAACACGATCACCTAATAAATCTGTGGCTTTACCCTTGCCCTCATCGCCCCACTGCGCACCAAGTAAAACTATGGCGGTCATATCTCTCCCAT
>Ga0114968_10002412_pt1 | contig 14277 bp, 13 predicted proteins | sample M_130807_EF_Meta_FD_87020 | JGI IMG/M metagenome (GOLD analysis project Ga0114968, IMG submission 87020) | Freshwater microbial communities from Lake Montjoie, Canada to study carbon cycling - M_130807_EF_MetaG | ecosystem: Environmental > Aquatic > Freshwater > Lake | place: Lake Montjoie... | reverse complement strand
TCAAACGCATGTCGCGTCTGCGGATTGGTGAGCAGCGTCATCGCCTGCGCCTCGAACTGATCCATCGCGCCCATTTCGCCAGCGGCATCGACGTTGCGTTCCAGATTGTCGAGACTGTGCAGCAAGGCCAAGCGGTCATTGAGACGGGCCAGCTTGGATGGGTCGGAGAGGCCGACGTTCGGCACGGCGAAATCTGGACGGCTGGGGTCATTCAGCACCGCAAGCGGTGAATACGCAGCGTTCACAAACCCCGAACCGGCGATGGTGAAGCTGTCGTAATTGATGATCGGGTTCACACCGATGTAGTTCGGCAACGGACTGCTGCGTTTGTTTTTCGAACGCAGGAAATTCGCTACGGTCATCCAGTCCGGCAGCAGCGGCTTGGGTTTGTCCCGCGCATCCGTATCGCCACTGAGCATTTGCAGCGAGCCAGCCGGATGCCCGCCGCCGGTGTGCGTCATCGAACGAAGCAGGGTGAATTTGTCGGCGATTTTTGCCTGCAAGGGGATCAGCTCGGTCAGTTGCATGCCGGGCACCTTGGTTTTGATGGTCTTAAACGGGCCACGATACTCGCTGCCGATATCCGGTTTGGGATCATAGGTATCGAGATGCGAGCACCCACCGCGCAGCCACACCAAAATGACAGCGGTGCGTTCACGCGCTGGCTTCGCGGCATTCTCAGCGCGCAGCTTGAGCAATCCCGGCCAGCCAAGGCTCGCAAATCCTGTGAGTCCGATGCGCATGAAGCCACGTCGATCCAGAGGACCGGAACAAACAGACTGGGGCGAAGCAGAAGGCATGAGCAAACATATACGGCTGCCAGCCGGGAATTCTTCGGGGTAGAAAATCACTTCACCAGCGACGCACACACAATCTCCTCGTCATTGCGCATGAAGACGCACTGGTTGGCGAAGGCAGGGTGTGACCACACGACCGCCCGGCGCGGATCGGTGGTGGTGGGTTTGAGAAGCTTGGCGCGGCTGATCTCCTCGTAACCTTTGGAAGTGAGGTTGGCGATGATGAGATCCCCCATCTCGTTGGCGAGAAAGAAACGGTTTTCGTGTTTGATGATGAAGGCATTGGCCCAGCGCACGGGCGGGCCGCCGGTGGTGGCGGCGAAGGTTTCCCAAAGGCGCTCGCCGGTGTCGAGCTTCAGGCAGCGGAGCTGGCCGTAGCTGCACACGCCGTAGATGTGACCGTTCTCGATGAAGGGTGTACTGATGATGCTGTGCAGGGTGTCGGTGTTCTTTTCACTGAAGCTTTTGCCTTCCCATAGCAGCGTGGCCGCTGGCTTGTCGGCGTCCAGCTTGAAGCATTTGGAGCTGGTGTAAAAAGAGCTGAAGAGGAGCAGATCGCCCGCAAGCCGTGGCGTGGCCACCGTGAGGCCGGCTCGCACGTCCCATGGATAGGACCAGAACACTTTGCCCGTGGCTGGATCGAGCGAGTTCACGGCCTGCGGATGCCAGAGGATGAGCTGCCGGGTGCCGCCGGCCTCGATCATCGTCGGTGGGCAGTAGCCGGGCTCGCGCGCATCCAGCGCTCGCCAGATTTCTTTGCCGCTGTCCTTATCAAACGCGACCGCCACACTGCCCGGACCACCGCAGACACAGATCAGGCGCTGACCATCGAGCAGCGGATGTCCGGCAAAGCCCCACATTGGAGTGCGTGCTCCGTATTCGGTTTTGAAGTCGTGTGACCAGAGCACCTTGCCGTCTGCCGCATCGAGACAGAGGAGGTTTCCCTCCGCACCGAGCGTCCACACCTTGCCACCACTCACGACCGGGGTGCAACGCGGACCGGTGGAGTAGCTCATCGTGTAGATGCAGTCGTAACGGTGCTCCCATAGGGTAGCGCCCGTTTTGGCATCCAGACAGAGCACGCGTTCGGTGCCGGGAATGATGCCCCGCGCAAAGGCATTGCCCGGCACGCTGCTCTTCTCGGCCACCTGACGATCCATGAGATACACCCTGCCATTCGCCACGGCTGGACCGGTGTAACCACCACCGACCTTCACGCGCCACAGCACCTTGGGACCACCTGCTGGAAAGGCATCAATGATGCCGGACTCACGCCAAGTACCGTCACGCTGCGGCCCCAGCCACTGCGGCCAGTCGTCGGCACGGAGCATGGCTGACAGCAGGAGAAGGATGAGAAAGGCAGAGCGCATGGACAAACAAACTCACCACCATGAATCATGTTGCAGAGGATTTGGCGTATCGCAGGTTTGTTCATTATGCTGAACCTGCCCGACTCCCAACGCCTGCACAGCCTCGTCACGGCCACCCACACGCCATTTCATCCCGATGGCTCGCTCAATCTCAACGTGGTGGAAAAACAAACGGAGTTCCTGCTCTCGAAAGGGGTAAACACGGTTTTCATCGGTGGCAGCACCGGCGAAAGTCACTCGCTCACCTATGAAGAGCGTCACCTGCTGGCCAAATGCTGGATGGCGGTCACGAAAGGCACCGCCATGCGAGTGGTCGTGCATGTGGGGTCAAACTGCGTTGCCGATGCGAAAGCACTGGCGGAGCAGGCCGAGGACTTGGGCGCAGCAGCCATCGCAGCCCTGGCTCCGATGTACTTCAAGCCAAAGAATGTCGAAGTGCTGGTGGATACGATGGCGCAAATCGCTGCAGCAGCGCCGGACACCCCCTTCTATTACTATGACATTCCGTCGATGACCGGCGTGAATCTCTCCGTGCCGGATTTCCTGCAGCAGGCTGGCAAACGCATCCCGAATCTGGCCGGCGTCAAATTCACCAATCCCGACCTCATGGCCTATCAGTACTGCCTGCGCGCCGACAAAGGTGCCTGGGACGTGCCCTTCGGCTGCGATGAGCACATGCTCGGCGCGTTGGCGATGGGAGCCAAGGGCGCAGTCGGCAGCGGTTTCAACTTTGCCGCCCCGGTTTATCTGCGATTACTCGCCGCGTTTGCCCAGAATGATTTTGCCGCCGCACGGCAGGAGCAGTTCCGTGGGGTGCAGATCATCAGCACCCTGGTCCGCTACGGTTACATGGGTGCTGCCAAAGCTGTGATGGCGATGCTGGGTGTCGATGTCGGCCCCGCGCGTCTGCCCAACACCACGCTCACTCCCGCACAAAAGGACCGGCTGCACGGCGAACTCGAAGCCATGGGCTTCTTCGAGTGGGTGAAGTAGCCCCGCTCAGCGTGTCACCCGCAGCAGGGGTGCCGGCAGGTGTTCACTGGTGAGCCAGAGCGTGAGGCTGTCGCTGTCATAGCAGACGCTTTCCGTCTGCCGCAGCAGTTCGGGCTCAATCCGTATCGGCGGTGCTTGCAGGGCCTCGGCGAGTGGTTTGCCCTTGGGCAGCGGCCATTCATACAGGCTGCTGTAGGTGACGACGACCATACGTGAACCATCCGGTGCAAAGCTGGCTCCGGTGGTCATGCAGTTGTCGTGCGGGCGCTTGCCGACACGAATCATTCTGGGGAAGGTCAGATCGACCACTTTTTCGAGCACCATGCTCACATTGGGCTGCAGCGGCTGTGGAAAAGCATAGAGCGCGCACCTGCCATCATCCGTCTTGGTCAGGACGTAAAGACGCCTGGTCTGTGGATGCACCAGCAGGCTTTCGGCATTGCGCCTGCCATCAGGATAGTTCGCACGCCAGATCTGCGGCGCGGCAGTTTCGGTTTCCGCTACCGGCTGGTCGGGCGAGTTGATCTCAGGCTCGGGAATCTGATAAACCTGAATCGTGGAGCGGATGAAAAGATTGTCGCCAATGTCGCCGATGAAGAGCGTCGGAGACCCCTTCTCGTCTTTGCCGGACGTGATGTCCTCCCAGTCAAAATTCGCCGCATCACGCACCCGCACCTTGGCACGTGTTTTGCCGTTGCGGTCGATGGCAAAGACGCAAGGCTCGCCGCCGGAATCGTTTACGGTCCAGAAAATCGAGGGGTCGCGGACACCCAGCGCCAGCCCGGAGCTTTCCTTGATGCGTTTGTCCTCCAGGATCGCCACCCGCCTGCTCGTGCTGGGAACCGGCACTTCCGGCCACGTGCCCACACTCTGCCCGTAGCAGGCCGAAACCACCGTGAAAGCGAACGCAAGCTGGAGCAGGGCGGCATTCATGATGCTAACCCAGCGGCGCTGCCGGACCCTGGAGCATGCGGTTGTAATGAAACTGCACGCGTCTCTGAAACCACCGCCACGTCTGACCTGGCCGACCATGCTCAAGCAGAAAATGCGGGCAGTCCTTGTGCTGCGGGCTGACACCGACACGCGGCCAGTGATAATGCGGCACCACGTTCTCAAGCGGAATGCTATAAGCCCGCATGAGATACGCGGCGAGCCGTGCGGTGCGGTCAATGGTCTGGGCGAGGTCGTTGCCTTGGTGTTCGCACATCTCGATACCGATGCTGTAGTTGTTGCCGACGCCGTCGAAATCAGCGTGCTCGCCCTGCTCACGGCAGGGCAGGTGCTGGATCGCGACATCATCCTGCACGGTGAAGTGCCAAGTGAGGAAACCGATGCGGTTGCCCCCCTTGCGTTTAGTCGCGCGCAATGCGCCGCGCTTCAACGCCAGCGCGTGCTGGTACGCGTTGCCAGTGTAGTTTTGCGTGCTGTGGATGGTGATGTAGCGCGGGTTCATCGGCCGGTAGTAACGGCGGCCCACCGTGCCGGCAGGGATGATGTCGAGCTTGATTCGCGCCTCGGCGAGCAGCTGGTCCGGCGTCATTGCCCCAGAAGGCACCGGCCTGAATCGCGACTCCCAGCGCGCGATACGCGAGCCGTCATAAGTGGCGCAGGCCACGACGATGCAGGCTAGAGTCAGAGGTAGGAGAAGTGCGACGTATCTGCGCATGCGAGTGTTTAAAGGCCAATGGTCAAAATTCAATGCACTTGTTCAAGCATCTGCATGCACAACGTACCTGCCGTGCAGTCTGGCCTCATCAAACTTCTTCCGCCAATGCCAATCTAGGTGAAAGAACCGGCACGCCTGCTGCGGCATGATTCCTGTGAATTCGGGATTGTCATCCTCCTCCACGTCATTCAACATCCGCGCTTCATGAGCACCCCGTCTATTCCCCATTCCAACGCGCCTTGGTATAAGCAGCTGACAGGCTACCACTGGTTTGTGCTGATCGTCGCCTCCGCCGCATGGTTCTTTGACTGCCTGGACCAGCGGCTGTTTTCGCTCGCGCGCGTGCCAGCCCTGGTGGAACTGATGAAGCTGCCGCCGACGAACCCAGAATTGCAAGCCTTTGGCAAAGTCGTCACCGCCTGTTTCCTCATCGGCTGGGGTGTCGGCGGCCTGATCTTCGGCGCTTTGGGAGACAAATATGGCCGAGCGAAAATGCTGACGCTGACGATCCTGATCTATTCCGCCTTTACCGGGCTGAGCTACTTCAGCCGCACCCAGCTCGACTTCACGATCTTTCGTTTCCTCACCGGTGTGGGCGTGGGCGGTGTGTTTGGCCTTGCCGTGGCGTTGATCGCTGAAACCGTTCCCAATGGCGCGCGCACCCAGTGTCTTGGGCTGCTGCAGATTCTGTCAACCATCGGCAACATTACCGCAGGCTTTGCGAAGATCGGCATTGACGCCTTGGAGGCTAATCACACCATCACCGCAGGGTCAGGCTGGCGCTGGATGTTTCTCATCGGCGCGGCGCCTGCGCTGATGATCATCTTCACGCGCGGCTATCTCAAAGAACCCGCCTCCTGGCAGCATCTCAAGGACACCAACCAGCTACCGAAAGGCAGCATCTTCGCGCCGTATGCCAGCCTGCTTGCCAGCGCCCGCTGGCGCAAAAATCTCTTCGTGGGTGCGGTCATCGCCAGCACCGGCGTGATCGGCCTCTGGGCCATCGGCGAATACGCCGTTGATTTGCAGAAGGTGGTGTTCAAACAGTACTTTGAGAAGGCGGGCGTGGCACCTGACAAGATCGCCGCCGAAGTGAACAGTGCGATCTCCGTGGCCTATCTCTTCAACATGCTCGGCGCAGCCGTGGGCATGACGTTGTTCACCAATGTGGCCAGGCTGGGCCGTCGCCTGGCCTTCTTCCTGGGTTTCAGCGCCGCGCTTATTGCCACTTTCCTCGTTTACTGGAAGATGAGCGACCCGATCTCTGCGCGCTGGATGATGTTCCTCATGGGCACGGCACAGTTGAGTGTGTTCGCCGGCTTCGCCATTTATCTGCCCGAACTGTTCCCGAGTAAGCTACGCAGCACGGGCACCAGCTTCTGCTACAATCTGGGTCGTTTTGCGGCCGCCGGCGGCAGTTTCTTCTCCGCCACACTGACGGCTGGAATCTATGGCAATTTCGCCGCGCAGGATCCTGCCCTGCCGCTGCGCTACGCAGCGATGACCATGTGCGCTATCTTCCTCATGGGCATCTTCATTCTGCCGTTTGCACCTGAAACCAAAGGCAAGCCGCTGCCAGAAGACGATTGAAATGACTGCCGCTGAACTCAAAACCGCCACGCAGGCTGCGGCGGAAGCTGTTTCGCCCGAAGCCCTCGCCCTCTGGCACGCCAAGCAGGGGAACTGGGAGGCCGCGCACAACATCGCGCAAGACATCCACACAAAAGTGGGTTCCTGGATCCATGCGCTGCTCCATGTGATCGAAGGCGACCAGTGGAACGCGGACTACTGGTTCGCGAAAGCAGGCAGGCCTTCCCACGGACCGAAGGAGATCGACAAACTTTGGGACGAAATCGCTGGTGTTGTGCTATCTTGATGGCTCAAACCGTGAATAACGACCCCGCCAAACCCCAGCAGCGCTTCGAAGACTTGCGCGGCATCCTGCGCTACGTGCCGCAATTCCGGCAGCGCGTCTTTGTGATCGCCTTTGATGGCGCGCTGATGACGCAGCCGGGCTTTGCCAGCCTGCTGCAGGACGTGGCGGTGCTGCAGTCGCTCAACATCGAGGTCGTGCTCGTCTTCGGCGCGCGCGCGCAGGTGCGCATGCTGGCAGAGAAACGCGGCATCACACTCTACAATGACGACGGCATGGGCCGGACCGACGCCGCAGGCATTGAGATCGCCGTGGATGCGATCATGCGGCAGTGCAGCGACCTGATGGCAGATCTGACAGCGCTGGAGATGCCAGTCGCTGTTTCCAATGCGCTCGCGGTACATCCGGCTGGTGTGATCGACGGCATTGATCTCGAATTCACCGGCCGCATTGAACGTGTCGATGAAGAATCGCTCCGAGCACTGCTCAAGGCCGACATCATCCCCATTCTGCCGCCGCTCGGCTACGATGGCAAAGGTGCCACGCTGCGGTTGAATTCCGATGCGGTGGCGGTGGAAGTCGCCATCGCCCTGCAGGCGGCAAAAGTCATTTTCGTGGCCGAATCCGGCATCACCGCCCCGGACGGCACCCGTCTGGAGCAGCTTTCCGTCGCGGAGGCGAAGGAGATGCACAAGCGCAAGGATTCGAAACATGACGTGAGCATGCTCTCCAAGCTGCGCTACGCCGCACTGGCCTGCCAGGAAGGTGTGCCGCGGGTTCACATCGTGGATGGAACGCAGGATGAAGCCCTGCTGGCCGAACTGTTCTCCAATGAAGGTGTCGGCACGATGATCCATGCCGACGACTACCAGCAGATCCGCAAAGCCCGTGCCTCCGACGTCCCAGCCCTGCTCTCCATGATGCAGCAGAGCGTGGACGATGCCGCGCTGGTGCCGCGCTCGCGCGACCAGATTCAGTCCAAGATCAAAGACTTCTTCGTGCTCGAACTCGATGGCAATCCCATCGGCTCCGTGGCCGTGCATTCTTATGAGGAAGACGGTAGAAAAATCGCCGAACTTGCCTGTCTGTTTGTGCGGCGCTCGCATAAAAACAAGAACCATGGCCGCAAGCTCGTGGCTTTTGCCGAGGAACAGGCACGGCAGAGGAACTGCGAGATCATTGTGGCGCTCAGTACCCAGGCGTTTCGATTCTTCGAGGAAAAAATGGGCTACACCGTGACCGAACCTGATGCACTGCCGCTCAGCCGCCGCGAAAAGTACGACAAGAGCGGGCGGAACTCAAAGGTGCTCGTCAAGGCGCTGAAATAGCGCGGCAGCGCTATTTGACGCGCTCTATCTTCGAATAAGCCAGCGCGTGTTCTGCGATGGCAATCGCCTTGTCCTGCAGCTTTTCGCCAATGTAGCGCTGTTGGAAATCCACGCGGCATTTGCGACCATCCTTGGCAAAGGCCACCCAGAACTCCGTCGATTTGATGCGCTCCGCTGCGCTCGTCGCATCAGACCACTCATAGCGGACGGATGCGCTGCGCGTCACCTCCTGCACCCCCTGGGCGCTAAGCGTCACGGAGTAGCCCATGCTCTGCCATCCCAGCCAGGTGGCGGCCACACCGAGTAAACACAGCACCGCTCCCAGTAAGATGTACGGCATGATGGCCTTGAGGCGGCCAAAGAAACCGCCGTTGCCAAATTCCAGCGCGAAGAATTCCACCCTTGAATACATGACCTTCACCAGCGCGAAAGCGGCGATGACCAGCAGCGGCCCACCGCCGAGCAGGGCGTAGGTGTACATGTCTCCGATCATGAGCGTCACACCATTGCCCGCGTCACTGCCCTTGGTCAGGTAGGGGGAGAAGTCCAGCTGGCTGGCGAGGTCGAAAGCAAAAGGCGACGAATTCATGAGATTTCTTTTTGTGATTAAACCCAACCGTCACCATGCGCGTCAAGCCCTGCTTCCGTGACTTGTATGTTGCCGGATGAAGTCCTGCACCGTCGCCACCTCCGCCGCCATTGGCCAGGTTTGCAGCGGTTTCGACTTCAGCGCTTCGAGCGTGGGATGCGTGGGCTCGCTGCCAGTGGCCTGCAGCACGACTTCGGGGAACTTCGCCGGACTGGCGGTGGCCAGCACCACGCTGACACGGTCCTCCGCCATGTCAGTGAAAGCGCAGGCGGTGTGTGGATCGAGCACGTACTGCCAGTCCTGCCACATCTGCGCAATGACGCGTTTAATGTGTTCGTCGTCCATCCGGGAGGAGCGCAGCGAGGTCTGGGGCAGGTCGATCTTGAACGGAGCGCCCGATTTGATCTGCGCCATCACCTCACGCACGCGCTCCGAGCTTTGATCAAGGATGTAATAGAGGAAACGCTCGAAATTCGATGCCGCCTGGATGTCCATGCTCGGCGCATGGCTTGGGTGCACCTCGCTCTGGCTGTATTCGCCACTGGTGAAGAAGCGGTGCAGGATGTCGTTCTGATTCGTCGCCACGCGGAAACCACCGGCGGGCATGCCCATCTGCTGCGCCATCCATCCAGCCAGCACGTTGCCAAAATTGCCCGTAGGCACGACGTACTCCGCTGTGGCACGGGTGTTCTCCGGCAGTTTCAGGCAGGCCCAGATGTAGTACACACATTGCGCCAGGACGCGGGCGATGTTGATCGAGTTCACGGCGGAGAGATTCACCGAGTTCGCGAAAGCCGTGTCCCCAAAGGTCTCTTTCACTACATGCTGCGCGTCATCAAAAGTACCGGGCACTGGAATGGCGAAGACGTTGTCCGCCCCCGTGCAGGCCATCTGGCGCTCCTGCAGCGGCGCGACGCGACCGTTTGGATAGAGAATGAAAATCGTGATGCCATCGCGACCCAGGCAGCCGTGGATCGCCGCCGAGCCGGTGTCCCCCGAAGTCGCACCGAGCACAGACAGGCGTTTGCCGGTCTGTTCGACCTGGCGCTTGTAGAGCAGGCCCAGCAGTTGCAACGCGAAATCCTTGAAGGCCAGCGTCGGACCATGAAACAGCTCCAGCACGTACGTCTTGTCCGTGATTTTCTTCAGCGGAGCCACATCCGGCGAATCAAAACGCCGGTAGGCATCCGCCGTGAGCTGATGCCACTCGGCATTGCTGATCTCCGGCGCGAACAAGGTGAAAAACTCCGCCGCCAGCTGCGGATAAGTCAGCTTCGACCACTCCGGCAGCTTGGCAGCAATGCTTGGCAGCTTCTCCGGCAGAAACAGTCCGCCATCCGGTGCCAGCCCGGCTTCAACGGCTTCAGAAAATGTGTGCGGCTTCGTCTGGCCGCGGGTGGAAAGGTAATGCATGCAAATCTAGGAGGAGCGAACATTCATGCGTGGGATTTGGAGAGACTCAACGGGTCTCTTGCCAGGAACGCCTTCTTACCCGGAAAGCTCGGGGTCTAAGGCTCCGGTCAGCTACTTCTTCCGTGCAATGAACACATCCACCTGCTGACCCACGTACAGGGGCTGGTCCTTGGGCTTCTCCAGCTTGTAGATGACCTGCAGGACGCGGGTGTCCACGCGTTCGGTGCTGGCACCGGTGAGCGAGACTTTGGGAATGACGTAGGGCTCGATGCGGACAAACTGGACTTTGAACTTCTTCGAGGAATCGCTCTTCAGGGAGAAGGTGGCGTCGAGACCGGAGGCAACTTCCATGGCGTTTTGTTCATCGACATCCGCGCGCACATGCAGCGTGGAGATGTCCCCAAGCACGAGTGCGGGCTGCTTGTTTGCCGGGGAGGCGTATTCACCCGCACGGATGTTCACCTGCAGGATGGTGCCGGACTTCGGCGCTTTGACGGTCAGGCGGTCGATGAGCAGCTCGGTCTGCTGCACGTCGGCCTGGGCGGAGGCAAGTTGGGCCTCTGCGGCCTGCATCTGCGCCTTGGCCACGAGCACGTCATTGGTGCGGTTGCGCAGGTCGTCCTGGCTGATGGCGCGTTGGTCGGTGATGGACGTCATGCGATCGAGCATATCCTGCACCTTCGCGAGCTGAGCGCGGTTGATGGCGAGATTTGCCTGCGCAATGGCGATGGCGGCCTGCTGCTTGAGCAACGAGGCGCGCAGTTCGCGGTCATCCAGGATGAGCAGCGGATCGCCCTCCTTAACGACTTGATTGACGGCGACTTTGACCGTTTCAACCAAGCCCGGCACCGGCACGCCGATGGCGACATTTTCGTCCTTGGCTTCCAGAATGCCGGTAGCGGCGATGTCATCGGGCGCGTTCTTCAGGGGCGGCGCGACAGGTGGCGGCGGCATGGCAGTCTCCTGGCCGCGGATGGTCTGCAACACAAGCCCCATGGCGATCACTCCCGCAACGGCAAGCAGGTAGGTGGAGTAGCGGATGGCGGTGGAGACGAGATTCATAGGTGGAGGTTAAATGACAAAATTAGAATGGCGAATGACGAGTGCCGGACGAAATTACGCTCGACGAGATGGTCCAGAAAGCCTCAAATTTGTCCCATGAGCAAAGAATCCAGTCTCCCGGCACAAATCATCCGTCAGGGTGGTGAAGTGGTGGTCATTGTGATGGTGGCGACCGTTCTGCAATGGCAGTGGCACTGCGGCCGGATGAGTGCGCAGGTCTTTTGCCTGATGGTGCTGGCGGCGGCATTCGCGAAGACGGTGTTCTTTTTTGTGGAGAATCTCCAACACATCCTGATGGCCACGAGAGACAATATGCCCTACCACCGTGTGCTGGGCCTCATGGGGGTGAACATGTCGCAGATCACGCTGGCCTTTGCGCTCGACTTCTGGTGCCTGGAGACGGCGGAACCAGCGAGTTTCAGCGCGATCGACCCCGCATGGAGCCAGGGCGAGCAGTTGTTTGAGTTTTTCTTCTTCAGCGTGCTTAACTTCTCCTTCTTCGGCTTTGGCGATGTAACGCCACAGACCATTCCGGCCAAGCTGGTCACGATGATGGAGGTGCTGCTGGCCTTTTTCACCGTGATCTTCCTGCTCTCAGACTTCGTCAGCCTCAAGGATTCCCTGCGCGTGCGGAAGCCGCATGACGATTGATCCGCGTCTTGCACGAGAGGTCGGGCGCTCTACGCTGGCGGCATGGACCGAACCGCCGCCATTGCCCAGATCCGCGAAGCCTGCAAAAACATCGCGCTGCAATTCATGAAAATTCACCCGGCCGTGCCAGGACTGGCCGACGAGGAGACGCAGAAAGAGTGCTTCCGCAGCGTACATGAGATGACCGTCCTGCTGGAAACGATCAAAAAGAAGATCGGCCGCCTGGAACGCGCTGATGACAGCACCCTGCTCTGACATTTGGCTTACTTGCCCCGACCCGTCTCTCATACGACAATCCACCATGAAACACGCTATTATCTGCCTCCTCCTGCTAGCCACCAGCCTGCAGGCCGAGGTCAAACTGCCAGCCATTTTTTCCGACGGCATGGTCCTTCAGCAGGCGCAGCTCGTCCGCATCTGGGGCACCGCTGAAGTCGGTGAGGATGTGAAGGTGACCTTCGGTGAGCAAACGCACAGCTCGCTCACCGACCCGAGCGGCAAATGGTCTCTCACGCTGAACCCGATGAATGCAAACGCCCAGCCCGCTGATCTCGTGGTGGCTGGTAAAAACACGATCACGCTGAAAAACGTGCTCGTCGGCGAAGTCTGGATCTGCTCCGGCCAGTCAAACATGCAGTGGACGGTGCAGCAGGCCGGCAAGGCCCAGGAAGAAATCGCCGCCGCCAATCACCCGCAGATTCGCATGTTCAATGTGGAGCGCCGTCCGAGCATGACGCCGGAAGCCGACTGCAAAGGCGTGTGGAAAGAGGCCACCAGCGCCAATGTGGGCGAGTTCTCCGCCGTGGGTTACTTTTTTGGCCGTCATCTGCATCAGGTGCTGAAAGTGCCGGTCGGTCTGATCAACACCTCCTGGGGCGGCACGCGTGTCGAAGCCTGGACAAGCCGCGAGGCGCTCGAAGAGCGTCCCTGCGCCGCCGAAATGCTCGCTGACTGGAAGGATGCCGTCGCCAAATGGGATGGCCCCAAGGAGCTGGCCGCCTTTGAGCAGCGTAAAGCCGACTGGCAGACGCAAGTGCAGAAGATCGACGCCGAAAACGCCAATCTGCCCGCCGATAAAAAACAGCCCAAGCCGCCCGCACCGCGCCCGCCAGAAGACCCCACCAAGACACCACACCATCCCAGTGTGCTCTTCAATGGCATGGTGGCCCCATTGATCCCCTATGCCGCCAAAGGTGCCATCTGGTACCAGGGCGAGTCGAACCAGCGCCGCGCCTTCCAGTATCAGGAACTGCTGCCCACCATGATCAATGACTGGCGCAAGCAGTGGATGGACCCATTTTCGTTTTACATCGTGCAGCTCGCGAACTTTGGCAATGGCAAGCCAGTGACCAAGGAACCCGGCGTCCCCGACACCTGGGCCGAACTGCAGGAGGCCCAGACGCTCACGGCGCAGACGCTCGACAAATGCGGCATCGCCATCATCAATGACATCGGCGAGCAAAACGACATCCATCCCAAGAACAAGCAGGAGGTCGGCCGCCGTCTTGCCCTCTGGGCCCTGGCCCAGGACTACGGCAAGTCCGGTGCCGAGTACTGCGGCCCGCTCTATCTCTCCTCCGTAGCGCAGGGAGACAAGATCCGCGTTCAGTTCACCCATACCGGCTCCGGTTTGAAAACTCGCGATGGTGGCGAACCGAAATGTTTCCAGATCACCGGAGCGGATCAGAAATGGGTGTGGGCCAAGGCCAAGATCGAAGGCGGCGAAGTCGTCGTCTGGAGCGAAAGCGTATCGCAGCCGGTCGGCGTGCGCTATGCGTGGGCCAGCTGGCCTGAAAACGCCAATCTCATCAATGCCGAGGGCCTGCCCGCCTCCTGCTTCCGCACCGATGACTTCCTGCCTTCCACCCTCGGTGTCGTATCGCCCTTCAAAGAGGCGACGCCGGCAAAGCCTGTGCCCGCCAAACCGTGATCGTCCGAGCCGAGCGTGCATCTTTTCCTCGCTGATCCTGACACCGCGCCGTTCCTCGCAGATGAACTGCGCCGCGCCGCGCCGGATGCACCGCAAGGTGAGATCGAAGCTCTAGGTATAGCTGCGGATGTCCCCTTGGAGGGGCTGCTGCTCGCATTTGCACGGCAAACCCTGCCCGCCGCCACTGAGGTCAATGCCGCATCCATCAATGCCTGGGCGGACCGCATCATCGACGCCACCGCCGGAGTCTTCCCTGATGACCAACTGTGGCGCCTGCATCTCTGGCCGCAGTATGGCGAAGGCAAAGCCGGGCAGTACCGCTGCGAATTGATCCAAGCCAGTCTGGTGGAGCGCATGAAAAAACGGCGCAGACGCCTGCTGCGCTCGTTGGTCGATTCTGATGCTGTGTATGATGCGCAAACGTCCCTGGTGCAGTGCATTCTCACCTCACCGGAAACCGGCTGGCTTTCCACCTCACTCGCACCGCAGCCTTATGCTCTGCGCAGTTTGATTTCGAGCTTCCCACGCGGCGAAGTGCCGCTGGCCGATGACAAAAGCGCCCCCTCCCGTGCCTTCACCAAGCTGGTGGAGTCTGAACAGCGGCT
>Ga0114968_10002411_pt1 | contig 14289 bp, 15 predicted proteins | sample M_130807_EF_Meta_FD_87020 | JGI IMG/M metagenome (GOLD analysis project Ga0114968, IMG submission 87020) | Freshwater microbial communities from Lake Montjoie, Canada to study carbon cycling - M_130807_EF_MetaG | ecosystem: Environmental > Aquatic > Freshwater > Lake | place: Lake Montjoie... | reverse complement strand
GACGGTACATGATGTGATAGTTATGAGTCATAATTGGCGCTTACTGTGGATGGTCTCATTTGTTTTGCATTTTTTTCTTTATATTTTGTGAGCATATATGGTCTCAGCGTTCAGTTGCTTATTAGATTCCTTATGGTCTCATGGTCTCAGTTGTTTTGAATATTTTTTTTTATATTTTGTGAGCATATATGGTCTCAGCGTTCAGTTGCTTATTAGATTCCTTATGGTCTCATGGTAACGTAGAGCATATTCAGTAAGGCGCCAATTTTTTTACGATAATATTGACAGCTAATTAGCTAACAATATCATCTTAATACAAAATACGACACAAATCGGCACACGAATTAGCACACCAACCTCATGATGAATATAATGTGCGGCTATATCGTTATCAATTGACGCCTAAACGGCGTCGCAGGTCGTTCTGTATTTAGGGAAACAGGGCTATTCGCCCTTAGCAAAGCCGTGGTTTTGCGTTTCCCTAAATACACCTTTTATCGTGTTCTATTTTTTTCCTATTTTTTGTTTATATTCTTCAGTCTCTTTATATTTATCATAACCTAAGGCTTCGTCCCTCTTTTTGATTATCTTATATTTCATCAAGAGAGAAACTACTTGCCATGGTTTAATGTTATTTTTTTCAGATATTTCCATTATGTCTTTATTTGAATAATATTCATTTAATATTTTACTATCTAATTCTTTTGAAAAAACAATTTCTGTTGATTTTTTAATTATTTTTTGTTTTTTCATTATTTCCTCATTCAACTCTATATCTATTTTTTCGTTTTCAATTATTATATTTGATTTATAATTGATTATTTTCAATTGAATACCTTTAATATCAAAAGCTGAATTTGCATTTTTATTTCTTAAAATTATACAAGATGAAGGAACCTTTGACTTTATATATTGTTTAAATTTTTCTCCCGATACATTCATTTCATTTATAATTAATTTGTTTTCGTGTTTAAATCTTGTCCATAAATCTGTTGAAGCTACTATAGTTTCAGCATTTGTAACTTCTATACTCTGTTCCCACCAATCATCAAAGAGAGAAATGTTTGAGGCTACTATTTCATTTGTTTCATTTTCTAATAAACATCGTAAATCATCATCCATTACCTGAATTAAATTTCGTGTTGTGTTCATTGACGTATTTATCTCTCGTATTGTTTTTCTTACGTTTTTTATTTTGTCTATTAGTTTAAAATTTTTCTCTTTTAATTCAGGTATATCATTTTCATCTTGGTCTACATGTTCAATCAATTTATATAATTCTTTACACGTAAACCAAACTATTCTTAAAATCTTTTTTGGATCTTCAAAGCTTGACAAGTTATTTATATAAACTAAACATTGTCTTGTATTTATCCATTCATACATTATCGGAGATTTATCAAATTTATCAATTGACGTATTGAGAGAAACTAACCAACCAAAATGAATATGTTCGTTCTTTAATAAATCTTTCTTAATTTTCTCTCTTTGGTCAACCGGCACCTTCTTTTTATAATTCTTTGCATCAGCCAATATATCAAAATCTTCAAAATGTAAATGAAAATCACCTTCCCCTGCTTGAGTGTGTTTGTCAATAATATTAAAACCCTTAAAATCTATAAATGTTTCGGCATATTCACTAAAAGTCTTCTCTCCTTCAGAGCCTTTGTGAGATGTACTTTTATTTGTTAATTTTATTACACTATCTTTCAAGTTCTCAATTGCTTCTCTGTTCAGTTTATTTTGGTTCTCCTTCTCTTGAATTATTATGTCGCACTTTTCTCTCATTTTATCTACTTCACTTTTTACAAAATCGGCATTTTCCGACTCATAAGTCTTTATTTGTTCTTTTAATCCTTGAATCACCATCTCCAATTTTTCATTTTGTTTTTTCATTTGATCAACTTGTGTATCATAAATTTTTGAAATCTTTTCTCCCATTCTTGTCGCCATCTCTCTCTCAACCAATATGTCTAATTCTAATTTTTCAATTTCTTCTTTATTTTCATCCCTTATTTTTTGATAGATTTCTTTTTGAGAAAACCCAATTACAGATTTTCTACCTTCTTCCAAACATTGGCTACCTATTTTTAACATTATATAATTCTCTTCAGGAGAGAAACATGAAATTATTTCAGGTATTACTTTGTCTTCAGGTATAGTTATATTTATTGTTTTTAAAGACATTATATACATAAACATAAATTGTTATTTTTATGTATTTTAGAAATATACATTTACAATATTTGCGTTATTTATTTTATAATTATTATTTTATATAAATGGGTCACATTGTTTTTTTCTTCAGCACAAAAGACAAAAATTTTACAACAAGAACATCAGTTGTTGATAGCAGTTCTACTAATTATATTTCGCATGCATTCGTCAAATGCCCTATCTATAATTCTGCAAAAAAACTAATTGGTTATAAGGTATCTGATGATTATGTCCAACAAGTTGCCGAAAATAAATATGTTGTTAGATTAAATAACACATATACATTTTACGATGATTGTAATAAAGTAAAAGGAACAATTAGTTGGCAATATGTTTTTGAAAACTCTAAACCTGAAATTTATTATCCTGTAGATATACCTGCATCCTCTACAATTATATCAGGCACCGGAAAATATAAAGGGAAAAAGGGTAACGTCACTCTATTACCTAAAAAAAATGGTCTAAGAATTGTTTCTATCAAATTTACATAAAAACATAAAATATAAATTAATTTATGTTGAAAATAATTCCTTATCTATACCAGTTTCCTTTACTACATTTTTAATGATCTTATTTTCATTAATAATGTCTTCGTTTTTGCCTCCATACGCTTCTATAACTAATTTATTATACATATCACTTTTTGAAGATAACGGGTTTTCACTATCAGGATATTTTTTCCTGTATACCGGTAATAATTTTGAGTTATTGAATGCCAACTTTTTAATGGCTTTACGTAACTTTGCATTATTTTCTTCATCCTTTTCCCATTTGCCGTCTTCTTTCACATACATTACCTCTCTCTTCGTATCGCTACAATGAACTGGTCTCTTTGTCACATCCATAGCATTTAAGTTTTTGATTAAAATGTTGGAAATTCCATTTACAAATCCCAATTTTCCAACACTTTCCAAATCAGATAATTGTAAATCAATAGAATTAATAAAATCTGTCAAGTTCATCGCATCTTTACAAGTCTCATTTAAAAATATTTGCAAATTAAAAGTTTTGTTGTGACTATTATTGTGAGTTTGTATTGTATTATGTGAATTATTCATATTATTATTTGGATGTATTTGTTTGCATACTTCCATGACTATATTTTTAATGTTCTCTGTATTGTTCTCTAGAACAAACTTTAAAAAATTGGCATCTAATCCGGCAATAGACGGTTCTTTTTTTTCAGTTTCTTCAAAAAAATCAGAGGTTTCGCTCTTAATAATTTCAATACAAGATTTTCTATGTTTCCATAAACCCTGTCTATACTTATAACTACATCCACAAATACATAGAAATTTTTTCTCATCCTCAATTTTCTCCGCCTTTTCCGCCTTTTTTCCGCCTAAATGTAATCCATTTGTCATCCTTTTATGTTTATCGGTTAAAATGTGTCTATTAAATTTACTTAGTTCGCACGTATTATAATCACATTGTTTACAACAAAATATTTGTCCGCCTTTTTCCGCCTTTTTGTCATCCAAAATGTCATCCATTGTCCTCTAAATTAGGACTATATAAAAGTTCCTAAATTATTGCCGCAAAAAATATTTTAAAAATTATGCTAACAAACTGAAAATTATTTTTTTGGTCATCAGACGATAAAATTAATTTATGGTAACAAATGTATTTTTTCTCCAAGACTTTTCTAGAATTTTCAAAAATGGACAAAAATAAATGTCCAAAATTGAAAATCCAAAATACTTTTGGGAAAAAAATTTTGATGTTTTATATAATAAATTGAAAACCCTACTTAAAGGACCCATTTATAATAAATTGAAAAACCCACTTAAAGGACCCATTTATAATAAATTGAAAAACCTACTTAAAGGGCCCATTTATAATAAATTGAAAAACCTACTTAAAGGACCCATTTATAATAAATTGAAAAACCTACTTAAAGGACCCATTTATAATAAATTGAAAAACCTACTTAAAGGACCCATTTATAATAAATTGAAAAACCCACTTAAAGGACCCATTTATAATAAATCAAAAAACCCACTTAAAACCCATTTGCGTAATTTATAAAATGTTATTTTATATTCATTACAAAAGAACATTTGACGACACTTTATTTAAATTGTGGTTGAATCATTATAAGATATTGAATTTACCATATAATATTTACGTTGAAAAAGAGGATATTGCATTTTTTATAGCAAACTATCCTACTACGAAAAATATAATCAATTATATTCCTGATAATATTACTATATTGACTGAAATGGACTTTTTAATGTCATACAGTGTTAATGAACATGATATTATGGTTCTCTCTTATAATATAAATGGAAATGAATTACAACTTGAAAATAACATTATTGGACGATTATTTTATGTCCCCATCAAATCCAAAATACTATGCACTACTTTTGAAATACCTGATTTCATTATTTATCAACATGAAAATCATACAAATTTTACAATAGATGGTATTAAAATTAAACAAGGTTCTTTGGGAAAACAAAAAAATATAAATTTTATTAGTAATTCTATTGTCTCTTTGAATATGAATGTTTCAAAAGTTGCACATGAAGATGAATATTACGAGACAAACATAATTTTAAAACACTCTTCTATCAATAATAGTAAAGAAACGTTATTTTTTTGTAACGTCTACAACACTCTTTTGAGAAACATTTTTGTCAATAAAGAAAAACAATATGCTATTATATGGCATGCAAAATGCGCATGCACCACCATTAATGATATATTTTGTTTAGTAAATAAGATCAATTTTGATAAAAAACAAAATCATCATTATTCACTTTGTTGGGTTTATAATAAATACAGATACAATGTATATTTACAAAATTTTGATATGATTTCATTTGTTAGAAATCCGTATGAGAGAATATTATCATCTTACATTGATAAGCATGTTTTTAAAACCGAAGACACATATTTAACTTTTGAAGGATATACTCAATTTGTGAAAAACAATGAGAATACACTTTATAATTTATGTAACTATTTATTATCAGGTGAATTTATCACGCAACACTATACATCATTTACCAAATATAATGATGGTATTCCATATTACAACTCATTGAAAAAAATAGTTGTAAAAATTGAAGATGGATTGAACAACCATCTGTATTATTTTTTGAAAAAATATCACCCTGAATTAGAATCAAACAAATTTGATATTTTAAATTATTATACAAACAATAATGTCTATAAAAAAGAACAAACGAAAATTATTAATAATGACACAAAACTTATTAGACAATTGAAACATTTCACGCCTGAAAAATGGTTAGATTATTTATCAAAATACAATTTGAGTTATAAAGATATTATTGAAAACGACGAAGAATTAAAAAATTTGATATACAAGATATATGAAAACGATTTTTTGGAATTTAATTATGGAGATTTATAAATATGAACGTATTTTTCGCGTCTTATTGTGAATGGTTCTTTTTTTTAAGTTTGATGGTCCGATTCTCAATTTCAACCCCTTTGAAATAAATTTTTTGATGTCTTCTCTCTCATTGTAAAGTCTATCAACTAATGGTTTAAAGAAAAAACGAAATTGAGGTTTCATTTTTCTAATTTCATCCACACACACCCATCGTATTTCTTCCTTTTCAAATATTTTGGTTTTTTTTATTACTTCAGGTTCTAGTCTTTTTTGCAAAAATCGTTGATTGTTATTATAGTAAAAAGGTAGTAATGGATCATAAGCCATAGGAAAAATATGTATTCTATAAATGGATCCATGAGGGGTTTTATTGTCAATATTATAAGTTCCGTTTCTCTCTAACATTTTTTTTAAATCTTCATCAGAGCCTAAAAACCCTGTTAGTTCTTCACCGCCTTCTCTTATTGCGGTTTCCATATAGGTTTCTTTATTATCTGTTCCACCGCCAAAATCTGAGAAACCTGGTGCAGTGTCTTCATATTTATTCTCTTTTCCAAATAAAAAATACAATTTATTTTTATATATTGTTGTAGGCAATATACCCGCTCCCATTTATATAAAATAATAATATTTTTATTTTATATGAACAAAACTAAAAAACAAATTACAAGGATAAAGATAAAACAAAAGAGACAAAAAAACACTTTCAAAATGAGAAATAGAGAGAAACAAACTATTTTACACAATACGACGCCATCTAATATTGTCAAAATAAGTAAAGAAATTGACGACCTTTTTGAAAAAGGTAAAGGGAACAATACCAAATCATATTCACCAACTATCAATCAACAACTAATAACTTTAAAGAGTATTCCTAGAAATCCTATTTATGACTGTAATAATAAAGAAGCGTTTGATTTGAATGGACCGTTGAAAATAGGAATACCAGGACATATTTATGGCAAAAATTGTTTTTTATATAATACTCCTGAAGCTAAAAAATTTCTTTTAAGAAATTTAGCAGCAGATAAACACATAAATCCTAATAATATTGTCCCACCTGTTCAATCTCAGTCAAATTGTTGGTTTAATGCCATGTTCGTAACTTTTTTTGTTAGTGACAAAGGACGCAAGTTTTTTCATTTTTTTAGACAACTTATGATTGAGGGTAAACAAAAAGGCGGAAAAGAAATACCTGAGAAGCTTAGAGACGCTTTTGCACTCTTGAATTTTGGTATAGACGCTTGTTTAACAGGAAATAAATACGCGTATGAATTGAATACTAACAGTATTATTCATCAGCTTTATACTAGTATTCCGGATAATTATAGATCAAAAAATCCTCTAATTGTAGACATTGATGAAGCAGGCAATCCTATTGTTTACTATATGAGTATTATAAATTATTTAAACAACAACTCTATCCAAACTCTTTTTTTGAGAGAAGTATCTAGAAATTGGAAAGACATTGTCACTTTACATATGAAGACAATGAAACATTTACCACATATTATCATTATGGAAATATTTGAAAAAGATGCTCATGAATTTAATAAAAAGCCATTGACTTTTACTATTAACAACGCAAGATATAAATTGGATAGTACTGTTGTGAGAGATACCACAAAACAGCATTTTTGTGCTACTATTACTTGTGAAAATAAAGAATATGGTTATGACGGCATGAGTTTCTCTCGTTTAACAAAATTAGAATGGAAAAATAAATTGAATTCCAGCAATTTTACTTGGGAATTTGAAGGTAGTACAGATCATGACGGCACACCTTTGAAATGGAATTATACGCAATGTTATCAACTCTTATTATATTACCGCATCAACTAACGTATTATTGTATATTTGACTACATTGGAAACAATTGGTGAAAGATTTACACTATTTGCAGTTGTATTTTTTGCATTAAAATATAAATTATTCTTGACAACAATATTATAAACACCCGGAAATGCGAAATTATACAACTCAAAATAAAGAGTATTAGGATTTATATATTTGAAATCTATATTTTGAATATTTCCAAAATCAACACTTGATAAACCATTTGGTAAAAAATTTTCACCATATATATATATTTTTATATAGGTATTAAATTGTGATGAATATTGTGATAAGCTATTTATATAAGGTGTGAAATTAGGAACATATTTTTTGGGTTTTCTACAAGAAGTATTTTGATTAATATTATTTCTACTAAGTAACATCATATAATTTATTTATATTTTTATTATAATATCAAAATATAAATAAATATAAAATTTATACCGGACCATAATCGTCTTTTTTTGCGGTTTTCTTACCTTCCACATTTATTTTTGCCATTTTATATGCTAGATATCCTAATGCAACACCTATAAGAGAGCCAAATATTACTTGAAGAATTGTATGGTGGTTATCTATTACTCTTTGAGATAATGTAATCAACGTTATTATTAAATACAATATTGCTATTTTAATATCATGTAAGGATAAATAAATAAATATCGTGGATAACAATACAGATTGAGAGTGACCAGATGGCATTCCAAAAATATCATACGGAATACCATGTTTATGGATGTATCGTTCTTTATTTTTCATCATTAAATTAAACGTTTTTGAGTCAATAGATGGTCTTGGTTGTTGAATTATACCTTTTAAAATCAAATTCAAAAATAAACTTATTATAAAAAATAAAATGTAATAAAACAATAAATTATACTTGTTTCTTAACAGAAAAATGGTGATAAATAGCAACAACATTGGACCATTTTCTCCTATTTTTTTTAAAATTTTGAACATGTAAAATGTTTATATAATATGTAATTATTAAATAAAAAACTAAAATCGTATTAATATTGATACAAACAATCACAAATCATTGTAACAGCCCAATCCAACCCATTTAAATCCAAAACGTGTCCCTTATCATTCAATAATTTAACTGCCATTCTCTCAATGTTAACAGGTCCGAAATAAGTTCTAATATTGTCTTGTAAAGAACCACTAAATTCAACTAATACTGTTCCTGTAGATGTATTAGATGTTTTCACAGGAATTATAGCTAATATATCAGGAGTAGTAGGTGCTTTGTATCTAAAATTTGTTATATTCTGATTTTTGTTAATTTCATTAATTGTGTATATTTGTGCTTGTGTTAATGTCCTAGGTGCACTTGGTAAAATTACTTGGGTTTTGCTATAGTTTGCAGCATATTTACCTGCAATTAATAAGCCATTATCAGTAATAGCTCCTTGATTGTCTAATAATGAAGTTAGATTTGCATCATCAACAATTTGTGATAAATTTGCTGAATTCGCATTTATACAAGTGCTAGGTAAATCAGGTGAATAATAATTTGGAACTTTTAAATTAGCAGAATATTCAGTAATGGAAACTAAACTATTATTAACATGGTTTTGGTTATAATCGTCAATTACTAATATTAAATATTTTGTTCCAATTACGTCTAAAACAGAAGACGCTGTATTGCCGCTTGGGTCAACATTTTCATATGGAACTCTGTATCCCATTAACCAACCCAAACTTTGGTTAAAATAATTATTATTATTTACACAATTCACATTACATTGTAATGTTGATGTAAAATCAAAAAAAGTGATAATAGTAGATGATGATACTGTGAAGTTGTATTGCGTTGTATTTATTGTCGCACCGTATAAATTCAAAGTAATTTTGCCTGTATTTACATTGTAATAAACAGGATTAGTTATATAAAGGTTGTCAATATAAATGGTTTGGAAGTTGGAAAAGCCAGCGTTTGTGAAAGCGTTATTTAATGTTGTTACAAATTGGGCTTGAGTATAATTTCCAGATGGCATAGTAATGACAACATTGTCACTTTCATTTGTTATCCAAAAACATGTATTGTTATATATCGGATCAATTAAATACCATGAAAATGGTATTTGATAAGAATACAAACGCATTGATAAAACATTTTTTAATGTATCGGACAAATCTAATGTATAATTTGTAGATAGACTATTTATCCCGCTAAATTGTCTGAATTGACTGTCTAAATTTACAAACCGTGTAATAGTATTTTTTAAATTTGGGTTTAAAGAATCTTGTTTAACGGGTACACTGTATGTATCGTTAACACCTAATTGTTGTCGCGTCATAGGTGCATGCTCATCGCCAAAAACTTCAACCTTTTGTTTTCTATCTGTAATTTTATCATTTTGATTTTGGTCGTTTTGTCTCAAATATTCGTTTTCAAATCTATTTTGAACCTGTTTTTCTCCGCTTGGGTAAATAGCATCGTCGTTATCATCGTTATCATCGTTATCATCATTATTGTGTTCTTTATCGTAGAGACCTTGAGAATATTGTAATAATTGACTTTGAACACCTTGAAAAAAAGTTGACAACGACGGGTTTGTATTTTTGAATTTTTCAACAAAAGGTGAAGTAGCTTCCATAATACTTGTTGGGTCCAAATCATTCAAATTAACTATTGCCATTAATTCACTCATTGTATAATTAGAAACATTTGTATCAATGGATGTCATATATTTATGTAATACATAAAATATATTTATGTAAAATAATCAATAAATATATTTTTTAATAATCTTACAATATTTAAATTTTCGCAAATAGAATGTTTTAATAATTTATCCGATACTGTTGTGAACCCTGACCCGCGTTTTAAATGTGTCTTTTCTTTGAATAAAATATGGTCAAAAATTCTTACCAGTTGTTCATTCAAAATTAAGAGTTGTTCTCTATTCAAATGATAATTACTTTTATAAATATAACGGTTATAATTTCCTTCTTGATAAATTTTGTAATATTTATCCAAACAGGGTCTGTTTTTGATTAATCCAATTCCTTCTATTTTATTTTTAGAATTATTCATTTCTAAAACAAATACATTTGCATCTATACAAATGTGTTGCGTAAATTCTAATGGTGTTCCATAAATACACCTGAGATTATGTTTTATTCGGTAATTTAAATTTTCTTCCCACGTTATATCGTTGAATCGTGTTGAAACTAAATGAATCATTTGGTTTATTAAAGTTATTATTTTTTATCATGTAATCATAATAACAACAAAATACGTTTATCAATTTTTATTTTTATTCTTATAATAATAAAACAAACTAATAATATAAATAAATGAATAATATAGAATGTTGTATATGTGGTCCTGTTAAAAATTGTGGCCCTTATTTGGATAAAGTTTTAGAAAATATAGAAAAGATAGGTTCACTTTTCAAAGACTATAAAATACTTATATTTTATGATGAATCAAGTGATGATTCACTTAGTAAATTAATAAATTATCAGAAAAAAAATGACAAAGTTAAATTGTACATAAATAAAAAAGTAAAATCACCATTTAGAACTCACAATATAGCATATGCACGCAATCATTGTTTGAATTATATTAAAAAACACAAAGACAAGTTTCCATATTTTATTATGATGGATTTTGATGATGTAAATTGTAAAACTATTAATACCGACCTTTTACCAAAATATTTTGCGAGAGATGACTGGGATGCATTATCTTTTAATACATCTCCAAAATATTATGATATATGGGGATTATCCATAAAACCATATTGTTTCAGTTATAATCATTTTGAGCAAAACCAATATAATAATTATCATGTAATTCAAGATTATATTATGAAAAAATTACAAGAATTACCAGAAGGTGAATTATTAAAATGTATTTCATCTTTCAATGGATTTTCTATATATAGAACTGAAAAATTCATAAATAGTTATTATGATGGTAGATTAAGATTTGATATTATGCCCAAAAAATTTATTAAAAAACACGCAATAGAAGCTAGATCAAATATAATGTTACACGATTATGGTCATGTAAAAGGGAAATATGAGGATTGCGAGCATAGATCGTTCCATGCAATAGCTATAACCAAATCAGATGCAAAAATTAGAATTTCGCCCGAAGTATTATTTTGCTAATATTTTGCAGTATAATTTTTATTTGTAAAAAGATTCATTATATTGACTATAGTGATTCTTATTATAATAACGATACATATTTTTATAACCTTCTCCAAGAATATTTATATTAAAATATTTATCATAATCAATGGATCTATGCAAAACTTTGTTATTATTTTTTTTAATATAATTATTAATTGCTTTTGTAAAAGCATCTGGACCGGTAATATGTAAAATCTTTTGTTTTGTATTCAAATTATAATTTTCTAGTCGCGGAACATAATTATTTTCTATATATTCAACCATAGTGTTGATCATTTCTAATAAATATGGATGATTTGGGCAAAACATAAGTAACCATTGTTCATAAGTTGGCGAATGCAATCTATATGGTTCTCTATCATTTCTTGGTATGTCTAATAAACATGCATCGTCTTTGTTAATTAATTTGAAAATTGGATAATTGATCACGGATTTAATATCCAAGTAAATACCACCAATTCTATAAAGAACACAATATCTAAAAAAATCCGCTTTCATAGCACCGTATACATTATTTATTTTTTTGTATGCATTATATATTCTCTCACTGAATCTAGATTTGATGAAATTATCACAATCATTATCATCATAAAATATAAATTTACAATAAGAACACATTTTTTTGTTACGTAAAACTATTGCTGCTATATCAGGAGGCAAATTTTTATCAATAAAAGTTTGGTGTATAATATTTGGTATTTTATATCCGTGAACATTTGAACTACTCATATTATATATTATATAATTTATTTTATTTTTCATAAAATATATTATCATCTACGAAGTGTCTTTTTATTTTTTGGTTGAGAATGCCTTAAATATATTTTTTTAGTACAATTATTTGTATTTGTATTATTTTTAATATTATTATCTTTTTCATAAAAAATGATAATTAGTGTATTCAAATCTTGAAACATATTAATAGTTTTTTCAAAAACTATGTTATCAATGTGTTTTAAAATAGTAAAATAACTATTATTATAGTAATCTATTTCGGTTGATTTTAAAAATGTATTTACGTCTTCAGGATTTAAAATAAAATTGTATTTTACCATAGATAGAAAAGAATATTTATTACTAATATTATCATTTATTGTTGAATTTCTTTTTATTATTCCAATTATTTCTTCCCTTGAAATTAGATTTGGTTTTTGCATTAAAAAAACTTCTTGGTTTATTTTTTCAATATTGTTTTCCTTATTTACATAAATTATATTAATAGTAACATAATAAATATTATCCTTATAATATTCTTCGTAAGGTTTATCTATCTTTTCAAAATTATGAATCCATGATTCGTCTAATATATCTTCCTCTTCATTACACCGAACTGAAAGAAAATTGGGAAGCTTTGCATCCCCTGAATTTCTTTCTGTCGGCGATAGTATAATATCACTTTTTAAATTATTCATTATGATTTATTTATTTGTCTAATTTTAATTGTTATAAATTGAATATATTTTTGATTAGTATTTTAAACTTACATTGGATAATATTCTTCAATTATCATTATCAGAATCATTGTAATAATTATGTAAATTATAACTAGTATTCTGATAATACTTTTCCATGTCTTTTTCTATTTGTTCATCTAATTTGTCAAAATATTCGTGATCATAATTTTGATATAAAAACATTTTTTCATATTCATCTATTCCCCATTTACTAATGTGGTCATATTTTCTACCCTGATGTAAATTTACTAATCTTTGAAATATGACACGCGGATCTTCACTGTGTTCTAAAGTTTTTTTTTCGTTATTTATAGAAGCAGTATTTTTACCATAAATCCAAATTGTTTTTTTTGTTACTTTATCATATTTAATACAAACACAACCAGGAGGTACAACGTCGTCGGTAGTTATTTTTTCACTAGGTGATTCTGTATTTTTTGCTTTCATTGCTTCAATAAATGTTATTGGTTGTGTTTTTTCACTATTAATATTGGAACCGGTTTTTGTTGTTGTTTGTAATATTGGAAATGATGTTAAACTATCTAATGATTTTATAAATGCATCATCCTTTTGCTTTTTATTTCTTTCTTCATTTACATGTTTACTAACAAATCTGTTAGTTTTAAAATTATTATTATTATTATTATTATTATTATTATTATTATTATGCGATGATGAATATAACGAATTATTTTTAATTGAGTTACTACTAATATTAATACTATTAGTAGTATTTTTTAAAATATTAAATCTAGATGTTGAAGCCATTTTAAAAATTGTATTTTGGGTCTTTTATCAATGTATAATATTATTAATTAGTATTTTCTTATTTCAATTTTTTATTAAAAATAAAAAAACAGCAAATTTTTATGGTTTTATCATTTTTTTAATGCTTTTTTACACCTTTTCTTATTTACACCCGCGAAGATTTATAAAATTATATATATATATATATATATTATGAGTGTTACTATTGAAGAATCTATATCAAATTATAATAAAGTAATTGATGATGCAGTGGAACAATTGAAAGTGATACATTCTAAATACGTATGTGCAAATCCAGAAGATTTAAGAAAATATTATGACAGAACTCGTGAAATAATTGAAAAAAAAACAAATGAAATCAACGAAAGTAAGCATTATATCAATGAATGTATAATTAATTTAGAAAAATGTAAAAACTCAATAGCAGAAATGGAGAAAGTAATAGAAGAAATTAGTAAAACTTCAAATAGTGGAAGGATTGGAACCTTACAT
>Ga0114968_10002410_pt1 | contig 14290 bp, 9 predicted proteins | sample M_130807_EF_Meta_FD_87020 | JGI IMG/M metagenome (GOLD analysis project Ga0114968, IMG submission 87020) | Freshwater microbial communities from Lake Montjoie, Canada to study carbon cycling - M_130807_EF_MetaG | ecosystem: Environmental > Aquatic > Freshwater > Lake | place: Lake Montjoie... | reverse complement strand
TTCGATGGGCTTAAGGAACTTGGGTTCCGCCGGGTTGAGCACATCAAATACCCGAAGGGTGCTTTCATCTACCGCAAAAAGATGCCCGTCCATCAGCGTAAATCGGGCCATAGAGCCACCTGTACCATAGCTTTGGGAAGCTTTAGACATGTTTGCGAGTAAGCTCATGCCAGGTCGAACGGTCCAAAAAGTTTCGAATGCCCAGGCGGGGCTATCGCTAGTGAGTACAGTGTCCTTGAAGGTGATGATTTTTCCCGTACTGTGCTGGTAAAGATGGTTGAACACATCATTCACTCGCTTCACTAGGCGGATTTTTTGAATGTTGCTGAGGTCAAATGCAAGCAAGTCCACGTAATTGTCTGCGTAGAGGATGTCGCTATTGATTGCCAAATCCACATTCCCTTCAATTGGGATAAAGCTCAAGTTGATTGGGTTTGCTGGATTTTTGTTGTCGTAAATGTGGATCCCCTTATTTGGTTCATTGATCAGCAAAAAATCCTTGTAGATGTAAATCTTTCCAGGGTTCTCTATTTCCTGAGCAGGAGCAATGGAAATTTCTTTGGCACGAACATCCTTCATTTCTAGGTAAATGGGCATCATCGTGCGAAAGGAGTAGGTGTTTTTGACCTCATCCATACACGAAAAAAGAAGGCTACTGCCAAAAAGCGCGATAAAGAGGAATTTGATGCGATTTTTCATCGAGAGAGCTGTTTAAAAAGCGTGAGACAAAACTAATTTAATTTGAAACGCTAGTCTAGTCCGATTCGCTACAAGGGAGAACAATTTTTCTTTGAATTTGTGCTTTTCTTCTCGAGAACCCATGAAAAGGTGTGTTGTGGCTTTATCTAGTTAATTTTGAAGTTTACTTCTTTTTTAACGGTCAAGAATAAGTTTTCTAGTTCAAATGTGTAACTTTTGGAAGACGCAAGCGCTATGAATTCAAGACGAAAATTTATTCAAAACACCTCCTTACTCGGTTTAGCCATGAGTGTACAACCCAATTTATCTTTATTTGCTGCCCAAAAGAAGGTTCTCGGGCATGGCGATTTCAAATACACTGTGGACCCAAATTGGGGAAATTTGGATCCTGCAAGAGTTCCGGTGGTCAACTGCCACGAAATGGTCATGGATCGAAAAGGGCGAATGATTCTTTTGACAGACGAGCCTAAGAACAATGTGATCATCTACAGCCAATCAGGCAAGATGCTGGATACTTGGACTTTGGGATTAACCGCTGCTCATGGGCTCTCCTTGGTAGATGAAGGAGATGCGGAATACTTATGGGTGGTAGACAATGGAGGCAGAGTCCTCAAAACCAGCTTGGATGGAAAGGTGGTGACCGAACTTCCTTCTCCTGTAGCAGAAGGGATTTATACCGATAAAATGCGCTGGGTACCCACTGAAACAGCCGTTGCTCCAAACGGGGACTTGTATGTGGCGGATGGATATGGTTCCCAATACTTTTTGCAGTACGACAGCCAAGGCAAGTTTATCCGAAAATTTGGAGGCCCAGGAAATGGAGATGATCAGTTTAGCACTGCCCATGGCATTGCCATTGACTCGCGCGGACCAGGTGCTCCAAGTCTCTTGTGTACCTCCAGAGGGCACAATTCCTTCAAGCGCTTCACCTTAGATGGAAAGTACCTAGAAACAATCTTTCTGCCGGGGGCATATGTTTGCAGACCGGTGATCCAAGGAGAGAATCTGTATGCGGGTGTTTGTTGGTCCCGGTTGAGGTACATGGAACAAACGGATAATTCTGGTTTTGTTACCATTTTGAATAAGGACAATAAGGTCGTTTCCAATCCTGGGGGGACGGAGCCGTATTACCATAAGGGAGTCTTGCAAGTGATGCTTCAGGAGGAGGCGGTATTTAAGCACTGTCACGATGTGTGTATTGATCAGGATGAGAATATTTATGTGTGCCAATGGAATGCAGGGAAGTCCTATCCAATCAAGTTGACGAGGGTTTGAGTGTTCAGTAAAAGTTTTTCGGATTTAGTGGCGGACCTAGGCTTGTAGCGCAGTTGATAAAAAAGAGGGTTGCATCGCTCCAAAAAAAAAGACTAGCTAAGCTTTAAGGCAGTACTAGCATTAAGCCAAGGAGGGGTATTCGAAAGAATAGCTCTTTTTTTTACCTCTATGCTCATAACTAAACTAGTGGGATATAAAACTAGAGTTGGGCATTGAGAACAAAACTACAAGTGGATAAACTGCTAAAAATAGGTGGATAACTTGTTCTTTTACAGACTATTTCATGGTAAAAATTGTTAATAAAATTTTAAAGAATTAATTGGATTTATTTTTTATAAAAGGCAACTTTAATTCATCAAGTAAGAGAAAAAAAGACCGAAAGTACGATTTCGGTTCATGGATTGAAAGTTTGAGATCGGGCATAAAGGGGGGCCAGCCTTCGGGTGAGTCTCTGAGACAGGAAACTGCAGAAATGCCGAAAAACGATGTGCTTGAATTTGAGGACTTCTTCGGAAAGAATCAAAGTTCCTAGCAAGAAGGATCAAGAAAGAAATTTCTAGATTGAGAGGGGTAACCCCAGAATTGCGAAAAATGGATTAATCAGCACAAATCTTCTTTCGGGAAAGTTTGTACAAACATCGGGCACAAAGGAACGGCCACTTAATTGAGGTAGTTTGCAACGGGTAACCGCAGAAGTGCAACAAGATCGGCCTGGAAGTTTGCCATCAGGTGAACTTTGGGATACCCGCCATGAAGGAACACTTGCCTACAAGTGTTTGAAAGGGGCAACCACAGAAATGGGGATGGGGTCTACAAAAACAGGACAAGTCCGAAAGGGCGGCATCATTCGATGAATTGGACCTGGGCAACTGGGAAAAGTCTTAAACTGTAGCTTGAGGGAGATAGTGAACTACGGGGATCTGTCGACCAAACGGGAAGCTTTCGCAAGAAATGCTTCCCGTTTCTGTTTTTAGACCTTTTTCAAAGACAAATAAAAACAGAAGATGTTCGAAGAATTTTTTAGATCAATGGAAACCGTTTATTCCAATCCCAAAAAACAATCGACCAGGGCTGAATGCTATCTTCAAAGGTATGGATGACCTTAAACCCGATTCGTTGGTGGGCAGCCATGGACCGGTAATTGCTCAAGGCAATGGAGGTAATCGCAAAATCATGAGTGGAGGCATATTGTTCCCGATAGGCTGTATACAGTTTGTCAAACAAGCCTGTTCCCCTTTGGCTCTTTCCTACACACACCTGCCCCACGACCATAGGGTGATAGGAACTTACTTTTTGGCCCGCAACCTCCAACTCATCAAAGTTGTCAAAAAGAGAAGCCATCATGGGTACCACCCTACGTGAGGCTAAAGTCATCGCCAAGACATAGCCCACCACCTGCTCATTTTCTTTGGCTAACACATGTGGGGCAAGGTGGTGCATGGCCTCCAATTGGTCCAAGGTATGTGGAATAGTTACAAAGCCTTGCGCTGCCTTTTCTTCCTCTGAGAGGATGGTCAGCAGATTTTCTCGTTGGAGGGATAAAATTCCCTCGAGGTCAGCAGTGGATTGGGAAAGACAGAGTTGAACCATGGGGTATAGGTGAAAAACTTTCCCAAATAAGTAGATTTAATCTTTCCGAAAAAATAGGAGGGAGACCAGCCAAGCAAGTAAAGATGGAATAGTCTTTTATTTTCTTTAAATTTCAGTCTACTTGAATTGCACTTCCTATGAAATCCATTTCTTATTTCTACGGTCTTTGGGTATTTCTCTTTGCACTTTTCGCGTACTGGCAAATCAACGATCCTGATCCGGAAGTTTGGGTAAGTATCTATGCCGTCGCGGTGATTTTTTCGCTTTTTGCGGTGCGCGGAATTTTCCCCAAATTGCCCCTCACCCTAGTCGTCATCTCTTGCCTCCTTGGGGCTGTTTATTTCTTCCCAGGTGGAGTGGGCGATTGGATTGCTGCCGAATGGGCACAGAAAGACTTGACCATGAAAACGCCACAGATGGAAGAAAATCGAGAAACTTTTGGTCTCCTCATCATTGCACTTGTCCTGAGTCCAGCACTTTACCGCGCTTGGAAAAAAAAATAATTCAATCCTTCTTCAACTCTTTTGCTAACCCAATTTCCCCATGCGAATCTTTCTCCTCCTCCTTCTTTTCGTTGCTACTAGCTTTTCATTGAAAGCACAACAGTTTACCAGTTCCTATTTTGAAATGCGCACCTACACGGTACACGAAGGCAAGATGCCTGACCTGATCAAGCGCTTTCAAAATCATACGCGAGCATTGTTTACCAAACATGGAATTGAAAATGTAGCGTACTTCCTTTCAGAGGAGCAACCTGACAAGCAGCTTACCTTCATTATTGGATATCCTTCTGCATCAGAACGGGACATCCGATGGAACAATTTTGCGAATGATCCCGAATGGAAGGCGGTAGCCGCTGCTTCTGAAGCGAATGGGAAGATAGTCCAAAAAGTAGATCAGGTTTTTATGGAGTGGGCCAAGGGTCTTAACTCAAGGAAAATTTCCCGTCCAAGTGGAATTTTTCAATTGCGCACCTATCATTTATTGCCTGGGAGATTGGATGCTATTCAAACTCGTTTCCGTGATCATACTCAAGCCTTGTTTGAAAAGCAAGGCCTATCAAATTATCCCTATTGGCTTACAGTGGAAAAAGAGGGTGCTCAACCCAAGTTGGTGTACTTTATTGGGCATCAATCCAAGGAAGAATTCAATGCTGGCTTTGGGCGATTCGTAGCCGATCCTGAGTGGATTAAAGTTCGCGATGCCTCTGAGGCTTCAGGTAAAATCGTAGAGAAGATCGATGCACTATTTTATACGCCGCTGCCTTTCTCTCCGATGAAGTAAAGGGGGTTGATTATCCGCATTTCGCCCATGGGTAGTTAAGGAAGGTGGTTGCTTGCGGATAATCGTGGACAGCTGACCGTTCACTTTCAATTGTAATTTGAATGATTCCCACCTTCCAAACCTGATTTCAATACTTCGAATTCAAATTTCAAAGGAGGTGGTGTAGCGATTCGAATTGAATAGTCGTTCCTATGCTACTCACTCATTCAATTCCATGACTCGGATCTTCCCTATTTTAGTTTTAATCCTCCTCTTTTCTTGTCAGGAGTCGGAGAGCCCAAAAAGTTGTGGGGTATCCAATCCCATAGAAGATTTACCCTGGCTGAAGGAGGGGATTAAAAGCACCCTAGAATTGAATTTGGTTGACTATTCCTACCTCGTTCAAGGAACTTACAAAGGAGCAACTGTCTTCACTTTTCTGAATTGCTGCCCTTTTTGCAGATTTGTTCCTCAAATCTTGGACTGCGAGGGAAATGTGATCACCAATGCCTCTATCAACGATGTAACAAATCAAAAAGTAATCTGGCGACCAGCCACCTCTGTTTGCAACTAGAAGTTTATCCATAAATAAAAACAAAAAAACCACTCCGGATATTCCGGAGTGGTTTTTTTAGTTATTGATTATAGCCTTCTGCTTACTTCGCGTTGAAGGTGATGCCCATGATGATGAAGGTGCCTAAATCTGCTCCTTTGGCATCACTCACAAAATACAAGGTGTGCTTCTTGCCATCTCCAGCGCTTGTCAAACTCAAGTTTGCCTGATGCATGAGGATCGGCATGTTTGGCAATTTCATTCCTTGACTTGGCGCATGGGTTCCTTTTCCGATGATTTCACCTGTTGGGCTATCCAAACGGATTTCAAAGTCTACTGGAACGGTGATGGGCTGCTGAGAAGCAGTCATCAAGGTAACAGATCCAATGCCTGTTACATCCAAGGCTGGTAGCGAGAACGATCCTTTTGTATTTGGAACTGTCAATAGGGTCTTTCCGTCAAATACCATCTTGGCAAAGCCAGAGAAACCTCCTGCTTGTTCCAGGTTGATGCTATTTGGACTCAAGACCAAAGAGCTAGAACCTGTGAGCGGCTTGATATTTGCCCCTCCTTTGTCTGTGTAGGTAGCTGAAATCACCAAAGATCCAGTTGGAGAGGCAGGATTTCCAAGGGTAGGGTCCAAGCTTCCTTTTGCACCCAGGCTAGGCTTACTTTCTTTTCTCAAGGAAAGGATATAGGTAACCAAGGCATTGAGCTCAGAGTTTTTCAAATCTGGGTTGGCCGGCATGGTTGTTTCTCCCCATACGCCTCCGCCACCATTTTTGATTTTATTGACTAGGTAATCGCGGTTACGCTCGCGGTATTTCTTGGCTACATCTGTGTAGGCAGGGCCTATGGATTTTTCAGTTTCATTGTGACAGGTCTTGCAGGTAAGTGACTGAACCAAAGCTTTGCCTGTCATGGATTCGCTCATGATTTTGTGTCCCATATCTGCTTCTGCCTGGTCAATGCCTTGCAAATAATCTGCTGCGACATACAAGCTGCTCAAGTCCGAAGACGCTTCTGGGTGATCTTCGTCGCTTACAGCTACAGTGTAGTTCACTTTTTTACCAGGGAAGTAGAAGGATTGGTTGCCTACCACGGAGATGCTCACCTGTGGCGCGACATTTCCAGAATAAACAGCTACCAATGGACCTTTGCCTGTCAATCCAGCAGGGTCAGCTGCAGTTACCTGAATTTCAAATTCCCCAGTGTTGGTGAAGGAATGCGTGAGTGTAGGTTCTGTAGTGGTCTTTGTAACTCCAGCACCTAGGTCCCAAGTGTAGGTGAGGGCATCATTTTCAGGGTCTGAAGCAGTTGCGGTAACAGTCACCTGAAGTGGGCTTTTGCCAGAGGTTTTGTCCACTTTCACTTCGGTCACTACTGGAGGACGGTTGCCACCATTAAAGTCAATTCGGAAGAGACCTGCATCTGGGTTTTTGGAAAACCAGCCATTGCCATATTCTAGAATGTAGATTTTTCCGTCAGGACCCATTTCCATATCCATCATCGCATTAAACTTGGTGCCTCCCATGAATGGTTCCATCTTGTCGAAGTCTCCATTTTCTTGCATGGTCACCACTTTGATCCATCCTCTGATCCAATCGTAGATGAAAAGCTTGCCGTTGTAATAGTCCGGCATGCGAGAATCTGAAGGATACATGTCTGCATAGTAAACAGGGCCAGCCATGGCATTTCTACCACCTGTTCCCAATTGCGGGAAGTCTGGCGAAGCTGCATAAGGATACCAAATAAAGGCAGGCTCTACAGCAGGGAGTTTCTTCATTCCAGTATTGTTCGGTGAATTGTTGACTGGGCCAGCAATATCAAAAGGAGCTCCAACCTCACCAGTTTCGTAATTGAATTCTCTGTAGGCGAAGTTATTTCCAATGGAGTAAGGCCATCCAAAATTCCCAGCCTTTCTTGCTTGGTTGACTTCGTCGTATCCTCTTGGACCTTTGATATCCAAAGAGTCGTTGTTGGCATCAGGACCTACTTCACCCCAATAGAGGAAGCCTGTTTTCTGATCGACAGAAATACGGTATGGGTTGCGAAGACCTTGAGCATAGATCTCAGGACGAGTGCCTTCGGTGCCTTTTGGATACAAGTTGCCTTCTGGTACAGTGTAAGTTCCGTCTTCAGCAACTTTGATGCGGAGGATCTTTCCTCTCAAGTCATTCGCGTTACCTGAACTTCTACGTGCATCCCATTGCTTGTTGCCTTCACGACCATCCACAGGGGCATAGCCATTGAGGGTTAACTTGGAGCCCGGCTGGTTGAAAGGAGTGGAGTTATCACCTGTGGAAAGGAATAGATTTCCGTCCTTATCAAAAGTGATGGATCCACCGGTATGGCAGCAGATGTTGCGCTGAGAATAGACATCCAAAATGATTTGCTCGGAAGCCATGTCCCACTTGCCGTCTTTGTACTTGAATCGAGAAAGGCGGTTTATTTCTTTGTCACCTGTAGGTGCATAAAATGCATACACCCAGTTGTTGGTGGCGTAGTTCGGGTCTTTTTGAAGTCCCATCAATCCTTCTTCTGCATTGACACCCTGAACATCAGTTTTCCAATACACATCCAGTTTGATGATTTCTTTCAGTTCGCCAGTAGCTTGGTTGTATTGTAGAATTTCTCCTCTACGTTGTGCCACTAGGATATCTAGGTTAGGTAGGATGGTCATCTCCGTAGGCTCGGTAAACTGGCCCATGGAAAGGGTAGTTTTCGTAAAGCGGTTTTCCTCAGGAGTACGCTGGGAAGTTGCTTTTTTGTAGTTGAGTTCTAAGTTTTCACCAATCGTGTACTGAATACCAGCCAAGAGGTGCTTCAAGAAATCGGCCTCTTCGTAGGATTCGTTGGTATGTCCACCACCAGTATAGAATGCTCTTCCTCCATCAAAATCATGGTACCAAGCAATCGGGTGCTCGCCCATATCCAATCCACCCTTGTAGGAAGCTTCATCGAGAAGAAGAAGTTTTTTGGTGTTCGGGTTTATTTTTTTGTAGCTGTACCACTCGTCTGTACGAGCCCAGCTATCCGGAAGTGCTTCGGTAGAAGGATGTTTCTCTGCTGTTTTGGTCACCTTTCCTGGTTGAACATTCGGATGAGGATCATTAATTCCTGGATGGTCTGCGAAATATCCACCTACGAGGCGGCCGTACCAGCCCCAGCCGTATTCCGTATCTGCTGCAGCGTGGATGCCCACAAAACCTCCGCCAGACTGAACATAGCGCTCAAAATCTGCCTCTTGGTAATGATTCAATATATCACCAGTAGTGCTCAAAAAGATCACCGTCGCGTATTGAGCTAGGTTTTCTTCGTTGATCAGTTCTGCGTTTTTGGTGGTGTCCACGTCAAATCCATTTTCAGCTCCTAATTTTTGGATGGCAGCAATACCCTGAGGGATAGATTCGTGGTAATAACCGGCTGTTTTGCTAAAAACAAGCACTTTAGGTTTGCCCTCACGCTTTTTGGAGCAAGAGGAAAGTACTGCTCCAACTAGAACGAGCAGTAGCAGGAGGCTTCGTAGGTTTTTTGGGAACTTCATCGGGGTTGAATTAATTTGTCGAAAATAACAAAAAAGAATAAGTTTCTTAAGGTAAAGAACTCATTTTGCGGGAGATAATGGATCAAGCGGTTGATTTTATCGATGAACGCAGGGAATTAGATTTTTTGTGCTCCCCCACCTGGAGCAACTTCTATAAAATCGGGGGTCAATTGGAATTCCTTTTGGTAAGAAGTGGCGATTTTTTCTTGAATGAATTCCCAGGAACTTGCTTTTACAAGGCCAAGGAGACAACCTCCAAAACCTCCGCCCATCATTCGTGCTCCCAAGACGCCTTCCATACTGTTTACCTCTTGGGCGAGAAAATCCAGTTCAGCACAGCTGACCTCAAAATCTTGACTTAAACTTTGGTGTGAAGCTTGTAGCAGTTGACCAACTCGAACCAAATCTTGTTGTGTTAAGGCCTCAGCAGCTTCGATTACGCGGCTGCATTCGCTGATGACATGCTTTGCTTTGGGAAAAAGAGCTGCGGGCAGCAAGGACTTGACCTGAGGTAAATCTCCTTGGCTTAGATCTCGGAGGCTGCGCAGTTCAGGATAAGTTACTTCAAGTATGGAGACACTCTCCTCGCAAGCGGCTCTGCGCTGGTTGTAGGCGCTTGCCGCAAGGGAGTGAGATACCTTCGAGTGGAGGAGTACCAATTTGTATTCTCCCACGTACAAGGGGAAGTAGGTATGGGTTTGGCTTCGGCAGTCCAATAGCATTGCTTTGCCTTCTTGCCCGAAGACCGAAGCATAAGGATCCATGATGCCGCAATTGACTCCTGCAAAAAGTTGCTCTGCTTTCTGTGCGTAGCGAGCCAGGTCTTTTTTGGGAACATCAAAACCAAATGCTTCCGAAACTCCCATTCCCACCGCTACGGAAAGGGCGGCAGAGGAGGAGAGGCCTGCACCAAGGGGTAGGTTGCCGCCGATTACCAAATCAAATCCTGCTACCGGATAACCAGCTTGTTTAAAAAGGGTGCAGATTCCCATCACATAAGTCGCCCAATGTCCTTTTTTAGGAGCCAGGTGATCTAGCTCGAAACTAAATTCCTGATCAAAATCCAGGGAATACAAGCGGCAAATCTCCAGTTCATTTTTTAAAATTCCAGCCCAGATCCCTTGCTGTACTGCCGCGGGAAAAACAAACCCTTCCTGGTAGTCCGTATGCTCTCCAATCAAGTTGATCCTCCCAGGAGCAAACACCATTAGGGGCTCGGTTTCAAAATGGCGTTGGAAGGTTTGGGTAATCTGTGATTTCATTTGGAAGGGGAGGGCTAACTAGTGCAATTCACTAAAAATTGCTAGCCTATTTTTTGACAGGAAAATGCTGCGAAGATTTACGAACCACCAAGGTCGTATCCAATACGATAGATATCGGATCTTCCGAGGCCAATCCATCCAATTGGTCAAGCAGGTGGCTCACTGCCAGTTTGCCCATTTCATAGCCTGGTTGGGCTACTGTGGTCAATGGCGGTTCGACCACGGCTGAAGAAGGGTTATTTGTGAATCCAGCTAGTGCGATGTCTTCTGGGATGCGAATGCCTAACTTTTTCCATTCGGTCAGGACATCTATTGCTACAGGATCGATCATGCAAAAAACAGCTTCTGGACGAGGATCCATGCGAAGAATATGTTGGGCTACCTGAAGGTTGCCCTCTAGGGTAAGATCGGATATTAAAATGAGGGAGGGGTCTTCGCTAACACCAAATTCTTCAAGGGCGCGAAGGTAACCTTCCTTTCTTTTTTTGGAAATGTAAAGGTCTTCAGGTCCAGATACGTAAACGATCCTGCGGGAACCGTTTTCCAACAAGTGTTTAACGACTTGGTAAGCTCCAATGACATCGTTGAAAGTAACCTTGGAAACGGGAATATCTTCCTGTACCCGATCAAACAAGAGAAAGTTGATTTCCCGGTTGTAGAGTTCGTACAAGTGTTCGTAGGTATTGGTTTCGCGACTTAGGGAGATTAAGAGGCCATCTACCTGACTGGACACCAAGGTTTGAATATTGGCCTTTTCTAGTGCGATTGACTCGTTGCTTTGGCAGATCATCACGTTGTAGCCCCGAGTATTGGCAACATCTTGGATGCCACTGATACAGGAAGCAAAAAAGTGGGAGGTGATTTCGGGTACAATGACGCCCAGAGTCTTGGACCTGCTGATGCGAAGGCTTTGCGCCAGCAAGTTGGGATGATAGTTCATCTCTTTGGCAGCCTCGACTATTTTTCGTTTGGTTTCTATATGCAACTCGGGCGAGTCCTGAAGTGCTCTGGAAACAGTAGAGACGGACACACCCAATTTCTTGGCGATTTCCTTCATCGTAACCTGTCTTCCCTTTTTCATCCGAACCGATTTATTAAATATTTACTACCTGCAGCTGACTGCAATTACGAATAAAGCAAAGATTTTTAAAAAAATCGCTATTCTTGATAAATAGTAGCCAAAACAGTTTCTCCCACTACCCTTAACGTGCGTGCATCTATCCCATCCATCGCATCGCGGTGCGTATGGTGGTAGGCTCCAAAGCCAAGATCTGGAGAGAAATCAATGATGTCAATCATTGGAACACCCGCCCATTCGTTGACAAAGACGTGGTCATCTAAGATTTCGGGGGAATCTTGCTGTATGAAATAGGAGCCATGGCCAAGTAAGGAAGCATTGCCCCAAACCTTGGAAAGGATGCCGCTGGCAAATCTTCTCGAATAGCCTTCTCGGTAGAATCGAGCATTTTTTCTACCCACCAAATCCACCAAAATTCCGTAGTAAGCGGAGTAGTTGGGAAGGTGCTTGTTTTTGGACCAGTACTGGGAGCCATGACACCACCAGATTTTGGAGTTGTCTCTGCTCGAGGCGTATTCCGGTTCCCCGTCGTCTTCCCCATCAAAGAAAATCAAATCAATGCCCACTTCCGAAGATAGGGGCTGGCTAGAGATGCTACGAGCAATCTCCAAAAGTAAGGCTACGCCAGAACCGCCATCATTGGCTCCATCAATGGGCTGATCAATCCGCTGGGTATCCTTGTCCGCAATTCTTCTGGTGTCCCAATGTGCTGCAAGGAGAATTCGCTTGGTGGCTTGAGGATTGATGGATGCGATTACATTGCTGAGGTCCCAGGTTAAGTCATCGTAGGTTTTTGCCTGGAAATCTTGAACCTGAACAGTCCAGCCGTAATTTTTTAAGATTTCTACCATCCAGGCTTTAGTGGCAGCATGCCCCGGAGTGCCAGGGACGCGCGGTCCGAAATCCACCTGCTTTTGTACAAAAGCGTAGGCAGAATCCGCATTGAAGGCGGGATAAGGTTTTAAGGCAACCGGTTCAGTTTTGGTTTCGGTGTTTTTCTCACCCGAACAGGACGCGAGGAGGATGAGCAGTACGAATACTCCCCAAGGAAATTTATTCTTCATAGGCCCAGTCGATACGGTCTTTCATGTCTTTGACTACAAAGCCCATGGACTTGAGACCTAGTCGAATTTCATCCACTTTGGTATAGTTCCGGGCTGTTTTTGCTTCGGTGTATTGTAGCAGCAGAAGGTCTAAAAGTCCATCCTGCACCTCTCCTTTTTCTTCCACCAAACCAAGAATCTCCTCCACAAAGGTGACATAGGTGGCAAGCATCTTGATAAACACTTCTTCACCTAAGCTCGCGGACTGAAGTTGCCCGGTGAATATTGAGTTGATCTTCTTCAGCAAGTTGAACAGGTGACCAATGGCCATGGCTGTATTGAAGTCGTCGTCCATGGAGCGGTAGGCTGCAGTGATGCTAGCCTCTACTTGCTGCACTTGTTCCCCATCGATGGCTACTTCTGCATTTGCCGTATAGTCCATACTTCGGGCGATGCGCAAGCCGTTGATGATCTTTTTGTATCCTTTTTGCGCAGCACGAAGCGCTTCGTTGGAGAAGTCTAGCGTGGAGCGGTACTGGGCCGTCAAGATGAAGTAACGGATCGTCATCGGGCTGTAGGCCTGTTCCAATAGCGGGTGCTTGCCGGTGAAGAGCTCCTGTAGCGTGATGAAGTTCCCCAAGGACTTGCCCATCTTCTGCCCGTTGATGGTGATCATGTTGTTGTGCATCCAGTATTTGGCGGGGTCGCGGTGGTTGCAGGCATTGCCTTGCGCGATTTCGCACTCGTGGTGCGGGAAAAGCAAATCCATGCCTCCTCCGTGGATATCAAACTGGGTTCCCAGATACTTGGAACTCATGGCAGTACATTCTAGGTGCCAACCTGGGAAGCCAACACCCCATGGGGATGGCCACTTCATCAGGTGCTCGGAAGAAGCATTTTTCCAGAGGGCAAAGTCTACTGCATTTCGCTTTTCTCCTTGTCCGTCTAGATCTCTACTTCCGGTCATGAGGTCGTCGAGTACGCGTCCAGATAGCTTTCCATAGGTGTAGCGCTGGTTGTAGGCGAGTACATCGAAGTACACTGAACCATTGACCACATAGGCTAGACCCTCGTTAAGAATGGCTTCCACCAAGGCGATTTGCTCGGGGATATGACCCGTGGCACGGGGCTCAATGCTCGGTTTCCAGGTATTGAGCAGTGCCATGTCGCGGTGGTAGGTGTCGGTGTACTGCTGGGCCACTTCCATGGGCTCGAGCTGCTCCAACTTTGCTTTTTTGGCGATTTTATCTTCCCCTTCGTCTGCGTCCCCGGTCAAGTGCCCCACATCTGTGATGTTGCGGACGTAGCGCACCCGGTAACCCAAATGCGTCAAGTAGCGGTTGACCGTGTCAAAGGTGATGGCCGGACGACCATGTCCCAAATGCGCATCCCCATAGACTGTCGGTCCACACACATACATGCCCACAAAGGGAGGGTTGATGGGTGCAAAATCTTCCTTCTGTCTAGAAAGGGTGTTGTAGAGCTTGAGTTGGTGTGCTTTCATAAAAGTACAATGTACAAAGTACCAAGTACGAAGTACAACATTTTTCTAAGTTTGAATTTGACCTTTGAGGTTTTTAGTGTTTGAAGTGGCGCACGCCAGTGAGCACCATGCTCATGCCCTGGGCATTGCAGTAGTCGATGCTGTCTTGGTCTTTGATCGAGCCTCCCGGTTGCACGACTGCGGTGATGCCTGCTTCGTGGGCGATGGCAACACAGTCAGGGAATGGGAAGAAGGCGTCGGAAGCCATAACAGCACCTTTCAGGTTGAAGCCAAATTCATTTGCTTTTACAATTGCCTGTCTTAGGGCATCCACTCGGGAGGTTTGTCCTACACCAGAGGCAAATAGTTGGGAGTCGTTGCTCAATACAATGGTATTGGACTTGGTGTGCTTGCAAACTTTTGCAGCAAACACCAAGGCGTCTAGTTCTTTCTCGTTAGGAGCTAGGGCAGTGGCCACTGTGAAATCTGCCTTTCCT
>Ga0114968_10002408_pt1 | contig 14304 bp, 16 predicted proteins | sample M_130807_EF_Meta_FD_87020 | JGI IMG/M metagenome (GOLD analysis project Ga0114968, IMG submission 87020) | Freshwater microbial communities from Lake Montjoie, Canada to study carbon cycling - M_130807_EF_MetaG | ecosystem: Environmental > Aquatic > Freshwater > Lake | place: Lake Montjoie... | reverse complement strand
GATGCTTTCTTTTTCAATATTAAAAACAATCTTGTCGATAAACGGGGTGCGCTTACCGCAGTCGGCTAACAGCCCTGCCGCAAGATCTTGAGGCTCTCCCTCGCAAGGGTAAGGCTCGCCACGAAAATTAGGATTACGCACCAACACATGACGACGATTTTGTAACGACTCAGCCAACATGTAGGGCCCAGTGCCCACGGGCCAATAATTCAACGATAGATTACGTTGCGCCATACCGGGTTGACTGTAAAAGCGATCTGCCTCCCAGGGGATGGGGGCAACAAACGTCATCGCCAGCCAATACTTGAACTGTGGATACAAGCCTTTAACGCGGATACGCAAGGTGTGCTCGTCAAGCGCCTCGACACCTGAAAAGCCCGCTTCACGCAAATCAAGCCACGGTAAATCTCGAGAGCCAGGCGGCAGATCTTTGCGCAGAGCGGTATCGATTTCTCGCAGGCGTTTACCGTAGGCTTGCATCCCAACAATGTGGTCGGCAAGCGTTGAAAAAATAGGCGAGGCCACACGTGGGCTTGCCAGCCTACGAAGCGCGTAGACATAATCAAACGCCGTTAATTCACGCGTACCCGTCTGTTTGAAATCACCGATCACAAACTTATCTTTTAGCGCTTGATCCTCTAGCGGCCAATAGCTAAAACGGCCATCCGCTTGCCTGGCAAAAACGGGGTGAGGTTGATACAAAATGCCGGGGCGTAATTTGATGTCGTAGATACTTTCTGCGATATCTTTCGCCAACGCATCGGCCGGCAAAGCGTTACCCGCTTGATCCACAAAACTTGGCTCAGACACCGCCACCGCTGTGCGCGGCGTCAAGACATAGGGGCGTTTAAGATAGTGATAGCCATACAAAGGCTCGTAAATGTTGTAGGTGTAAGGGGTTTCGTCTGTTGAATAGGATTTGGCCGGATCCAAAAACTTAGGCGAGCGTTGCGTGAACGCGGTGTACAACACGTTTTGACTTTCAGCACCCGAGACATACGGGCTATTGATCGGCGACTCTAGGCCCTGAGGGCCACACGCGGTGAGCAGCGCCGAAGCCAACAGCGCCACCACGACAGGCTTTGCCACCAACACTCTGCGCAGAATACGCAATATCAGCATTTTTGCTTTTGCCAACAATCGTGGCGCCACGCCCACGGGGCGACGGCGTGAGGCTCAGCCCACAAACCCAACTTTGCTTGCTTTGCTTTTTTTTCGAGTTCAATTAACTTCTGGTCACGTAAATATTTGCCACCACCTTGTTGATTGGCCCACGCCATCCCGTGTTGAACCTGCAAACGATTGGCTGTAGAGTCGCCCACAGGGATATCACAGACATCGCGTCCGTACTGATCTTTTTCGAAACAGATTAAGGTCAGCGTCTTACCCGCCACATACTCGGCCAGATGTTTGCGCGAGGCCTCACCATAAGGTTGGCCAGGCCGATTACTGCCATGCGCGGTTTCAGGTGCATCAATACTCGCCAAGCGAATCCGGTGCGTTTCCTGATTGACCAAAATGTTGACTGTGTCACCGTCAGAGACCTGTACGATCTTGCCGGAGAGAGTGTATTGACCAGAGGCCTGCGCCGAGCGCAGCAGATTGGCATCGGCACCCAGGCCGCCAACACTCAGCACTATCGGAGCTAAGAAAAATATAGATACGAGTGAAATTGCGATACGAGGGGTCATTGAAGTTTGCGAAAAAAATGGTTAAAAATAGCCCGCTAAGTTAGACTTTATTTCGTTGGATTCAAATAATTTGGCGAACCCTACGAAACTTGCTGGCATAAAGATGAGGGTGACCGCACAAAAGCGCTGCGATTAACCCGACTAGTATAGGGCGACTAGCTTGGTGCAACCTTACCAGACCGCTCCTTAAATGTGTTTAAAACTAAATATTTCCGTAACCCAGAAATTCCGAAAGTGTGAAGTACCGTGTGGTAGTTTTCAATTGGTTTGCAAGCTGCGGTTACTCTATGCAAGCTTTGATGCAAAACACCTCGGATCTGCTACACACAAGGATCATAGGCATTGATATAAAAAAACCTTGTTTATAAAATATCTCTTCGTCAGATCGAAGGGTGGGTTCATAACTCTCTTCGAGCACTACGCCAAGTTGCAACACCGTTAAATGAAACTTAATTCAAACGAAAGTTCAAGCTCTCAATCACTTAAGCGAGTCTGTAAAGTCTTAGTTTTTGTAGGAAACCTGTCAACTGCATTAGGTTGCCTAGGAGTCATTTTAGGGATGCTTGGCGTATTTGATATGGATTTTTTTTCCCTCGGACTGTCTTCAGGGATTCGCATTATTGGAACGGTTGCCATTGCAGGTTGCCTATTGAGCGCAATTGGCTATGGCATTCTTGACTACTCCAACAAATAAATTACGACCACAGGAGAAATATATGTTTAAACGCTCTGACTATTTCATTATTACCGCTGTCATGATGTCTTTTATCGTCTCAGCTTATCTTTGGTTTGTCGTCAAAGACCAACAACAAGCAATCTTTACTGCGATTTGGATTCCATCGATATTCACGTTTGGTATCTACTTTAAATTGTGCGCTTTGATGGGACAACGAAAATGAGCTCAGATATTTTGTTGTATCCAGCAATTGTGATTTTCACGATGTTGGTGATAGGGTTGGTGTTTACAGTCAAAGAGTTTTCTAAGATAGAAAAAGACTCAAAAAAGACTGAACCAAAAGACAAGTGAGCGTTTAAAGACTCACTTTAAAAAGGGTTTTTTTGAGAAAGCTGTGACCCAGCTTAAAGCCACTTCGCTTTGCGAAACTGATAGTAAAGGGTTCCACAGATTGTCGCCATGCCGCCAACAATCAACAGGTAACCGTATTTCCATTTGAGCTCGGGCATGTACTCGAAGTTCATGCCGTAAATACCGGCGATCGCAGTCGGTACCGCCAAAATAGCTGCCCACGCTGCTAAACGTCGGGTCGTTTCGGTCTGCTTGGATTGCTCAATGAGCATCCCTGCCTCAAAGGCAAAGGTCAAACCATCGCCTAAGTTATCGAGCAACCGGTCAACTCTTGAGACGCGATCAGACAACTCGCCAAACTGTACGCGAGCTTGTGCGTCAATTGGTGTCATCTCGATGTGGGCAAGGCGTCGACACACCTCGCCAAGAGGCGAGATGGCATTATGCATTTTATGAAAATCACGCCTGAGCTGATAGAGCCTTCGCACTTTTAACTTTTCGAGGCCACGCAAGAGCAGGGTCTGCTCCATCGGCTCGATCGTTTTTTCAAACATATCGTTGGCGAGGTTGTAGCGATCGATCAAAAGGTCAAGCAACTCGGCCGCTACAAAATCGCTGCCGCGCGCCAGGCGATCGGGCATCTTTTCGAGGCGGCTACGCAACTCAGTATGAGGCGCCAGGGCACCCCGTCTGATGGTTAACAAGAAATTAGAGCCAATCAGCATCTGGGTTTCGCCAAAGGTAGGCAAGCCGTCTGACGCCCTGACCTCAACCGTCATGGCCACGATCAGCACCACGCTGTCGTAATCCATCACCTTAGGCATCCGGTGTTTGGCTTGCAAGTCGCTGAGCACGTGCGGAGCAAGCCCCAGTTGCAAAGCTACGCGCGCTAGCAAGGCCTCATCGGGCTCTTTCAAGCCCAGCCACAAAAGTACCCCAGGCTCGGCGATGGTCTGGCCCAAATCCTCGATATCAACAGTGCGCGAGTTGCGGCCATTGAAGTAAGCGCGCGACGCCACGACCTCGGAAACGAGCGCTGAGCTCATGACCGTCATGTTGTTTACTGTTTCAACGGGTTCGCTCATTTTTCGCCTGATGACCTTGCAGATCTAATGAAACCACTCAAATCGATTTCGCCTAATTACCTTGTGGATCTTATGGAACGAACCAGTCCAAGCTAGCCGGAGAGCGGGCATGATTTAATGGCAGTAATAACAGACTATATCTCAGCAGAGTTTACCTATGCATACTGAAATCCGCGATCCCATGGCGAGCCGATTCCCCTTGGGCGAACCTAAGGGGCTCAAACCTCTCTATGTGGGCTGTGCCACAGGCTTTTCGGGCGATCGGACCGACGGCGCTGGGCCCGTGGTCGACGCCCTCATCGCTCTGGGCGGCGGCGTCTTGAACTTTGAGACACTGGCCGAGCGCACCCTGGCCTTGGCGCAGCTCGAAAAGCGCAAAAATCCAGCCTTAGGCTATGAGCCCTTGCTTGACGATCTGGTTGGGCCCGTACTCAAACGCTGCCTCGATCACAACATTCAAATTGTCAGTAATTTTGGTGCCGCCAATCCACAAGCTTGCGCACAGCGGATTTTCGCCTTGGCGCGTGCCCAAGGGCTGCGCACCCCACGTATTGCGGTAGTGCATGGCGATGATCTGACAAAACCCGAGCAATTAACGTTCTTGCTCAAGCGCTTAGGCAGCGACATCGACCCTAAACGCGTGGTCAGCGCAAATGCATATTTGGGCGCCGGTGAAATCGCGCAGGCGCTCAAAGACGGTGCGGATATTGTGGTGACCGGGCGCGTCTCAGATCCGTCCCTCACCCTGGGGCCTGCGATCGCACACTTTGGCTGGTCAATGCAAGACTGGCACCTAATGGGCTGTGGCACGATGGCGGGCCACATGCTTGAATGCGGCACACAGGTCACAGGCGGCTATTACAGCGTGCCCGGGCAAAAGTCAGTGCCAGGCATGGATTGCATTGGTTTCCCGATTGCAGAGATTCGGGCAGATGGCACCTTCTCGGTGTTTAAGGCGGCCAATACCGGCGGGCGCGTGGATGACCGCACTGGGCGCGAACAGATCTTGTACGAAGTGCATGACCCCGCACGCTACCTGACCCCCGATGTTGTGGCTGATATCACACAGGCAACCATCACACGCGAAGGTCAAGATCGCATTCTGGTGCAAGGTATTACCGGGCACCAGCGACCCGACGAACTTAAAGTGAACGTCTGCTATGACAACGGGTACTTCGCCGAGGCAGAGATCTCTTACGCGGGATTTCAGGCCAAAGAGCGCGCGGCGTTGGCCGGCGAAACCATTCGCAAGCGTATTGGGCACTTGCTTCCATTGCGTGTCGATTTAATTGGCGCCTTGAGTATTTTTGGTGACGATGCCGGTGAACTGATGGCGCAAGGCTATGCGGGCGCGTCGCGCGATGTGCGCTTGCGGGTTGCGGGTGTACATCTGCAAAAAGAGATTGCTGAAAAAATTCTTCGTGAGGTGACCGCGCTGTATTGTTGCGGCCCTGCGGGGGGTGGCGGCGTTCGAACCTCTTTGCGACCACGCTTAGACACCCTCTCATGCACCATCCCCCGCGAGGCGGTGCCCTCTGGCTTTAGTTTTGTGCAGGAGCAACGCGCATGAATACCAACAACTCTGCAAATACCGTTGAATTACCTCTTTATCAGTTGGCCCATGGGCGCGCAGGCGATAAAGGTAACACCTCAAATATCAGCGTTATCGCCTGGGATTCTGCCTGCTTTGCCCTGCTTGTTGAACAACTCACAGAGGCACGAGTCGCGCAGTGGTTTGCCTATCGTCATCCAACCAAGGTCACACGCTATGTGCTGCCCAAACTCGAAGCGATGAATTTTGTACTTGAGGGCGTACTGGATGGCGGGGTCAATGACGCACTCAATCTCGATACACACGGCAAAGGCTTGTCTTTTTGGATGCTAGATTTGCCGATCACAGTACCGACTGCGTTGGCGGCGACGCTTGAAGTCAAAGAGTACAACTGATGCGCTCAGGCACGTTCAAATCAGTCGATGCGCCTGAACCCGTAGGCGACTCGATCAAAGCCAACACGGGTGAAAGCGTCGGTAAAGTTGGCTTTGTCAACATCAAGGCCGGCGTCGCTCAAACCAATCGAGTCAGCCCCAAAAAACTCTTGCTCAGCAAGTGGACCGCGGTTCATCCTGAGCGCAAAGAAAAACATTTTTTGGTGACAAAGGTGTTTGAACCCGAAATCGAGGGTCAGGCGATTGTCGAGATTGAACTCGAAGCGGCAATGACAGGTCGCAAATTTTGTATGCCCTGGCGTGACTTAAAAAATCGCGAGCACTGGCGTCAGGGTTGGCTCTAGGCATGAGTGTGGTGCTCACTCAGCCATGGTTGCCTTACACCCGCTGGTTGGTTTGACGTTTAAACATCAGCCTCAAGGCCAAACTTGCCGCGTACAACACGAACAAGGTACCTAACAGATCGCCCAAAAACATGGGGACCAAGCCCTCGACTGGGCTCGTCATGCGGTCTGATAAATAAAAATAAATATTGTGAGGCAATGCATTGAGCAAGGCCCCCACGGTTGCGAAGACTAGCAATTGTTTGGCTGTCAAACCCGTCAATGTCGAGGGCAAACTCAGTAAACGGGTACAGACCCAAAACGTTAAAAGCGGGCCGGTTGCAGATAAAAAGGCTAATACTATCCCGTCTGTCAGACCCGTTGCGGGTTCTGTTTGACTGGTGAACAAGGCCCCAACAAACAGCCCTACCGCTCCTGCCCAGTCGCACGACATCACCGCCAACATACGAATCGCTGCCGGTAAAAATATCCAACTGATAAAAACCGTCACATCAAAAGACGAAAACGCCCAGCGGTTTAAGCGAAACAGCAACACCCACAGCAGCGCAACAGCGATTGCCGAGGCTGCCAGCGTCAAGACGTTAGTTTGCGTTTTGGATGCGACGCCAGTCTGGGCGTCGTCGCGAGGGTCAATCACCATCGTTAGTTAAACCCCGTGTTGGGCTTTATCTAGAGCCTGGCCAAGCGTCGTGAAATATTGCTTGGCAAGTGCTGTGGGCACGACGTATTTCACGCGGCTATCGGATTGATCGGTGTCGAGATCGATCATTCCCTTCTTGCGTAGGGTTTTAAGTCGCCGATGCGCGGTCGTTGCTGAAATCTCGTTGCTCAGACTCATGGCCTCAAGAACACTAATCTTTTTTTCAAGATGCCAAACTGACGCCAATAGCGTAAGCAAGCGCTCTTCAACCGGATCCATCGTTGGAAAAATTGGAATTTCGCGAATCGCCTGCACTAAGTTCAAAAAACGAAGATAGGTGGCGGAGTATTTCGATTGATTGACCATAACTGTAATATTAAGGTCTTATTCAGATAATTGCTATGGTTTAAGAGTTAGGCACATAACAAACCACAGGCATAGGCTTAATGATTGAGCAATGATTGGCCGGTTATTCCTCAGGCAACTCACCTAAAAACTCGCCGCAGACAAAAATCAAACCGACTGCGCCAGCTATCGCGATAGAAAACTTTGACTGCAAGGCAAGATACAAAAATCGATTTGAAAATGCAGTCGCCACGAGCAACCCAAAGGCAATTAGCGTGGTTCCATTCAAAAAATCGAAAATGCAATCTCTCCGATTAAATAAAAACTTTGTCTGGGTTTTTAAAAAAAATCGCTTAAATGGCCTGATAAGCATACAAAGAGCGCCGACTGCCAAAGAAAGAAGATCAACAACATTACCATCAAACAAACTAAATCCCTCGCACAATGAAGGCCGTTGACAGCGCGCCAAGTGAGGCGCCGATGACCTCTGCATGTTCTTGAAAAATGAAATTAGCGCCAATAATATTTGCGATTGATACCCCAACAATCGCGCCGCTCATAATCAAGCGGATTTTTTTTAAGGCTGGGCTGTGGTGAGGTTGATGGCATTTGGTCATGGCAGGCTCTGAGGTGTTAATCGAGGTCAATGACGCGCAGATCGCGAGAGACCTTAACTCTAAAATATCAGCAGCACGACGTCCAGTAACATTGTGTAACAAGGGATCAGCCTTGTGATATAACCGAACTTACTTGTCCGACATAAAAATAGCGATTGCAATCGCTTACCGCTTACCAAAGCACCCCAGGAGACCACTCATGAAAATTCGCACTTTGCTGAAGCCTTTTATGGCACCTATTCTGCCTCGTCGGGCACTCATCCTTGGCGCTGTCAGCGCACTGGGAATTGGCCTCGGTTTAGGCAGTCCAAACCTCTATGCTCAGCCCTACCCCAACAAACCGATTAAATTGATCATCCCCTTTAACGCGGGTGGCGCCTTAGATATCGTTGGCCGCTTACTCGCCGGCGAGCTTTCAAAACAACTCAACCAAAATGTGATTGTTGAAAACAAAGCAGGCGCTGGTGGCAACATTGCGGCTTCGTTCGTTGCCAAGTCAGATGCTGATGGCTACACCCTCTTGATGGGTTCAACGGGCAATTCAGTCAACAAGGCCTTATACGGCAACCTGAACTATGACCCCGACACCGATCTGACTCCAGTTGCCATCGTTGGTCAAATGCCCAACGTGCTGTTGGCGCACAAGGCAGTTGCAGCCAACACCGTGAGCGAGTTAATCGCACTCTCAAAAACGAATCCTGCTAGTTTGAATTTTGCCTCGGGCGGCTCCGGTACGTCTGAGCATCTAGCAGCGGCTCTGTTTAACCTGAAGGCTGGCACAACGATTTCACACATCCCTTACAAAGGCGGTGCGCCGGCTGCCACCGACCTGATGGGCGGTCAAGTGCAACTGATGTTTACCAATCAAATTACCGCGATTTCGGCCTTACAAAGTGGCAACGTCAAAGTACTGGGTACCGCAAGCACCTCGCGCAACAAAACCTTGCCCGATGTGCCAACGTTTGCCGAACAAGGCATGAGCGACTTTTTAGTGGCCGTGTGGTGGGGTGTCTTTGGCCCTGGCAACCTGCCACCTGAACTTGTCAATCGTTTAAACCAAGCGATCAACACTTCAGTCAAAACCCCCGAAGTGACGGCAAAACTTGAGAGCATGGGTGCCACACCCATGTCACTCAGTGCACCAGAATTCAAAGCCTTTTTTACAAAAGAATCGGCTCGCTGGTCAGAGGTCGTGAAGTCGGCAAAGATTAAAGTGGAATAGGCTCGGCAAGTCAGCAAAGATTACCGTTGAATCAGCCAAGCAACTCCTGGCTGACCTGCGGTTATGATGGCGCATGACGATTCAACTCTCTGACTTAAGCGGCCCACTGCGTATCGATTATCTTGTCACCCCACTAGGTGGCAAGATCGCCATGACGCACTGCCCAGGTCGCAATACCCTTGACGCACGCGGCCGTCAGTGGCAACGCTTACTCAACGATGACTTGGCCGCCATAGAGTCTGCAAACATTAGCACTGTGGTGTCGCTCATCAGCTTATCCGAAATGAAAAAGCTCGGCGTACCTGACTTACCTACCCAAGTTGTGCAACACCAGTTGCAATGGCTGCAGTTGGTCATTGAAGACTTCGGTACCCCCGATCTGAATGCCTTTGAAAGTTGGCAGCAAATCAAAGAGAACGTCCTCGCCGCTTTAGCGCGGCGCGAAACAGTGCTGCTGCACTGCGCTGCTGGACTCGGTCGCACAGGCATGATGGCAGCTTGCCTACTAGTTGCCTGCGGTCAAACACCCGCGTCTGCGATTGCCCAAGTGCGCGCCGCTCGACCGGGCACCATTGAAACCGAGGCGCAGGCAGCGTTTATTCAAGACGTCCGCCACGGCTGAAATTTACGAAGCACTTTTTGAGCGATCAGGTGATGTGCCAGCCGCACGGCAAGGCACACATACACCAGCAGCATCGCCATCGCCGCGGCCGACGCGACTCTGCCGGTTTCATCGATGTGGATCACAGCAATCGACGCGAGCTTGGTGTCAGAAGAGTATAAGAAAATCACTGCCGACAGCGTTGTCATGGCGCACAAGAAAATGTACAGCCACACATCTAACAGTGCGGCCAAACAGACCGGCAAAGTGACTTGCGTCAGCATGCGTACGACAGAGGTATTGAGCGACAAGCCCACTGATTCGATTTCGCGATCGAGTCCTTTCAAGGCAGTCAGACACGTTAGGTGTGGCACGCTGTACAAGTGCGTGACCGTGCTAATCACCAAAATCGCCATCCCACCATACAGCCAGCCGGCGGGGTTACCGGGTGTATTGATAAAAATAAGATATGCCAACCCCAACACCAAACCTGGGATCGCCATGGGCAACAACATCAACATTTGCAACGCTTTGCGAAGAGTAATATCGCGTCGCGCTTTTTCAACGACATAGGCACCAATAAAAACAATCAACGTGCCAAAACTCGCCGCAAGCGTCGCCATCCAAATCGAATTCGAAAAATTCATCCAGCCGACACCCTCAATTTCAAACTCGTAGTGGGCAAAAGTCAGGCTGAGGTTGTAGGGCCAAAATTTAACCAGAGAGGCAAATTGCGCCATCCCCAATACGCTAGCGATAAAAACCGTGACGGCAATACACCAACCCAGAAACACACCATCGCGCCAGGCTGAAGGCTTAGGCGTATAGGGCAATGAGCGCCCTGTAAACTGCGACACCTGCTTGCTGGCCACTCGTCGCTCTAAGAAAAAGACGAATACAGCGGGGATCAACAACATCACCGAGATGACCGCACCCATCTCAAAGTTCTGTTGGCCGACGACCTCTTTATAGATATCGGTTGCCAACACTCGAAAATCGCCCCCAATCACCTTGGCGATACCAAAATCGGTAAACACGCTCACCGTCACCACTAAAAACGCGGTAGTCACACCGTAGCGGCATGAGGGCCAGGTCACATGCAAAAAAGTGCGCCAGGCACTGGTTTTTAAAACTGCTGCTGCGTGGTACAGGCGCTGATCAACATGTTGCAGTGCCGTCAACATGATAAGTACCGCAAACGGAAACGTCCAAATCACCGAGGCCCCAACGATACCAATCGGCCCATACAACGGATGACCGAACAGCCAATCGCGCAGCAACCCCTGATTACCAAACAGGTACACCAGAGCAATCGCCTTAAGCACACCCGGGATTAACAACGGGATGAGCGCAACGCCGCGAAAGAAAGACTTGAACGGCATGCACGTGCGCAGCAAACCATAGGCATAGGCAAAAGCCATGGGTACCACAAGCGCTGCCGTCACGAGCGAGACCAACAGACTATTCAAAAATGAATCAAATAGTGCAGAAGTACCGAAGTACGTCAGATAATTTTGCACACCTACATAGGCGCCGTCTGCATTTTTTAGACTACGCAAAAACAAAGCGCCCACTGGCAACACGATCGTACATAACGCTGCGATGCAATACGCCACGCACACCCAACGTACCAACCAGTCGCTGCGCTCCATAATCTGAGGCTTGCTGCGCGCAAACAGGCTGACGCTCGCACCGCTCAAGAGTTGAGGACTCATTGCGCGAATAAACGGATATCGGTAGGATCAATCGCCAGGCCGAGCGCTTGTGACACGCCATGCAAAGCTGGATCAAAGTCGCGCTTGGAGATATCCACTTTTAACGCTAGCCCACTCGCCATCAATACATGCGCACGCACCACGGCGCCAAGGTGCTCAATTTTGACAATCGTCGCTTGCAGCAGATTGACAGGCGCATTATCTGGCACATTTGTTCGTGCGATCACTGCAATATCTTCAGGGCGCAGCAAGAGTTGTACCTTGGTACCAACGGGATGAGCTTGGGTGTCGCACCGCAGGTTGAACTGCTCGCAAACGACTTCATTTTGCGCACGCACAACACCTAAAATCAAATTGCTCACACCCATAAAATCCGCCACAAATGGCGTAGCGGGTTCGTTATAAATTTGCCAAGGCGTGCCGAGCTGCTCAATACGCCCCGCGTTCATCAACACAATTCGATCGGCCAGAGTCTGCGCCTCTTCTTGGTCATGCGTCACCATCACCGTCGTGATTTTGAGCCGCTGCTGCAGGTCTCGGATTTCACCACGCAAACGTGTACGCACTTGTGCATCAAGCGCTGAGAGGGGCTCATCGAGTAGAAGTAAAGATGGCGATACCGCTAACGCACGCGCTAAGGCGACGCGCTGCTGCTGCCCGCCTGATAGCTGACTTGGATACTTGGCTTCATGACCTTCGAGCGAGAGCAAACTGACTAAGCCACGCACCGTCTCACGTATCTTGTCTTTCGCCCACTTCAAATTCACCAAACCAAAAGCAATATTGTCGTAGACGCTTAGGTTAGGAAACAACGCATACGACTGGAACACGATACCGACGTCGCGCTGTGAGGGTGGCGCCGCAGTGATTGCTTGACCATTTTTGTAAATCTCGCCCGAGCTTGGGGACTCAAGTCCCGCAAGGCACAACAGTAAGGTAGTTTTGCCACAACCCGAAGGGCCTAAAAAACAGACAAATTCACCCTCTTCAATCTCAAACGAGACATCTTTTAAAATTGGGGTCGAACCAAAACTCTTGCTTAAGTTCGCGACGACGAGTTTGCGAGCATCACTCACGCTATTTCTTGGCCTCGGTTTTACCGTCATAGCGCTTGCGCCACTCTGCCAAAATCGCAGCCTGGTTCTCTGAAGCCCAGGCAAAATCATTTTTGATCATGCGGCTCGCCAATTCAGGTGGCAAATTCTGAGCCTTAGGCGTTTTGACAGGGTAAGCCACCACTTCAGCGCGTGCAGCGTAAGCATCCATCGCTGATTCTGAAACAGCCCAGTTCACAAAAGTCTGAGCATCTTTCAGATTTTTAGTGCTCTTCATAATGGCCACGCCTTGCATCTCCCAACCGATACCATCGGCGGGGATAATCACGTCAATCGGAGCGCCCATGGTCTTCAAGTTTGCACCACGCAAGGGCAACGAAATCCCGATCACATACTCTCCCGCAGCGGCTTGCTCGCAAGGCTTCGAGCCCGAGTGCGAGTAAGACGCAATATTTTGGTGTAAGCCATCCATGAATGCCCACGCCCTCTCTTTGCCCATCATCTGTAACCATCCAGAGACGTTCAAGAAGCCAGTGCCTGACGAAGCAGGATTAGGCATCACAATCTGCCCTTTATAAATCGGCTTGGTGAGATCATCCCATTTTTCGGGCAACGGTAGATTTTTTTTCTTGGCCTCGATCGTGTTGAAGCAAATCGCGGCACCAAAGCCCCACAAGCCAGTCCAGTTTGGCGGATCGCGCTTGTCACGAAACTTTTCGTCGAGTTTTTCGACACCAACGGGGCGATAAGGTAAGAACAAATTCATCGCATCCAGCGTCATCAAATTTGAAGCTGCATGACCAAAAAAAACATCGTGGCGAGGATTGTCTTTTTCAGCGATTGCACGCGCCTGAATCACACCCGTCGAGTCACGTACCCAATTGATCTTAATGTCGGGCTGTGCCTTACTGAAACGCGCGGCAAAGTTTTTTAAATTGTCGCCCTCGACCGAACTATAAATCGTTAACTCACCCGCACCAGCCAGTGCACTGGTCACCACACAGGCGATGGCCAGAGATATTCTTAATTTGAAAGATTGACCCATCTTTAATCGACGCTGTGCAGTCATGATGCGAAGCCTTTTAATTGATATTAAAATTAAACTTAAACAATATTCACCATTGAATATGACGGGTACATGACGTCTAACGCTGCGCCCGCGCATGCGCCAACACACATAACAGTTCAAACATCATCGTCATGCCCACCAACGCCGTATTACCAGAGGGATCGAACGGAGGAGAGACTTCAACCACGTCGCCGCCGATTAGATTTAAACCCTGCAATCCACGAAGTAATTTTTGCGCCTCATACGTCGTTGCGCCACCAATTTCAGGTGTCCCCGTTCCAGGCGCATATACCGGATCCAGAAAATCCACATCGAAACTGACATAGGTGGGGCCTGTACCCACTACTTGGCGCGCCAGGTCGATCACCCCTTGGGTGCCAAGCGCATGATATTCATCGATATCAACGACTCGGATGCCTTGCTCGAGGCCCCAATTATTTTCACTATCGTTATACAAGGCACCGCGTATGCCAATCTGGATTGTGCGCTTTGGGTCGAGCAGACCCTCTTCGATCGCTCTGCGAAATGGGGTGCCATGGGTGTATTTGCTGCCACCAAAATAGCGGTCCCACGTATCAGTGTGCGCATCGAAGTGCACCATCCCCAAGGGGCGATCTTTTGCGATGGCACGCATGACGGGTAACGTCACTAGGTGATCCCCACCAGCCGCTAAGGGAATCATATTTTTTTCATGTAGTTGCTCGACAAAACGCTGTACCCGCGCAAGTGTGTCTTCGAGGTCAACAGGATTGACTGGGGTATCGCCAAGATCTGCACAATTGCATAACTCAAACGGATTGATCCCCGAAGCACGATTCACGTTACGAGCGAGCGTCGACAAATCACGGATTTGACGTGGCCCGTGCCGCGCGCCTGCGCGATTGGTGGTGCCACCATCCCACGGTATTCCGAACAGACCTATATCAACCTCGTCGATATTTGGGTG
>Ga0114968_10002407_pt1 | contig 14304 bp, 16 predicted proteins | sample M_130807_EF_Meta_FD_87020 | JGI IMG/M metagenome (GOLD analysis project Ga0114968, IMG submission 87020) | Freshwater microbial communities from Lake Montjoie, Canada to study carbon cycling - M_130807_EF_MetaG | ecosystem: Environmental > Aquatic > Freshwater > Lake | place: Lake Montjoie... | reverse complement strand
GTCGGGGCCTTCTGGCCGGGGTGGGCCATGTTCGGCGCCGAGAGGTCTGGCAGATGCAAGGTCTTAGCAAACGTGGCCAGCCAACGCGGGCGGGCCAGTACTTCTGGCGCCAGCTTCACGGCGGCCTTGAGGTTGACCTTTTCGGGAATCCAGGGAGATCCCCAGTCGCGACCATTAGAGAAAGACCAGTCCAGCGTCACGATGATGCCCTTGGCACCGGCGGCCTTGGCCCGTTCGAGGCGCTGCACCATGGTGTCACGGTCACCCGACCAGTACATCTGAAAGAAGACTTGATTGTTAACGGCCGCGACTTCTTCGATTGACTTCGAGGCAAAGGACGAGAGTCCCATAGAGAGTCCGCGATTCGCGGCGGCGCGGGCAATCGCGATCTCGCCATCGGGATGAACAGCCTGAACACCAGTGGGTGAAATGATGACGGGCATTGAGAGAGGTTGGCCCATCACCGATGTGGCGAGGTCGTGCTCACGGGTGAGGCCAGCGATGTGCGGCGCAAAACCGAGCTGGTCGAAGGCCAGCGTGTTGTCGCTGGAGGAGAGGCCTTTTTCGGAACCGGCGATGAGGGCACCGTAGACCGACTTAGGGAGACGCTTCTTCGCTCGAGCTTGGGCAATTGCGACTGTCTCAAACCACTTATTCGCCATAGTCCTATTCCTTGTCTGACTGAAACTGAAGCCTACCGGTCACTGGTCGCTTCTCAGTAATGCAGATTGAGTTGGGTCAGATACGGATCGGCCACCGCACGTAACGCCGGTGGCGGCTTGAGCGCGATGAAGCGCTCGAATTGGCGGCGCGCCAACTGCTCGTTGCCCGGGGTCGAGAGGGCCGCAATGCCGTAGTAGAGATGGGCCGATGGCGAGCTAGAGGCCAAGGACACCGCCATGCGAAGCCGTTCTGTGCCTCTTTGTACGTAGGCCAGGTTTTGCTTGGACGATCCGACATTGAAGTAGAACCAGCCGGACTGCGTAAGAGCGGTGACGTTGTTGGCATCAATCAGCAGGACCGCGTCGTAGGCCGCGAGGGCTCCTCCGACGTTCCCGTTGGCCACGTCGACCTCCCCTTCATTCAGCAGATTGGCAATCATCTTGGCGTCGCTCACGGAGATAGAGCCCGTGGCCGACTCCCCCGGCTGACGGGTCGTTACCGAGCTCCACAAGACGACCCCGGCCGCCAAGGCGAAGCAGACAAGGGCCGTCACGAGCAGCGATCGGCGGTGGCGGCGGCCCACGGGGGTCACAGGATCGGCCGCGGCCTCTGTAGCGAGGAGGGCCATGCGATCGGCCAGGCTCGCGAGGGCCGTGCGCTCCCGCTCTTCAATGACGGCGAACTCAGCGGCGGTCAGTTCGTTAGCCTCGAACTCACTTCGGGCGTCACGAAGTGAGGCCTCACGCAGCATCACTTCATCGGCGAGGCGCTGTACATCTCGGTTCATGGTGAGCGCACTACTCGCCGGAGAATTAGTAGACCCAGGGCGACTACCGAGAAGGGAACAATCCACAGTAAGGCGCCGAGACCGCGACCAGAAGGCGTCAGCAAGATGGCCGATCCGTATCGCTCTTGGAGCGAGGTCAAGATCGAAGTGTCCGACTCGCCCGCCTTGACCCGACGTTCGATTTCGTGGCGAACGGCGATCGACGATGTGGCGTTGCTCTGGGCCACCGACAACCCCTCGCAGGCCGGACAGCGCACGATCGACTGGAGGTGGGCAATGCGACGCTCCGTGGGCGACGTCGTCGCACTGGTGGCAACGATGGTGCCGAAGACGACGACGAAGGCCGCCAACCAAAATCGGAACGTCTTGGCGATTCTCGTCATGTCCCAATTCCGTTCAGTGCGGCCGTTAGTTGAGCCGACGTTGTCTCCCCGAAGAAGGCTGCGGCAATACGGCCCCGGCGATCAATGATGTACGTCGTTGGAGGACTAATAACGCCGTAGGAGTTGGCAATTTCGCCACGGGTGTCGATGACCGAGGTGTAGAGGCTGCCGTAGTTCTTCTCGAATTCCGTCGCCGCGGCCGTCGAATCGTTAAAGACAATCCCCACCACAGTGGCCCCGCGACTCTGCTGTTGTTCCCAGGCCAGCGTCGAGAGTTCGGGCCCTTCGCTCTTGCACGGTCCACACCACGAGGCCCAGAAGTTAACGACCACGAGTTGGCCGCGGTAATCATTCAAATCGAAGCTCTGACCGCGCAACGTGGTGCCCGCAATGGGTGGCGCTACGCGACCGATGAGTGGGCTCGGTAGTTCATTGGCGTCCTTCGCCGGCTGGCGTGTCGCGAAGAAGAGTGATGTCGCCACCACGAGAATCGTGGCCGCTACGCCGAGTGCGGTGAGGGCGCGCGACTTCACTTGTGATCCTCTCGACGACGTATGAAGGAGAGCATCGAACCGACTCCGATGGTCAGCCCCCCAACCCACAGCCAGACCAAGAGCGGCTCCACCGTGACGCCGAGAACTACGGAACCGGCCGGCAGGTCATCAGCGACTTGAGCCCCTGAAGTAGTTCCCGTGCCGCCGACCGCATCAAACGTGAGGTAGACGTCACGCCAGAAGTTTGAAGAGATAGCCGGTGTGCCCACGGTCTGGCCGTCACGGCCGTGGAACGTCGTGATAGCGGGGTGGAGCGGGCTTTGCCCGTTCACTCGAACAGAGAGCTCCGTGGCGTCGCGTAGCTCGTCGTGAACGTCACGCAGTCCAAGGTAGGTAATTCGTTCTCCGGCCACCACTGTTGACTGACCCTCAGCGAGGGCGACTTCGGTCTTGGTGGCCAGCGTGGTCGAAGAGACGATGCCGAGTGACAACATCACGACCCCGAGGTGGACAACCATGCCACCGGCCGTGGGACCCAAGAGACCACGGAACCAGTAGTCGCCTCGTTGACGAGCACTGCGCACCGAACCGGACAGCGTCCGTAGGGCCGAGCCCGCAGCGGCCGCAGCGAGGAAGTAAGCCAAGAGAAGTGCGGGGCGATGAATACCCGCTAGCCAGATCACCACAACGACGGCGAGAGCGAACCAGGCCGACGTTCTCACTCGACTCCATAACACGTGGCGGTCCGTTTTTCGCCAGCCCGCGAGTGGCGCTAAGGCCATGAGGGCAAGCAACAGGGCCCCGACCGGAACGGAGACCTTCGAAAAATACGGTGCACCCACGGTGACTTGACCACCGTTGATGGCTTCGTACAGAAGGGGGAAGGCCGTGCCGACGAGGACGACGATGGCGAAACCAACGAACAGGATGTTGTTGGCAACAAAGAGACCCTCTCGAGAGAGTGCGGCGTCCACGCCAACGGGGGAACGGAGGCGATCGCCTCGCCACGCAATGAGCGCCGTGCCGCCACCGACCGTGATGGCAAAGAAGGCAATCAGAATCGGACCGAGGGTCGACGAAGAGAAAGCGTGAACGCTTTGGAGAACGCCCGATCGAGTAAAGAACGTACCGAGAATGGTCAACGCAAACGTGGCGATGGCCAATGACAGGTTCCACACACGAAAGAGACCACGTCGGTCTTGCACGATGATGGAGTGGACGTAGGCCGTCGCCGTCAACCACGGCAAGAGGGCTGCGTTTTCGACTGGGTCCCAGCCCCAGAAACCGCCCCAGCCCAAGACTTGGTAGCTCCACCATGCACCTAGGACGATGCCGACGCTCAAGATGCCCCAGGCCAGCACGGTCCACTGACGGAGCCGGATGGGCCACCGTTCATCGACCCGACCGGTGATCAGCATGGCGACGGCGAAGACGAAGGGCACCGTAAAGCCCACGAAGCCGGCGTAGAGCAAGGGAGGGTGGGCCGCTACGAGTGGGTTGTTTTGCAGGAGAGCGTTCGGTCCGGCACCCTGTGACGCATTAATCGGGTTCGGTACGAAGGGATCGGCCGGACCAGCTATCAGACCAACAAAGAAGGCGGCCACGGCAAAGAAGACCAGCGTGGCCCACTGCACTACGCGATCGGCGGCGTCGTGGCGGTAACGAATCAGTACGACCACGAGCAACATGGCCAGCAACAGCGCCCACAGCAAGATGGAACCCTCGAGGGCACTCCACATTCCCGTCATGGAATAGATCGTTGGCGTGAACGTGGCGTTGTTGGCGGCCACGTAGGCGAGATCGAAGTTGTGCGTCAACAGGGCCACCTGCATCACGACAACCGCCGCAAAGGTGCTGGCCAAACCCACGATGGCAAAGGTCAGTGATGTGCCGCTCGTAGAACGACGGATACGGACTCCTTGGACTACGACGCCTACCAAAAAGGCCAGCAGGGCACCATCGATAAAGAGGCGTCCGAGCGTCGAGGCCGTCATTGGACCGAACCGTCAGATGCCTTGATGCGCCCGGGGTTCTTCTCGATGTAATCGGCGCTGTGCTTCACCATGATCTGGTGGGCCCGGAAGGAGTAGGAAGTCGGCGTAGTGAACGATCCAACGACCACCACGGGAATGCCGGCCCGGAAGAGCTGTGGCGGTGTGCCGACGGACGTCACAGTGACCAACTCAGTCTTGGCACCCCGAATACTGAAGGTGGCGCCCTGTGAAGTGCGCTCGACCGAGCCCTTGACGACCATCCCTTCGAGTCGAAGTTCGCGCGTGCCGATACTGGTTCGATCTTGATAGACCTCGCCCACAGTCTTGAAGTAGTTCAGAGACTGCATCATCCCCTGACTCAGCATGACGCCGATAACAAGGACCAGGAGGAGGAGCACAACCCACGTGCGCCGAGAACGCTTCCTCGGAGTCGGCGAGACGGGGGTGAGGTCGAGTGGGGAGTCAGTCGTCACGACGTCGTGACCGCCACCACAGAGATACGGCGTATGCGCCCATCGCGATCACCGTAACTAGATACCCCGCATTGACATAGCTCATGAGGCCGACTCCGTCCGTCGCGCCTGCAGTGCGGAATCGAGCTCGGAGTCACGCTGTGCGGCCTCGTGGTCGGCAATGCGGTAACGAGCTCGAACCATCCACGCAAAATCGAGGGAGAACGCAATAAAGCTCAAGAGGAGAGTCCAGGCCATCGAACCGTGAATCTTGAGTTGGCGATCCTCCGTGAAAACCGTGGCCCCTTGGTGGAGCGTCGTCCACCACATGACCGAGAAGTGAATAATCGGAATATTGATGGCCGTCAGGATGGCAAACACGGCACTGCGCTTGGCGCGCACTTGAGGATCGTCATTGGCGCGCCGCAACGCGAGATAGCCGAGCATCAGAACGCCAAGGACGGCCGTTGATGTCAGTCGGGCATCCCAGACCCACCACACGCCCCAGGTGGGACGACCCCAAATAGCGCCAGTGAGGAGCGTAAGGCCAATAAAGAGCGTGGCGACTTCGACGGCCGAGGCGGCGACACGATCGGCAACCATTGAGCGAGTGCGCGTCCACAGGTAAAGAGCACTGGCAATGGTCGCGGCACCGAACGAGAGATAGAGGGCCACCCACGCCTGAGCGGGGTGAATGTAGACCAGACGGGCCAGCTCGCCTTGGACGACGTCCGGGGGCGTAACGAAGTAGCCCATAACGAAGGTGGCTACAGAACTCGCGAGAGCGAAGGGCCCAAGTGTGCGTCGAAGTACTTGTTTCATCATCATTCCTCTAATGCACCGTAAAGGAGAACTCCCACACAGGCGTACGTTGCGGAGGCCAGGCCGAGTAGCCCTACCCACCTCGCCAGCGGACCTGCCGTAATTAGAGAGGAAAAGGAACGTTCCCCGGCAATAAGGATCGGGGCAAAAGCCGGTAGGGCCAGGGCCGGCAAGAGCGTGCCGGCGTTAGCGCTGGAGGCAGCAATACGGCCGTAGAGGACGCCAGCCATAGAGAGGGTGGCCGAGGCGAGCAGGAGGACAGGCAGTGTCACAAACGCGGCATCGAGGGGCACGTGGAGCAGCACCGTAGTTCCCGCCAACAGTGCGACCCCCACGATTGAGAGCTGAATGAACATCGCGAGCGCCTTACCCAGAAATACCGCGCCCGGATCAATTCCCAAAATCTGCACCGAGGTGGCAGTCCCCCGTGATGACTCCACCTGACTGGTTCGATTGATCACGAGTAGCGCTACCAACATCACCACGATGTAGAAGAGCCCGGGCGCCAGTTTGGCCTGGGTCGAGGCATTGGGACCTACGGCCAAGCCACAGAGGAGCAACGTCATGAGTCCGAACGGTGCCACCTGCCAGAGCAGCACGCGACTCCGCCGCTCGATGCGTAGATCTTTCTGCGCGACTAGAAGGATGAGCCGTATCACGATGCCACCTCATGGATGCGACCACCGACGATCACGATGGACGTGGCTTCAATCTCAGCAGGTAGAGCGCCGTGAGAAGTCAAGACAACGGTGGCCCCACTCGCTTGGGCGGCGGTGATTAACTCGCTGACGAGCGCTCGCCCCTCATCGTCCAAACTGGCGAAGGGTTCATCCATCAACCAGAGTTGAGGTCGACGAACTAGGAGCCACGCCAGTGAAACGCGGCGTTGTTGGCCGGCACTCAACGATTTCAGGGGCACCTTGGCACGATGGGTTAGCCCAACTCGCTCGAGAGCCGAAGGGATGAGTTCAACATCGGCTCCAGTGGTCCGGGCGGCGAACTGCAAATTCTCCACCGGACTCAGGTCGGCATAAAACGAAGTTTCGTGTCCGAGCCAACCGACGTGGCGTCGGAGTTCTCGTCGTTGTGCGGAGCAGAGATCAAAACCTAAGACGCTCCCACTTCCACGGCTCGGTGTTTCAAGGCCAGCCAGCAGACGGAGCAGACTCGTCTTACCGGCCCCATTTGGTCCAGTAATCACGTACGTAGTGCCACTCTCCAGCGTGAGATTCACGCCCGAGAGAAGGGGGAAACTGCCCGTCGTTACAACGACATCGCCGAGTGAGGCAACCGCCACAAGATCCGCTCTAACGAAATCGTTAGCGCTGGAGCGCCTTGAGATCTGACGCCACCATCATTTCGACCAGTTGCGTGAAATCAACGTCGCGGCGCCAGCCCAGCACTCGCTCGGCCTTGGCGGGGTCGCCAACCAACAGGTCAACTTCAGCGGGACGCATGAAGGCGGAGTCAATCACGACGTGATTTTCCCAGTTCAATCCAGCGGCGGCGAAGGCCACCTCACACAACTCGCGCACTGGGTGGGTCTCCCCGGTCGCGACGACGTAGTCGTCGGGCGAATCCTGCTGGAGCATGAGGTACATCGCGCGAACGTAGTCGGCGGCGTAACCCCAGTCACGCTGCGCGTCCAGGTTGCCGAGTCGGATCTCCTTGGCGAGCCCCAACTTGATCTTGGCTACGCCGTTGGTGACCTTGCGAGTGACGAACTCGAGGCCGCGACGTGGTGACTCATGATTAAAGAGAATGCCGCTGCTGGCGTGGAGGTTGTAGCTCTCGCGGTAGTTCACGGTGATCCAGTGCCCATAGACCTTGGCGACGCCGTAGGGACTGCGTGGGTAAAAGGGCGTGTCCTCATCTTGGGGCACTGCCTGTACTTTGCCGAACATCTCCGAGGAGCTGGCTTGGTAGAAGCGAATCTCGGGATCCACAGTGCGGATGGCGTCCAGCACGCGGGTCACGCCGAGTGCCGTGGTCTCTCCAGTGAAGACCGGCTGCAGCCACGAGGTTTGGACAAAGCTCTGAGCCGCGAGGTTGTACACCTCTTGCGGGCGGTGCTCCCGAAGAATATTGGTGATTGAAACTTCGTCGAGAAGATCTCCCGATACGAGGTTGAGGCGATCTTGAATGTGCGAAATACGCTCGAAGGTCTCCGTAGAAGAGCGGCGGACCATACCGAAGACTTCGTAGCCCTCATCGAGTAGCAATTCGGCGAGGTAGGAGCCGTCCTGCCCGGTGATGCCTGTGATTAATGCGCGCTTGGCCACTAGAGATCCTTGTCAATTTCAGATACGAACGTGCAATTACTCTACCCAAGGTGGGCGCCATCGACTTGTACGTAGCAAAGTCGTAATCTTTCAACATGGCTCGTCTGGCAATCGTCAGTTTTCGTCTCGGTCTCACCGACGGCGTCTCAATCGAGGCTGAGAAGTGGACTAACGCACTGAAATCGTTAGGACATGAAGTCTTTACGGTGGCCGGCGAGGGCCACGTGGATTACACCGTTCCTGGTCTCGCCATTGACGCCGCCGAAAATCCTGATCTGGATGAGCTTCGTCGAATTCTCGACCAGGCCGATTTGGTGATCGTCGAAAACCTCGCCTCACTGCCCCTGAACTTGGACGCCCGCGACGCCATCTACGAAGTCCTTCGGGATCGAGTCGCCATCTTCCGGCACCATGACTTACCGTGGCAGCGTCCCCACTTACTTCACCTCGAAGGCCCGAGCCACCTGGGACCGTGGGCTCACGTCACGATCAACGATCGTTCTCGTTTGGAACTCCTCCAGCGGGGCATTATCGCCACCACGATTCCTAATCACTTTGATTGTGAACCACCGATGGGGCGACGCGAACTCATGCGTCACTCGATTCACGTCAAGGGTAAGTCATCCATCATCATGCAGCCCACGCGGGCCATTCCTCGCAAAAACGTCACGGCGGGACTTCGCTTGTCCGAGCGACTCGGTGGCATCTTTTGGTTACTCGGGAAAGCTGAAGACGGCTACGGCCCCGATCTTGAGCGGCTCATTAATCTCTCCATGACAGGGGTCCGCCGCGGTCTGCCTGAGGGGGCGACCATGGATGATGCCTACGCCGGTTGCGACCTCGTCGTCATGCCCTCGACTTGGGAGGGATTCGGGAACCCAGTAATTGAAGCCGTCACCCATCGCAAGCCCCTCGCTCGCTACCCCTATCCCGTCATGGAAGAGATTGAGGCACACGGCTTCCACTTCTTTGACTTAGAAGATGTTGATGGTATTCGCGCGGCCATGAACGACCCGTTCGCAGAATTTCTCGACAAAAATGCGGCGATTGCCAAGGCCAATTACGACTTAACACTGCTGCCGGGCCGTCTAGACACACTGTTGGCTTCGGTCGGGATTCTCTAATTAACGGCTAGTCTCTCGCGCCATGGGAGCGATGGGGGTAGAAACCGGTAGTGACGCCCGCCGTCACGAGATCTTGCGAATAGCTACCCGTATTTTTGCGGAACACGGCTTTCAGACCACCACCATGGAACAGGTCGCTAAGGAGGTCGGCTTCACGAAGCCCATCATCTATCAGCACTTCTCCAGCAAGGATGCGCTCTACGAAGAAATTGTCGCATCGACGGCCGCTCGGCTCCTCGTCTCGCTCCAAGCCGCTACCAGCGTTGATCAGTCGCCGCGGCAACGGGTAGAGGCGGCCTTCCGCGTCTACTTCGAACTCGTCGTGCGGGAGTCCGATGCCTTCCGCGTGCTCTTTCTTCAGGCCGGCTCCAACGAGCACAGCAAGCAGTTGCGGGCCGTTGAAGTGGATCTGGTCTCTCTGATTGAGCCGCTGCTCGCCGATGACCTAGATGCTGATCACCGCCGTGAACTCGCCGGTGGCGTGGTGGGCATGGCGGAAGGGGCCGCCGTTGTCTGGCTCGTCCGTCAAGCTCGCCGAGGATGGCCGCAGCCAGCTCCCGATGAAGCGGCGATCCTCGCCAAGCGCATAGCCACGCTCGCGTGGGGTGGCCTCCGTGCTACCGCACAACGTTAAAACGACGAGTCGTACTCTTCGGCCAAAAGCACACCGAGTGCTTGGGTGAGATCCCACAGTTCCTGGGCCGTGGCGTCGTATGTGGCCTGATCGCCACCGGCCGGATCAATCACATCCCAAATCACGTCGGGGGCCAATTCGCTGACCGCGCCGACGCGCTCACCCAGCGGTCCGTCGAGCGGGGCCGTAGCGACAAAGTGCTTCAACTGCACAACTTTGGCGGCGCCGTGAGGATGGTTAGCGCGCACGAAGTGAACGTGATCGGCTTCACTGGCAAAGACCACGTCGGCCCACTGCACGTCATCGTCGGTTATTTGGCGGGAGCGATGTTTCGCGAACTCGTATTCGCCCAGCTCTTCGAGTTGGGTCAAGGATTGAAAGGTTCGAGAACTCATCCCCTGGTTTTCAATCGCGAACGTTCCGGCCGTGCGAATCTCCCACGACCAGCCTTGCGACTCAGCCAGCGTTTCCAGCATGTAGCCGAGCATTACCGATCGTGCCACGTTGCCGGTGCAGAGCGTCACAATCTTCATAGTGCGAAACGCTAGTTGTTAACGAGAATAAAACTCGTTACGCGAATTGAATTCCTTCAAACTCGCCCGTCTCTCGCCACTGCTGCATCAGATTGAAGTAGGCGACGGCACCTTCGGGATAACCGGCGGAGTTCATGTGATCCTTGCGCTCCATCTCCTTACCCTCATTGTTGTAGTAGCCCGGAGTGCACTCCGTGTTACCAAAGAAGGATCGGCCCGCACTCTCAATCAACGCCACCCACGCGGCTTGGGCTTCGGGTTCGGCTTCGGTGGTTGCGGCGCCAGTGTCGTGGGCGTGTCGCACGATGCTGGCGATGGTGGCCCCGGCCTCCAAGAAGTTGTGAGGAATATTGGAGACCAGATTGGCCGCTTGCGAGATTCCGATAATGAACATGTTGGGGAAGCCGTTCACGTGGAGACCGTGCAACGTCTCCATACCGTTAGACCACCGCTCCGTTAAGAGCTCGTGACGACCGCGGATCGGGAATCCCGACTCCTTCGTGTGCGCGTTGCCCACTTCAAAACCCGAGGCCAGCACCAGGCAGTCCAACTCGTAGTGGACGCCGTTGACCCACGCCCCTGTGGCGTCGATTCGCTCGACGCCTTGTCCGTCAGTGTCGACGAGATGGACCGAGGGAGTGTTGTAGGCCTGGAGGTACTCATCGTGGAAGCAGGGTCGCTTGCAGAGTTGGCGATACCAGGGCTTTAACTGTTCAGCCGTCGACTCGTCGTGGACAATGGCGTCGACTCGGGCTCGAATCTCTTCCATCTTCTCGTCGTCACTGGCTTCATAGGCCTCCTGCTGAATCTCGAGGGAGTACTCCCCTCGTTCGGTCACCAGGGCGACAACGCGGTCGCGGATTCGCTGGGAGATATCGGTCCAACCGTCCTTCACCAAATCCTCGTCGGTAAAGCCACCGGTCTGAAGGGTCGTGAAGTTCATGAGCCATTCACGCTGCCAACCTGAAGGGAGAGTCTTGAACCATTCGGGATCCATGGGGTGATTGTTACGGACGTCGATGGACGAAGGGGTGCGCTGAAAGACGAACAGTTCACCGGCGGAGCGAGCGAGCGGTGGGATGCACTGAATGCCAGTAGCGCCCGTGCCGACGATGCCAACTTTCTTGTCACCGAGCTTGGTCATCGGAGCGCCGTAGCGGTCACCACCGGTGTAGTTGTAGTTCCATCGACTGGTGTGGAACATCTCACCCTGGAACTCTTCAAGTCCGGGGATACCGGGAAGGTGAGGCTTGGCAATAGGACCCGTACCGAGCGCAATGAACTTGGCGGTGAAGTTGTCCCCGCGGTCGGTCAAGAAGCGCCAGCGCTTGATGTCCTCTTCCCACGTGATCGAGTTAATGCCCGTGGAGAGCAGGGCGTTGTCGTAGAGCGAAAAGGTTGTCGCGATCTTTTGTGCGTGCGCAAAGATCTCGTACCCCGGGACGTACTTCGCCGAGGGCATGTTGCCCGTCTCTTCCAAGAGTGGCAGGTAGACCATGGCGGCCGTGTCGCACATGGCACCGGGGTAACGGTTCCAGTACCAAACGCCCCCCACATCGCCCGCACGATCGATGAGCCGAACATCGGTGATGCCGGCTTGCTTTAAACGGGCACCGGTCACGAGGCCAGAGAACCCCGCGCCAACAATGGCGACTTCGACGTCATCGGTCAAGGCATCGCGTTCAACGGGTTCGGCGTAACTGTCGGCGAAGAGCTCGGCGAACTTGCCAGTCGGCGTGATGTACTGACCGGCCCCTTCAGGACGAATGCGCTTGTCTCGTTCAGCACGATATTTAGCTTGGAGTTCTTCGCGGGTCGTCATAGTGGAATCTTTCTTTGGGGAAGAAATGAAAAGAGCCCCGCCGTAAATCGGCGGGGCTCTCTCCGAAGTGAACTACTTGATGTGAATGCCGGAGATAGCGCGAGCGATAACCAGTTGCTGGATTTCGCTAGTGCCCTCGAAGATCGTGTAGATCTTCGAGTCACGGTGCCAACGCTCGACGGGGTACTCGCGGACGTAGCCGTAACCACCGAGAATCTGGATGGCCTCTTCGGTGACGCGAACGGCCGTCTCACCGGCAAACCACTTCGACATTGAACCTTCACCAGCGGTGAAGGGGACCTTGGTGGCAGCCATGTTGGCGGCGCGCCATACGAGCAGACGTGAAGCGTCAATGTCGGTCTTCATCTTGGCGAGTTTGAAGGCAATGGCCTGGTTCTCGATGATGGCGCGACCGAACTGCTTGCGCTCCTTGGCGTACTCGAGGGAGTACTCGTAGGCGGCACGAGCGATACCGAGGGCCTGAGCACCAACGGCGGGGCGAGTGGCTTCGAACGTGGCCATCGCGGCGTTGGTCTGAGCCTTCTTACCTTCGCGAACTCGGGCCAACTTCTCGTCGAGCTTCTCCTTGCCACCGAGGAGGCAGGAGCCAGGGATGCGGCAGTCTTCCAAGATGACTTCGGCCGTGTGCGAGGCACGGATACCCATCTTCTTGAACTTCTGACCCATGCGGATACCGGGGGTGCCGTCAGGAATGACGAAGGAGGCCTGACCACGTGAGCCGAGCTCGGGGTCGACGGAGGCGACGATGACGTGGATGTTGGCGATACCACCGTTGGTGATCCAGGTCTTTACTCCGTTGAGGACCCACTCGTCCTTGGCGGCGTCGTAAACGGCGCGGGTGCGAAGTGATGAAACGTCAGAACCGGCGTCGGGCTCGGAGACACCGAAGGCCGCGAGCTTGAGGTCACCAGGTGATCCGTAGCACTGGGGAATCCATTCCATGGCCTGCTCCGGAGTGCCGTTCGCGGCAATACCGGCGACGGCGAGCGAGGTACCGAAGATTGCCATGGCAATACCGGCGTCACCCCAGCACATCTCTTCGAGCGCAATCGGCATCGAGAGACCAGTGGGGTCGGAGAAGTTAGAGAAGATGAAGTCGGTCGAATAGATACCGACCTTGGCGGCCTCTTCGATGATGGGCCAAGGCGTCTCTTCGCGCTCGTCCCACTCAGCGGCCGCTGGACGTACGACGTCGCGAGCGAATCCGTGAACCCAGTCTTGAAAAGTCTTCTGGTCTTCATTCAGTTGCATTGAAAACTCGGCCATGACATCCTCCTGTAGCGGTGCTGATATGCCTCAGGTTACCGATGGGTAACCGATGGCAACCTTAGATGAAGGCTACCCATTCCGGTGCACTTTAGACAAAGCAAAAGGGCCAGCCCGATTGGGCTGGCCCTTAAGAAACACCTCGAAGAGGATGCTTAGAGAATGTTCACGCGCTTTGCGAGTGGACCGCGGTCACCGGGCTCGATGTCGAACTCGACCTGCTGGCCTTCGAACAACGTGCGACGACCGTCACCTTGAATCTCTGAGTAGTGAACGAAAACGTCGGGCTGACCGTCAATCGCGACGAATCCCCAACCCTTCTCGTCATTGAACCACTTAACGGTTCCTGTAGCCACTGGGGCCTCCTTAGTAAACACACCGGCAAGCCGGCTGAGAGAACCACAACGGCAACCTCTAGGAAAACACTACTCTGTGGCGCCAAATTGGCAAATTGCCCGGAATCGTGGAGTTAGCGACGGACCACGGTGCCCGAAGCACTGTCTTCTACAGTCCAGCCGAGTGCCACCAGTTGGTCACGGAGACGGTCGGCTTCGGCCCAGTCCTTGGCGGCCCGCGCGGTGTCCCGAGCGACCACTAAACCCGTCGTTTCCTCATCAATAAGGTCTCCGGCACCGTGCAACCCCAGCCCCAGACCGGACAACACCACGGCCACCGCCGTTGCGAGGTCCTGGGCGGTCAGATGCTCGCCCCGGTCGGCCGCGCCGTGGGCACTCGTCACTGCGTCAAAGAGCAGAGCCAGTGCGGCAGGGGTATCCATGTCGTTGGCCATCACGGCCGTGACTCGGTCGAGAAGATCTCGCCCCGCGGCGCCGAGCTCGAAGGAGGCGGCCCGCTCCAGGGTGGCGCCGGCGAGCAGAGGTAAGTCGAATCGACGGGCGAGGCCATCGAGCCGTTCGAGACCCCGAACGGCGTCAGCAATCGTGGCCGTTGAGACTTCGATGGGCGAACGGTAGTGACTTCGAAGCACTAAAAGTCGGTAGGAACGAGGATCAGTCTTTTCGGTGAG
>Ga0114968_10002400_pt1 | contig 14320 bp, 2 predicted proteins | sample M_130807_EF_Meta_FD_87020 | JGI IMG/M metagenome (GOLD analysis project Ga0114968, IMG submission 87020) | Freshwater microbial communities from Lake Montjoie, Canada to study carbon cycling - M_130807_EF_MetaG | ecosystem: Environmental > Aquatic > Freshwater > Lake | place: Lake Montjoie... | reverse complement strand
AGTCAGTATCAACTGTAATATCTAATATACTTTTACGTTTTTCTTTTAATTTCTTTTGATACACTCTATTGCAATTAGCACATAGAGTTTTCAAATTAGTTTTCTCTTTATTCTTCTTATCACCATCTTTATATATAATATCAAGTTGGCACTTATCTTCTGGAATAAAATTACATTTCTCACATTTGTTTTTTTTATGTAATAGATAACCATGTTTTGGATTGTATGCTGCCTTACTACATTCAACACAGTACTTGTGCCATTTATTAAAACCATGTTTACTTACCCCATTACTTTTTGCCAATGTTACTTTACAGTTTTCGCATAGTGGTCTGGGTTGTTGTCGTGTGAGCATAGTGTATTTAGAAAAAAGATTTCCTGGGTGCTTTTTTCGTAGTAGTTAAGTAGTAAAAAAAGATAAATATATAATAACTATTACTCAGGATACTAGATGGCAGTAGATAAATTTAATTCGTTCGGTGGATACTCAGTAGGTATTCCACCTGTTCCAGTAATTGATGCTAACGGGAATGTAGTTACCAACATATTAAATACAGAAGGTAATGTTGCAGTTGCCAACATATATGCCGCTAATTACTATTATGCTAATGGAAGACCTTTTAATGCAGGTGGCAATCCATATGGTCCTAATACTAGTATTCAATATAGTAATGATGGATTATTTGCTGGTAGTGGAAATTTAACATTTAATGATGTAACTAATTTACTTACAGTTCCAAGTATAAATGTTAACGGGTTAAGTAATTTAGGACCAGTATCTAACATCACTATCACTGGTGGCGGAGCCGGTTATCTATTAACTACAGCTGGTAACGGGGTAATTCAATGGTCACCTCCTGGGTCTGGATCAGCTATTAGCAATGGTCAAAGTAATGTAGATATTGCGACATTTAGTGGAAATATCACAGCAAGTGTAGGAGGAATATCTAACGTAGTTGTTATTACCACTACTGGAATAACGGTTAAAGGTAATACTACTACCGGTAATCTAAAAACAGATCGTATCTTATATGCAAATGGTACACCGTATGTATTCACAACTAATGCAGCCGGTACTAACACACAAGTACAATTTAATAATAACAACGCATTTAGTGCTAGTGCTAACTTTACATTTAATGCCAACACTAGTACACTAGCAGTATCAAATTTAACACTTACTGGTAATGCTAATTTAGGTAATTTTGCAACAGCTAACTATGTAAATGTGTCATATACACTAAACGGTAATGTTGCTAACTTCAGTGGTAATTTAACAGCCACTAATGCTAATTTAGGTAATCTAGTAACAGCTAACTATATAAACGTAGCCACTCAGTTAAACGGTAATATAGCTAACTTTACTGGTAATTTAACAGCCGCAAATGCTAATTTAGGCAACTTAGTAACAGCTAATTATATAAATGTAGCTACTCAACTAAACGGTAATATAGCCAACTTCAGTGGTAACTTAACAGCGGCAAACGCTAATTTAGGAAACCTAGTTACTGCTAACTATGTAAATGTAGCTACTCAATTAAATGGTAATACAGCTAACTTTACTGGTAATATTACAGCCATTAATGCTAATTTAGGTAATGTAGCAATAGCAAATTATTTCATTGGATCAGGTAATAACTTAAGTAATATCCAAGGTGCTAACGTTACCGGAGAAGTAGCAAACTCCAATTACTCAACCTATGCTGATATTGCTTATTCAGTAGATGTTGGTAATGTAGTTGGTATAGGTAATATTGCTACTATAAATTTAGATGGTAATGTATACAATATTCTTCATGGTGATGGATCATGGGCACCAGAATCAAACAATATTTCTAATGCAAATTATGCAAACTTTGCTGGTCAAGTAACAGATAGTAATCAACCAAATATTACCAGTATTGGTAATCTAACAGATTTAACTGTAGGTGATCTAATATCTAATGTCGTCATAATTGACGGTAACATAAATGCAACTGGCAACATAACTGCTAATAATTTCATGGGCAGGCTTGCTAATGGTAATAGCTATGTAGAAATTCCAGTTGTAGATGGTAACATAATTCTTGTAGCTAATGGTATCACAACACTAACAGTAAGTGAATTTGATTTAACAGTTGTCGGAAATATAGTACCAAGTGCTAATATAACATATAATTTAGGTAGCCCAACACAACGTTGGAAAGATTTATATGTTTCAGGTAATACTATTGATTTAAATGATTCTACTATTACAGCCGGAGCAAATGGAATAACATTAACAAACCCATTAGGCGGTACTTTTACTGTGATTGGTACCGGAAACTCTAATACTGCTAGTATTTTAAATGGTAATAGTAGCATTATAATAGATGAAAATTCAAATGTTAACATAAGTGTAGATACAGTTAGCAATGTAGTTGTAATTTCTACTGATGGTTTGCTAGTAAATGGTAATGCAAATATTACTGCTAACTTAACCTCAGGTAATGCTGATTTAGGTAATCTAGCCATAGCTAATTATGTAAACATCGCATATGATCTTAACGGCAATATAGCTAATTTTAGTGGTAATCTAACTTCTGCTAACGCTGATTTAGGTAATCTAGCAATTGCTAATTATGTAAATATCGCATATGACCTTAATGGTAATATTGCTAATTTCAGCGGTAATTTAACTTCATTAAATGCTGGTTTAGGTAATCTAGCAATTGCTAATTATGTAAATGTAGCATATGAAATCAATGGTAATATTGCTAACTTTAGTGGCAATTTAACAGCCGCCAACGCTAATTTAGGTAATTTAGTAATTGCTAATTTTTATAAAGGTGTATTTGATAACACCAGTTCAAGTCAAGCAAACATTACTAGTGTAGGAACATTGATTTCATTAAATGTATCCGGTGACTCTAATATAGCTAATCTTACTGTAAATGGTAATAGTAGTTTTGGTGCTAATATCAATCTAAATACCAATTGGATCAATAATGTTGGATATCCTAATGTTCCAACAGATGCGGCAACTAAGGCATATGTTGACACAATGGTATCAAGTGGTCTTAGTTATCATCAACCAGTACTGGCAGCAACTACAACTACTTTAGCAAATGCTACAATTGGTAATACATCATATATTGAAATTACTCCGGGAGACGGAGTTGGTGCATACATAAGTACAGATGGTGTATTTGAGTTTATTGACGGAGCAAATGTTCAAACTGTTGGTACACGAATTTTAGTTAAAGATGAAGCTAACGCTACATGGAATGGAGTATACACATATTCCAATACAACTGCTATTGTACGTTCTACTGATGCTGACCAATATGGTCCGGATAGCACAGAGATGTTAAGTGTTAATGATTTCTTCTTTACAACCGGTGGTATTATAAATGAGGGTGTTGGTTTTATTGTTGCTAGTCCACCTGGTGAAATAATATTTGGTACAAGTAATATTACATTTAGTATATTCACTACTTCACAAGTATATGATGCTGGTACTGGATTAACATTAACAGGTACTACGTTTAGTGTTAATACTACTCAACCACAAATAACACAAGTAGGTAATTTAAGTAGTTTAACAGTTACTGGTAATTCTAATTTAGGTATTGTAGGAAACGTACATATCGATGGTGGTGGCGCAGGGTATTTATTGGGTACAGATGGGTCTGGTAACCTATCTTGGATAAGCGGTAGTAATATCTCAGGTGTTATAGGAAATACTATTGTATTAGGAACACCCACTGACGGTGATCTAACAACTAATGTAGCATACAATGGATGGACTACCGGTACATATGTTACTGATGGTTTAGATGATTTAAATCAAGTTAGTTTAAACATTGCTGGAAATACCTTTGTAGGTAATATTTATATTTCAGCTAATACAACATCGGGTCCTAGCCCATTGACAGTAGCGTTTAATGGATACTATATTGGCAATCCTACTAATTATCTTTGGAATTTTGGTGACGGGACAACTAGTACAACTCGTAACCCAACAAAAACATATAGTAATACTTCCGGTGGACAATTTACAGTTACATTTACAGCATATAATGTTAATGGCACCTTTGGTGGCAATGTGGCTAATGGAGCAAAAGGCTCAACTGCTACATCAACTAATACAAATTACATAACATTATATACACCATTACCAATACCATCATTTACAACTACTCCAACTAGTTTAGATACTGGTAGCAATGTAACTATTACAAATACAAGTTTATATGCTACATCATATACAATTAATTATGGCGATGGCAATACTGCTGTTAACCCAGGCAATTCTTGGACAACTAACACCCATAGATATATTAATTCTGCTAACGTTGATGCAATATATGGAATTAATTTAACTGGAACAAATCAGACTGCTGGCAATGCACCACCGTATAGTGTAACGACAGCTAACACTAATGTTAAAGTCTATACTCCACAAAGTCCTGCTTTCTCATCTAATTCTGTTGCAACGATTAACTATTTTGCTACATCAGGTGGTGTAATTAGTTTCAGAAATGATACTCCAGGTAGTCCGGGTAATACTGCTAGTTTTGGCGCACAACAATTATATAACTTCCGTTGGGGAGATGGTACAGCTAATAGTAACATTAATATTCAAACAGGACTTGCTGGAAACCCAGGCGCAGCCAATATTACTCACGCATTTGCTTTGAGTTCAGTACAACAAAATGCTGCCACTACAGTAAGTTATGTAACAAATCTTTCACTATACACAGGATATAGTACTAGCCCATTCGTATCTAGTAACATTACGATTACAGTTGAGCCAGAAGTTAGAGCTAACTTTACAGGAACAGCTAACACACAAACTGATGCTACAGGATATAGTTCTAATGCTCAAGTTGGTTACCTGTATACTGACTATTTGGGTCGTGATAGAAGTTTGTTTAACTTCAGTAATGATACATCACCTAATGTATCATTTACTGGTAACTTGTTTAATTGGACGTGGGGTGATACTACAAGTAACACAGGCTTAACAAGTCGTGCTAATATTACACACTCATATTTAAATGATTATGGATCACCAACTATTGGTGGTAAGACTGTCGCATTACAGGCAAACGGCACTCCGGGAACTACTTTACAAAGTAATACGAATACAAAAACAAATTATATTACTATTCTAGCCAACCCAACAGCTCCTTCTAATCTCAGTAGCTACACTAATGTTACTATAGCTACAGCTAGTCAAGGTACTAGTCCGTTATTGGCTGCAGGAGCCGCTGATAACACTGGTGGAAATATATTAGCTAATGGTACAGCAGTTACCCGTGTTGCTACAACAACACCTGTAGCAACTAGTACACAGGTAACGAATGCTAACACATCACTTACAGGTACATTAACTGCTTACGTAAACAATACTTCAGCCGGTAACACATCATTCAGTACTAGTGGAAATGCTGTTGGTACATACGGTGCATTAGTAGTGTCAGCAGATAGAGATTTACACATAGCAAATGCGGCTGTTCCTACAGGATTCTATAAAGTATTCTCAGCTACAATTAGCAATACATTAGCTAGTTTGGGTAATGGTTATAATGATTTCCAATTACGTCATTCAACCTCAGGTAATACTAATACTATTGGAATGGTAAAAGATAACTTAAATTCTGCCCCAACACTAGTTACTACGAATACAGTAATGGTTACTGCCACAGCAGGCACATATAGATATATTTCCGGTATCCCTTACTATAGTGCTACTGGATCACCGGCTATTACTGTAGCTAATTTAGAATTACAAAACTTTACAGGACAAACTTTCCGTAGTGCTGATCCATTCACAGTAGCATCTGGTACATCATATGAAGGTTCCGGATCAGTTATATCTACACAAACTAAAACATTAGCACAAATTGATAACAGTGGAAACTCTATGTTGACTGGATCTAATGTTAAAGCTAATATTGGTATTTCAACTAACTATTCAATGGGTAATCTTAATATATTACTCAATGGTGCTGTTAATGGTGTATCAACTATAGCGGCAAACATATTCAATGTTGTTGGTACTAGTACAACAATTCAATTGCCTACAAAAATACAAATGTATGCTGGTGCAAACTCTGGATTTAATGAACAATCTATTGCGGCTAATGTAGCAAGTAATACACAAGCTGCCATTCGTGTAGTGTTAAGTACCGCAGGCAATACTCCAGCGTTTAATGGAGCTACAAATTATTATACCAGCAATGCTTGGACAGGTGCTCAAACTATTGCAGGTACACCAGAAGCAGTTGTTAGATATGGTGTATTAAAACATTATGCTGTAGATTTATCTACTGGGTATTTACCAATTGGACCTAACTTAGCTACAGGACGATCAGGATTACAGTATTTCACGTTTGCCTTTGCTAGACTTGCTATGAATAACTTTGATGTTATATTAACTACCGGAGCAACTGGTTTATCAGGTTTATGGATGGCTGCACCGGGAACAACAATTGATTCGACCGGTAACGTCACTCAACCGGGTTATCCTGGACCATGGAGTACAATTAACGGATGGTTAACTGGATTCCAACAATATAATGGTGCGGGTGTTCCGGGCGCAAAAAATGGCGGTACTAATACTAATGGATGTGCGTTAACCGGAGCTGATGTGATTCCATTGAACACACAGATTTCAAACGTAAGATATACCATGACACTTGGTGAACAGAGTTCAACTTTCAGTACAGGTCAGAATATTTTAATTAGAATTGCGTTGGCTTCTGGCCAAACTATAACTGATGTACAGATCGGAGTACAAACCTAATGGCCGCAACGTTTAACGAATCACAAAAGATCGACTATTTGTGGAAAAAGGTTGGTTACGGAGTAACTAAAACCGCTGAGGAAACAACCAAACAAGCCTTTAACGAGAGTATTCCTAGTCCGTTATTATATCGCGGCGATCTTATTTGGATGGAAAGTAATCAGATTCCATCAACTTCTCCGGCTGCTACAAGTAGTATTGTACAAGTTTATCAAGATGGTGTAGGAAGCTTTAGTCCTAGTGTAGAATGTACAGAAGACTTAACCTCTCCTGATAATCAAACATGGAAAACAAATTTAACAAATTGGGTACCAACTCAATTTGGTTCTAGTTATCTAGTACAAGTATATGTAGCTAATACCGGAGTAACTAACCCACAAACATCAGGTACTAAATTATTCCAAGCTGGTTCCGGAACAGATGATACTTGGTTCTTTGACTACCAATCTGGTGTATTGAATTTTAATGGTACAAATATACCAGCACAAATTACAGGTGGTGTTACAGGCAAAAGCATTTATATTGTTGGTTACCGTTATGTAGGATTAATTGGTGTAACAAATCAACCTAGTGGTAACATTAGTGGTAATACTAATATTGGTAATCTAAACTTTACTAATACTACTATTAGTACTATAACTACAAACAGTAACATATATCTTACTCCAAATGGTACTGGAAATTTACATGTAACAACTTCACTAACAGCTAGTGGAAATATTGTTGCTAATACGGGTGCTTTTTATATTGGTGACGGTGGATTTTTAGGAAATTTAAACACATCAGGTGTATCAAATGGTAATAGTAATGTAAGCATTCCATCATCTAATGGTAATGTTAATATTAGTGCTGTAGGTAACACTACATTAGTAGTTGCCGGAAATGGAGTAAATGTCTTTGGATATTTAACTGTAACCGGTACGTTAATAGCTGGTAATATTAATTCCAATGTATCATCTAATACAGTTACTGCAAATTCTGCAAATATATCGGGTAATCTTTATGTAGCAGATACCGCAACTATTGGTAATGTACGTACGGATCACATCTTATACGCAAATGGTCAACCATGGGACTTACAAGAAGCCGCCGGAGCTAACACTCAGATTCAATATAATGACGGCAATACTAACTTTGGTGCTAGTGCTAACTTTACTTTTGACCAAACAACTAACTTATTAACTGTCATTGGTAATATTAATACTACTAATGCTAATTTAGGTAATCTTGTAACTGCTAATTATGTAAATGTATCATCTATTCTAAATGGAAATGTTGGTAACTTCAGTGGAAACTTAACTTCATTAAACGCTAACTTAGGCAATTTAGTAATTGCTAATTTTTATAAAGGTGCATTTGATAACACTAGTTCTAATCAATCAAATATTACAACAGTTGGTAATCTAACTTTCTTAAACGTTGATGGTGTTGCTAATCTAGCTAATGCCTTAAATGTTCAAGGGGTCGCTAATTTAGCTAATACGTTAAGTGTTCAGGGTGTTGCTAACTTAGCAAATGTATTAAATGTTAATGGTAATATTAACGCAAATTCTAATATTATCGCAAATGCTAATATTACAGGTGCAAATTTAAACACACTTGGTTTAGCAAATATAGGTAACTTAGAAATTTCAGGAAAAGTAACCGGTAATTTAATCCCAACAATTGACGCAGATGGTTTAGGAAATGGATACAATTTAGGTACAGCAACATATCGTTGGAAAGATTTATTTCTAAGTGGAAATAGCGTTTACCTCGGTGAACAATCTATAACATCCAATGCTAGTGGAATTACACTAGCAAATACTACTTTTGTTACTGACCTTCAAGTAAGTAATAATGCTACAATTAACTTAGCACTTACAGGTAATACTGCTAACTTCAGTGGCAATGTAATAATGCCAAATGCTACAGTTAATTTAGAATTAACTGGTAACACAGCTAACTTTAGCGGCAATATTGTAGCATTGAATACAAATGCAGGTAACTTATTACTTGCTAACGTTGCTAATTTTGCTGTTAATTTAGTAACTAATAACGCTACTGTTAATTTAGAATTAACTGGTAACACAGCTAACTTTAGTGGTAATGTTGTAGCATTGAATACAAATGCAGGTAACTTGTTACTTGCAAACGTTGCAAATATAAGTGGTAATTTAATTACAAACAATTCAACCATCAATTTACAGTTACAAGCAAATACTGCTAACTTTAGTGGCAACGTTCAAATGGATAAGTGGTTAACTGTTGCTGATACTGCAAATGTGGGTAACTTACGTACCGATCATATCTTATATGCAAATGGTGTGCCATGGGACTTACAAGAAGCAGCCGGTGCAAACACAGAGATTCAATATAATGATGGTGTTGGTAACTTTGGTGCTAGTGCTAATTTCACATTTAACTACGCTACAAATCTACTAACAGTAACCGGTAACGCTAACATAGCAAGCAATCTTTATGTTGCGGATACCGCACTTATAGGTAACGTAAGAACAGACCATATCTTATATGCAAATGGTCAACCATGGGACTTACAAGAAGCCGCCGGATCTAACACACAGATTCAATTTAATGATGGCAATACTAACTTTGGTGCAAGTGCCAACTTTACTTTTAATCAAGCTACTAATCTATTGGATGTAGTCGGTAATGCTAACATAGCAAGCAACCTTTACGTTGCTGATACGGCACTTCTTGGTAATATGAGAACAGACCACCTGTTGTATGCAAATGGAAGTCCATGGGATTTACAAGAAGCAGCCGGACTTGTTACATACATTCAATATAATGCTGATAACGGTGACTTTGGCGCTAGTGCTAACTTTACTTATAATGACACTACTCAATTATTTACAATTGCTGGTAATATTAGTGCTAGTAATGCTAGTTTGGGTAATTTGGCAAGTGCTAATTACATAAACGTATTAGCTAACTTGTCTGTTGCAGATACAGCAAATGTAGGTGTTTTACGCACAAATTATTTATTATACGCAAATGGTCAACCATGGGACTTACAAGAAGCCGCCGGATCTAATACTCAGATTCAATACAATGATGGCAATACTAACTTTGGCGCAAGTGCTAACTTTACTTTTAACCCAGCTACAAATTTATTAAATGTAATTGGTAATGCCAACGTAACTAATTTTAATGCTTCCGGTACTATTAATGCTATCGGTAATATATCAGCAGGTAATGCTAATTTAGGTAACTTAACTACAAGTAATTATTTTCATGGTATATTTGACAACACCAGTTCAAGTCAACCAAACATTACTAGTGTAGGTAATTTAACTAATCTAACTATAGGCAATGCTACATCTAACGTAGTTATAGTTAACGGTAATATTACCGCTACTGGAAATATTAATGCCAATAACATGAATGGTAATTTTACTGGAACGTTTACTGGTAACGTTATTGGTAATATTACAGGTATTGGTTCTAACACACAAGTGTTATTCAATTATGACGGGGATGTTAACGGTAGTAATGCCTTTGTATTTGACTATGCGGCAAATATATTAATACTAACAGGTACAGGAAACATTACCGGTAATCTTAATGTTTCTAGTAATGTTACTGCCGCTAACGGCGTATTTGGTAATATATCTACTACCGGGGTGGCCGGCGACATTACTGGGGCTAATTTAATATCTACGGTAACACTTACTGCATCCGGTAACATTACGTCGGCTAATGCTAATTTGGGCAATACCGCAATTGCTAATAATGTTATAGCAAATACATTCCAAATGGGTGTCGGGGTTAATGAATTCTACCATTCAACGGTCTATTTTGCTACTACAATAGCTACTACACCTAATCAAGTTTTGTGGTCTACCTCAATAGCTAATTTATCAGCAATAGATTTTACCATTATTTCAACAGATGAAACAAGTAATACAAGACAAACAGCAAAAATAGCTGCCGCAGTTTTAGGAACTGAGGTGGTATTTAATGAGTATTCTGGACTCTACATCAATGGGGGTGTGGGGAGTTTTTCAGTAAATTACCAGGCGGGATCGCCTGATACAGTTAAATTAGTAGTGACTCCGGACTCTAGTAATTTGACCAAATATAATATGATGATAATTCAATATGCGAAATGATCATTATTTAGAGATAGCATAAATACACTTATAAAAGGAAATTACCATGGCAATCAAAGCATTTAACTCAATCGGCGGCTTCTCAGTAGGAGAAACTCCCGCTAATATTATACTAGCAAACGGTGAAATTACCACAAGTAATGCAAACTTATCAGCTAATTTGTATGTTGTTGACACCGCAAATGTCGGAAATTTACGTACAGACCATTTGTTATATGCTAATGGTGTTCCTTGGGATACAGCTAATCCAGCTGGAGCTAATACTCAGGTTCAATTTAATGATGGTAACGGTGATTTTGGAGCAAGTGCAAACTTTACCTTTAACACTAGCACTAATTTATTAACTATTACTGGTAATATTAATTCGACTAATGCTAATTTAGGTAATTTAGTAACTGCTAATTTCTTTCATGGTGTATTTGATTCTACTAGTTCTAACCAAGCAAATATTACGACAGTTGGTAATCTAACTTTATTAAATGTTGATGGTGTTGCTAATCTAGCTAACGTATTAAATGTCACTGGTAATATTAATGCAAATGCTAACATTACTGCAAATGCTAATATTACAGGTGCTAACTTAAAAACGCTTGGTTTAGCTAATATTGGTAACTTAGAAATTTCTGGTACAACAACTGGAAACTTAATTCCTTCAGCTAACGTAACATATAATTTAGGTAATGCTACAAATCGTTGGAAAGATTTATTTCTAAGTGGTAGTAGTATTCTTATTGGTGATCAGAATATATCAGCAAATGCTACTGGTATAGCACTTTCAAACACAACATTCTTAACTGATGTTTTTGTAAGTGGTAACGCAAACGTTGGTCTTAATATACAAGGTAACACAGCTAACTTTATCGGCAATGTAATAGCTCCAAATGTTACAGTTAACTTAGAACTATCAGGTAATACAGCAAACTTTATAGGTAATGTAATTGCTAACAGCCTACGTTCTAACTCATTATCAAATACTAGAGTAACATTTGCCGGAACAAACGGTGTATTAACTGATTCTACTAACTTGACATATGATAATCCAAATCAAGTATTAAATATTGGCGCAGGTGGAACACAACTTGGTGGTGATGCTGGTTATGGCTATATTCAAACAGTAACAGGTAATTTCAGTGGTAATATTAATTCGTTAAATGCTAATTTAGGTAATCTAGCTACAGCAAACTTTGTAAATGTATCAAGCAATTTGTTTGTAACTAATACCGCAAATGTTGGTAACTTACGCACAGATCATTTATTATACGCAAATGGTAGTCCATGGGACTTACAAGAAGCAGCCGGCTCAAATACTGAAATTCAGTATAACATAGGTGACAATTTTGCGGCAAGTGCTAATTTCACATATGATGATTCCGTACAATTATTTACAGTAACAGGTAATGCAAACGTTACTGGTAATATGAGAGCCGCTTACTTCTTAGGTAACGGTAGTCAATTAACAGGTGTCGTTGCTACAGGAGCTGATAAACTTGCTAATGGTAACACAAGTGTAACTACAACTACAAGTAGTGTATCGTTTAACATTGCTGATCCTGCTAATGGTAATATAGCAGTACCTAACGTAATTCTTGTTACCTCAAATCTAGTAACTATTAATGCAAATATTACTACTAGTGGTACAATAACTGCTAATAACTTTGCAGGTAACTTTGCAGGTAATATCTCTGGTAATATTACAATACCAGGAGCAAATACAGGTATTGTATTCAATGATGCTACTTATGCTAATTCATCTGCTAACTTTACATTTGACAAAACAACTAACACTGCTAACTTATTAGGTAACTTGAATACTACCGGTAATGTAAAATTAGGCGTCCTTGCCCAAAATGAATTAAATTCGTCAGGCGGTCAATTAACAGTTACTGGCGGAGCTGGTAATACAGCAGGTCAATTAAGTTTATTTGCAGGTGTATCCGGTGATAGCGCAAAAATCTCACTTTTAGCATCATCTAATACTATATCTACAGAATCAGATTCAGTCGTATTCAATAACCGCGCAAACAATCAAGTATTAGTAACAATTAGTAATACAGCAGTATCTGCTACTAATTTCTCAACCGGCACTCTAGTTGCTAATGGTGGAATTGGAATTAATGGTAATATTTATGCAAATGGATTGATAAATGCTGTGGGAAATGTTACAGCATCAGCATTAATATCACCTACATTAACTTCTAACAGTACCACTTTAACATTAACTGCCGCAGCTGGAAATAATGATGTTATACTAGTTCCAACTGGTACTGGTACTGTTAGTGTTTCTAGTAAGAAAATTACAAATCTTGCTACACCAACACTAGATACTGATGCTACTACTAAAGCATATGTTGATAGTATTGCTCAAGGTCTAGATCCTAAGGCATCTGTTTCATATGCAACTACGACAAGTATCTATGGCGCTGGCTATACTTACAATAACGGAACAAGTGGAGTTGGAGCAACAATTACCAGTGACACTAATGTTGCATTAAGTATTGACGGATCAACTCCAACTGTTGGTATGCGTGTTTTAATTAAAAATGAAGTTGGTGCATTTGTTAATAACACAACTCAATCAGCCGCGTTCAATGGTATATATATTGTAACACAAGTTGGTTCAGGTGCGGCACCGTATATATTAACACGTTCTAGTGATTATGATCAACCAAGTGACGTATCAGGTGCATTTACCTTTGTTGAAGCAGGTACATATAATGCAGATACAGGATGGGTAAGCACAGCAGACGCCCCAATTACTATTGGTACAACATCAATAACTTGGGTACAATTCTCTGGTGCAGGTTCATACACCGCTAACACTAATGCTGGCTTAATATTAAACGGTACTGTATTCAGTGCTAAAGTTGACGGTAACGTTAATCCAACAACTGCGTTTGACGGTCAAGGTAACATTTATGTTCCGGCAGGTGCAGCGTTTACTACTCCAAATATTGGTGTGGCATCAGGTACATCAGTAGTAGTAACAGCAGGTGTTACTGCAAATACATTAACAGCTAACTTAACATTAGATGTTACTGGTAATGCTAACGTTGGTAACTTGGGTACAGCTGGGCTTATCATTGCTACAGGTAATATTTCCGGTGGAAATATTACTACAGCAGGACAAGTTGTTGCAACTGGCAATGGTACATTTGGTAATATCAGTACTACTGGATCTGGTGGTAATATTTCTGGTGCCAATGTAATATCTGCAAACACATTAACAGCAACAGCTAACGTTAACGCTAATAATTTTGTAGGAAATACAGCACAACTATCAACTGGAACTATAACAGCAAGTAAATCAGCAGTCAATGTAACTCAGACTTGGAACAACGTATCAGCTACATTCACTGGTATACTAGAAAATATAACTGATACAAATTCAGGTGCAAATTCATTGTTGATGGACTTGCAAGTTGGTGGTGTAAGT